>Ga0335078_10002817_pt1 | contig 26212 bp, 22 predicted proteins | sample Lox_Sample_32_FD_206711 | JGI IMG/M metagenome (GOLD analysis project Ga0335078, IMG submission 206711) | Soil microbial communities from Loxahatchee National Wildlife Refuge, Florida, United States - Lox_Sample_3.2 | ecosystem: Environmental > Terrestrial > Soil > Wetlands | place: USA... | reverse complement strand
CGAAACGCTCAACCACGTCAGCGACCTGGTCAAACTTCTGACGCCCGCGGCGGTGGTCGCCTAAGTACCAACCCGGCCCGACCAAACACCACCCCCGCGCACACCGGCCCCACTTCCGCCCACAAGGGCCGCCACCGACACAGCGTAGCCGTGGTGAGCAAGATACGGGACGCGTCAGCGGGCTACCAAACCGGATAAGGAAAGAGAATGCAGGTCACTAGGAATTCGGTCGATACAACCAAGCAGCCCGGCGAGCGCTTCAGCGGCGATGTCTACGCCGACGTCGTCACGACGGCGTCGGCCGACTCGCACGTCAAGGCGAGCCATGTCCATTTCTCGCCGGGTTCGCGCACGGCGTGGCACAGTCACCCGAAGGGGCAGACGATCTACGTCACTGAGGGGATCGGTCTATGTCAGAGGCGCGGTGCGCCGATTGAGGTCATTCGTCCCGGCGATCGGGTCTTCTTCGAGCCTGACGAAGACCACTGGCATGGGGCTGCGCCTAACCGCTTTATGACCCACCTCGCGATCGTTCACGTCACGGAGGACGGGAAGAGCGCGACTTGGGGCGCGCACGTGAGCGAGGAAGAATATTCGGGGGCCCGGGCAAACGATAGCCACAGCGGCAGCTGACCGCGCGTCTGGAGGCTGATGCGATCGCTCTCCCCACGGACTACGCGTACAGATGCGAATAGTAAATGGAGCGCATGTGACGACAATCAGTGACATCCCAAAGACCAGCAGGACAGCGATCATCGCAAAGTTCAATGAGCCGCTGGAGATCGTCGAGCTCCCAGTCCCGGAGCTGGTGCCAGGCTCCCTACTCGTGGAGATTGAGCTCTCAACCGTATGTGGGAGCGACGTGCATCTATGGGACGGCTCATTGAACGCGACCACCCGTCCCGTCGAGCTACCTCTAACAGGTGGCCACGAGATGGTCGGCCGTGTGGTCGCATTCGGGAGCGACGACGAGCGAGTCGATTCGGCCGGGGCCAGGCTAGACATCGGTGACCGGATTGTGTGGACGAATGCCGCCTGCGGGCACTGTCATGACTGCGTCGTAACGGGGAACTCGAATCTGTGTCGAAACCGGCAGGGTCACCTCTCCGTGAAAGCGAACGAGTCGCCGTACCTCACCGGTGGGTGGTCCCAGTTCGGCTACGTGTTCCCGACGTCGGGGCGGATCCGCGTTCCCGATGATGTCAAGTCCGAGTGGGCGTCCGCCGCGAGTTGTGCGCTGCGCTCGGTAATCCCTGGCTTCGAGCGGCTCGGCAGCATCGAGCCCTGGGAAACGGTGGTCATCCAGGGCGCTGGCCCGCTGGGCTTGTTCGCCACCGCGATCGCCAGTCATGCAGGGGCGGGAAAGATCATCGTCATTGGCGATCCGGAATCGCGTCTGTCGCTCGCCCGAGACTGGGGCGCCACCGACACAATCTCCGTCTCCGAGCACGCCGACGCCGTCAGCAGACTAGACGCGGTACGAGAGCTCACGGGCGGGATGGGCGCCGAGATCGTGATCGAGGTGTCTGGGGCGCGAACGGCGTTTCCAGAGGGCCTCGAACTCGTTCGCCGCGGAGGACGTTTCGTCGTTATCGGCCAAGTCGGCCCGCATGAAGTGACAATTCGCCCGTCGCGGCTGACCTCCGGCCAGCTCACGGTTCTCGGTTCCTTCTCGGCCGAGACCCGGCACTACTGGCGCGCGATGGAGTTTCTGAGTCGCACCAAACACAAGTTCGATTTCGATCGGCTGATCTCAAACCGCTACCACCTTGATGAGGCGACGGTCGCGATGTCGAAGATGAAGTCACTTGAGGAGATCAAGCCCGTTGTCCTGCCGACACTGGCCGGTTAGCGCGATGACCACGGTCCAGACAGAGATCTACACGGATGTCGAGCGAATCGCGAGTGCCCGCTGCTATATCGACGGACAGTGGCGGGTTGGAGAAGGTCCTGAAATCCGATCGGTCAATCCAAGCACAGGCGGGACGCTTGCGCACACAGCTTCGGCAAGCGAGGAACAGGTCGCCGCAGCCACCGCGGCAGCCCGACGAGCCTTCGAGGAAGGGCCGTGGTCTCGCCTGACCGGAAAGGACCGCGGCGCCCTGCTCGACCGCCTCGCCGATCTCATCGAGCGGGACGCTGATCAACTCGTTCGCCTAGCGGCCACCGAGCTCGGCTCCCCGGTGAAGTCGGGAAGGGGAACGCAGATCGGAGTGCCAGTGATGTTCCTCAGGTGGTTCGCCGACGCCGCGCGCCGCGGACCGAGAGACGGGCTGGAAGAAGGGCTACCGCTGCACTACGACCCCGTCGCGTCTGCCAGCCTGCTCATAAGGGAGCCGGCAGGGGTTGTGGCGGCTGTGACCGCCTACAACGTCCCGATCTACTTGGGCGCTATGAAGCTCGGTCCGGCTTTCGCCTCTGGGTGCTCCGCCGTCCTCGTGCCTTCTCCGAAGGCCTTGCTCTGCACCGTCGCGCTCGTCAAGCTGATCGAGGAGGCGGGCTTCCCGCGGGGGGCCGTCAACCTCGTCTTCGGGCCGCCCGCGGTGACCGAGCAGGTGGTGACGGCCCAGGATGTCGACATGGTGAGCTTCACCGGCTCGGCCACCATCGGCGGCAAGCTAATGGCGCTCGCAGCCCCATCGCTGAAGAAGGTCGTCCTCGAGCTCGGTGGCAAGTCCCCGAACATCCTGTTGCCGGGAGCGGACGTCATGGCGGCCGTCGGGCCGTCGGCGATGCGGTTCTGCATCAACGCCGGCCAGCGTTGCGGCGCGACCACTCGCTCGCTTGTGCCCGAAGCGAGCTTCGACGAGTTCGTCGACGCATCCGCCAAGTTCATGCGCGCGATTCCCGTCGGTGATCCCCGGGACGAGAACACGGTCGTTGGTCCGCTCATCACGGACGAGCACCGGCGCGAGGTCGAGGGATATCTGGCTCGTGCCGTCGCCGCCGGTGCCAACGTGGCTACCGGGGGCGGCCGGCCACCCGGGCTCGAGGCGGGGTTCTATTTCGAGCCCACGCTTCTGACCGGAATTGCCAACGAGGCCGAGATCAACCAGGAGGAGCTCTTCGCTCCCGTCGCGTCCGTGATTCCCTACCGCGACCTCGATGAGGCGGTGCGTATCGCCAACCAGACCACGTACGGCCTCAACGCGAACGTCTGGGGGCCAACAGCGGACGCCATCGCCGTCGGCAGGCGCCTGCGCTCGGGCACCGTCACGATCAACGGCGGCGGCGGCAAGCGTGACGACGCTCCCTGGGGCGGACTCGGCGCCAGTGGCATCGGCCGCGAATGCGGCGAGGAAGGCTATCGCGAGTTCTTCGAGGTCAAACATCTTCAATGGCCAATCTGAGTCACGGCGAGACGGCGACTCACCGTCCGTTGGCACGCGGTCGCGGCATGTCGGCGGCGGTCAGAAACTCTCTCGCCGAGGACGCTTCGCATAGCGATGGCCGCCGGGTCGGCGGGAACCATGGGCTCCGTGGAGAGGGGGGCTTCCGTGAGCTCTTTCTAGCCGAGCACGTCCAATGGCCGATCTAACGAGGCTGACATGACCGAGCGAGCGATCATGCCGCGACTTGCCGGAAGAGTCGCGGTGATCACAGCAGCCGGCTCCGGGATGGGCCGTGCTTCGGCACGCCTATTCGCCGCCGAAGGTGCGGATGTGATCGTGACCGATCTGGACGAGACCGCGGCCAACGAGACGGTCGAGCTCATCAGCACCGAAGGCGGGTCCGCGAAGGCCCGGCGACTAGACGTGACCGATCTCGGCTGCATCGCGCAAACCTTTCGCGAGATCGAGCGCGAGCACGGGGTCCTTCATGTCCTCTTCAACCACGCCGGCTTGCCCGGACCCCCCGGTCTCGACGTCACCGAGGCCGACTTCGACAAGACGATCGCGGTGAACCTGAAGAGTGGGTTCTTCATGACCTCCTTCGCCACGCCGCTGCTGCGCAAGGCTGAGGGGAAGGGATCGGTGATCTTCACGTCTTCGATTGGCGGAATCGCCGGCTCACATCTCAGCCCGGTTTATTCTGCGGCAAAGGGTGGCGTGGTCGTGATGATGAAATCGCTCGCGCTACATCTCTCCCACGACGCCATCCGCGTCAACGCGATCTGTCCCGGTCCAATCGACACACCGATGTTCCCGGCCTTCTTCAGCAGCCAGCCAAATGCAGACCCGCAGGAGCTGGTCGAGCGCTTGATGACGACGATTCCGATGGGACGCAGGGGCCTGCCGCAGGAGATCGCCAGCGCCGCCCTGTTCCTCGCGAGCGACGACTCGAGCTTCGTCACCGGCGTCGCTCTGCCCGTGGACGGCGGCTTTCTGGCCCGGTGATCATTGGCCTCGGCCAATGATCACGTCTATTCCAGGGAGATCGGCCCCCACCATGGGAAACCCAGCAAGGTCTACTCTGGGAGACACTCTCGTCACGACCCGGACAAGCGGGGGATCTGTCACACCACTCGTGCAGACATCCGTTGGCCGCGCAGGCATGATGTGGATGTCCACCGCGAGTTCCTGCGAGATCGGGGTGTGTGAGCAAGGGGTCGCTTCGCCCGGCGGGCGCGCTCGCCGACACATGAAGCGCTCATTGGCGTTCGCGGAGAGGGAGCTATCGATCGGGGCGGTCGCATTGGCGCTAGCCCTACCCTACCCCGCACGCCATCACCCTGACTGATGACGCCGATGGTGGCGCGGGTCGTGGTGGCAACCCGATCAACGCCGGTGCGATTGCTGAGGCGAAGCTCAAGGCTGACGACGCCCGATGCCGAGGTGCTCGCGCAGTTGCTGCGCCCGATTACCGGCCCGCGTTGACCTTGGGCTATTGGGCCTAATGGGCCGGGGCGCCCGCCGACGGCACGCCGCGCGAGGGGCATTGCAGCCGCCGCGCGCTCAGCGTCGGTGCGCCCGCCTACGGGGGACACGTGCAGGCCGGGGCTTGTGGTCCGGGTGGTCGCGCGGTGCAAGCGTTGGGTTCGTCGGAGGAGCAGGGCGATCGTCGACCTGACCGAGGGATTAGGATGGATCGTCCGTTCGATCAGAAGCTTGAGAACCATGGACGGCGCACCGGCGCCCTGCTCGTCTCGTCCGCGACGGTGCTGCGCTTGAGGCCCCAGCAAGGTGTCATTTGCCGGCCGAGCCGTTCGGCCCAACGGACTCCCGAAGTCCGTGTTCCTGGGATTGCATGCGTGCGCGATCCCATCGGGTGCGGCCCACATCACCGCCGCGAGCGCCTCGGCCACCCAATGGTCACAGTCGTCACCCCACTGGACCGGGTACCTGCTCTCGGGCGGGGCGACCGCGCAGCCACGCCGCCGGGTTTGCTCGCGCGCTCAACGGCCTGAGGTTCCGCGGGCCCGGTGGGCTCTTGACGGCGGTGAAGACAAGGCTGGCCCCGAACCGGCGATCAGCACCCGCTGGTGCATGGCGCTCATGACGGTCGCCAGGCGTCGCGGGTACCCCGGACAGATCAGGCGCACGTCGATACCTTCCTCAGCCATCTGACCGGCGAGTGGTGCACCGTGCGCGAATCTGGCGGCGAGCCCGCCGGCCAACGGCAGATCACCGCGCAGGTCACCCGCGCGGGGCACCGGCTTCGCCGATCGACGCGTCGGTCGTCCACTGATGTCTTGACACCTCGAAGGAGGACATATATTCTGTTCGCGTATGCGGCAGGTCGTACGTAATAACGAATAGTACGTAATAGCGAACAGTTGCGGAACACATCACCCAAATGACGAGTGAGGAAGGAAGCGGCTCGATTCAGCAGAAGCGGGCCGCGTCCGCGTCCGCGTCCGCTCCGTCGGAGGCCCTGGTCCAGGAGGAGGACGAGCGGGTTGAACTGAACCCCGAATACGGCAAGATCACGGACGAGACGGTCGCGCGATTGCGAAACCGACTGGGCAGGGTGATCCCGATCGAGCATCCGTACCTGCGCTACGTCAATCAGGACAGCATCACGCACGTGGCCCGGGCGATCGGCGACACGAATCCCCTCTTTACCGACCCGGCCTACGCAGCGACGACTCGGTACGGCAGGCTGGTCGCGCCGCCGGCTCTTCTTTACGCGCTCGCCTGGGGAAGCCTCGATTTGCGACGAGGTCAGGGCCTCCCAGGGGTACACGGATTCCACTCCGGTGATGGCTGGCGGTTGCTGCGTCCGATTCTTGCAGGGGACGAACTGAGAGCGACAAAGGAACTCGTCCGCGCCGAGCCGATGAGCGGCCGGTACGCCGGAAAGCGCATGTTCATCCAGGTCGAGGAGATCCGCTATTACAACCAGAACGACGAGGCCGTGGCGATCCATAGCTTCCCCATCATCCGTGCCGAGCGGGAAGCGGCCAAATCACGAGGAACGCAGAGCAAGCTTAGAATCGCCACCTACACCGACGACGAGATCTCGCAGATCGACCGCGAGCTCGAGCAGGAGATCCCCCGAGGTCCGGAGCCCCGGTATTGGGAGGACACGGAGATCGGTGAGCCCGTCGATCCGGTCGTAAAAGGCCCGCTCACGCTACCCGACATGGTGACCTGGCTCATGGCAGTCGGATCCCCGCACGTCCGAACGGGAAAGTACTGGATGGAGTACCGCAAGGCCTCACCGAAGGTCGCGGTCAAGGACCCGGCAACTGGAATCCCGCAGGCCGTCGAACGGGTCCATTGGGACAACTACATGGCGAGCGAGATCGGCCTGCCGGCCGCGTACGACTATGGCTCGCAGCGGGGAGCTTATGCCCTCTACTGGGCGACGAACTGGGTGGGGGACGACGGGTGGGTCGCGAAGATGGACTACCAGTTCCGCGGCTTCTTCTTCAATGGAGACCACTTTCGCATCAATGGCAAGGTGACCGATAGGTGGCGCGGCGCGCAGACCGGGACCGGGTACGTGCAGGTCAAGTTCGGCTCGATCAACCAACGCGGCGACGACATCATGCCCGGCACCGGCGTGTTCGCCCTCCCTTGCCGATCAGGCGAGCGCTTGATGTTCCCGGTCGACGTCGATACCGACGGTCGCGCGTAGTCGTCGGATTCCGAGTGCCCGAGATAGGACTCGTTGTATCTAGCCCCTCGGGACTCGAGTCCAGCGCGGATTGCCTGCTTCGCGGCTGCTCGCCCGGTCCCGATCCAACGCGGATGACAGTCCGCGCCGGCATCTGCGGCGATTGGGGCGGCCAAGGGCGAACTGCGCGGCTCGACCAAGCGCGCGGCGCGCATCTCTCCGGCGCGTTCGGCACGGGACGCCCTGACGCGCGGTTACCAGCGAGCACGCCGTCGGCTAGCGTTAGCGAGGCGACGCGGTTCCGCTTGGCTGTTCGAGGACCTTGCAGGAGGCTTCGTGCTTGCGCTGATTCTCGGGCAGTTACATGTCGAAGCGCGCACCCAGCCAGTGTCGTGCTGAGGGCGTCGGTGAACTGCCGGCGCTGCGAGTTCCCCGCGGCCAACTGCCGCCGAGCAGGCTGTAGGCGGGGGTGGCCATGCGGTGCCGCCGCGCCGTGGGGAGGGCATCGAGCTGGACGCCGCGGACCAGCAGCGAGTACGGCGGCTGCTCGGTCCGAAAGCGCTCAAGCCGCCGGTCGCGCGCAGTCCATCGCGCCTCGCCGATTCCGCCGATCTAGCGGACCTTCGACCGCCGGACAGTCAAGGAGGAGGGCCGCGCTTATCTTTGACGCTTGGCTCCGCGTCCAGCGGGTCACCATACGTACCGCATACGACCCATCGGACGACGCCAGGCGGTGCCGGCGGCTAGGCCGTATCCCGGAAGCGCCGGCGGCTGTCTGCGCGAGGGCCAATGCGTTCCCGTTACCTCCTTCTCCTCACCAGCGATGGGCCCGGTCTGGACCCCAGTCAATGGGGACGCTGTATCCGTCGCTCGTGGGCGTGACCGTGCTCTGCGCGGTCGGGTAATACATGTACGGAAGCAGTGGCAGACTGACGCTCGATGGGTGCTCGCGGTCACTCAGGATCGAGTACACGCCGCCCGGCAGGGTCAGTAGCTGGGGTTCGGTGTTGAAACATGGATCGGTGGAGAGGGGGAATAGGGTCACACATCCTGCCGATGGGGTCTGTGTCGTGAGGACGAGGCGTAGGGCGTCGTTCGGGGCGATCGCCCACTGTCGTGGGCGTAGAGCGACGTCCAGCCGGTAGGGCTGGTTCGGTTGCAGGTAGTCGTCCTCGACTGCCGTCTGCCACGGTCGAACGGCGAGTCCGTGCCTGTCGTACCAGGACTTCTCCGGGTCAAGCGCCCGCTGGCTGCCGACGAGAGCGCCACCGCTGATAAGAGTGGCCGTCCCGTCCGGGGCCACGTCGTACAGGGACGCGATCAATTGGAGGTTGGTGTTGCTCGATGTGGCGTAGACAGTCGCTGCGATCGGTCCCGACAGCGTGGCGCCGTAGCGCAGCGGTGCCGAGTTGTAGGTGAGCGTGCCGTCGGGCTGGTCTGGCTGCTCCCAGACCAGCGACTGCGAGCCGCGTGCGGCATATCGAGGCCTTGGTGACAACGTCCCGTCCGTTCCTAGATACAGGGCGTGGTAATCGTCGACCATCGGATAGGTGCTGGTGTTGATCCAGCGGTTTGAGCCGACCTCACTGAGGTGCATTGGCGTCGTCGTTCGATCGATTCTTGTCTTCTCATGCTTTACGAACGTGTCGAACCATTCCAGCCAGATCGATGGGTCGAGACCGACCCCGTGATTTTGGTCGTTGATGATGACCTGATATCGGCCGCTGACGTGTTGGTCGGGGTCCATCGGTCCGCCGACTGGCCGACCGGCCGAGGCGTTCTGCAGGCCGGCGTAGGTCATGAGCGCCCCCTCGTCCTCCACGTCGTTCCACCCAGCCCAAAGTAGCGTGGGGATGTTGTTCTTGACGATCGCTTGAGCGTCCTGGATCGTGCCGCGTTCGTTCCAGTACGACCGTGAGTAGGCGTAATCGCCGCCCGCCAGCATATTCGCGTAAATGTTCTGGTAGTAGGCGGTGACCGTCGGGCCGATCAGATTTCCGATCAGTGGCAGCGCGGCAGCGTTCTTTGTCACTACTCCGCCGTTGAGGAAGACACCGTGCGTGAAAGCTTCTCCAACACCGGAGCACGCTGCGACGATCGCCTTTAGCGGCGAGTGCCGGCCAACCTCGGCGGCCGTGATGATCGCGAGCACCCCGGGGCCGGAGCAGCCGTAGAAGCCGACCTTGCCGTTCGAGCCGTCGAGATGGGCGGCCCAGTTGACAATGTCTGCACCATCCTCCCGGTCGCGGAGCCCCTGGTTGTCATACTGCCCACCCGAGGTGCCGGTACCGCGAGGACGGACGGTGGCCGTGATGTAGCCGTGTTCGACGTACAGCGTGTCGACGGCGTCTGTGTAGGGCGTGAATTGCACGAGCACGGGGAATCTGCCCGGCGCTCGCTGACCTGTCGCGAGGTCGGCTGGATAGCCAATCGTTGCGTTCAGCTGTACGCCATCGTCCATCATCACGGGGACGCGACTCACGATGTCTGCGCCGTATGTTGCAGGCCCAGGCTCCCACCGGCCGCCTGGCCACGGCGTCTCCGCCCACGCAGACGATGCGACCATTCCGAAGGCGCACAGCATGATCACGAGGACTCGGCAGACCAAAGCCCGACCAACGCTCATTTGAATACCTCCGTCAGCATTTCACTTCCAGAACTCAGCTTCCCCGCGCAGCAGTCAACTGTGTGGCTATCACGGCTCGATTCGTCGTGGCGAGCTGACGAACTAACCGCAATCCAGCAGAAGCAGATGCGGTGGTCATCCTATGGTCAGGCTCGAAAAACTCTTTCTCCCGTAGGCACGACGTACGCAAATACGAACGAGAGTGCGGAATCACGAAGGATGGTAACTAACAGCGCGAGTGGTGTCAAGAGGGAGTAACAGACCGTGTTTATAGCTCACGTAGGTCCGTGCAAGAGGAGTCACCGTCTCGAGGGCGGAGCATCGGCAGCCGCACCTGGCGCAGCGTTGGGCACGCGCTCGAGACGATTGCCGGTCACGAAGTCGATGTCGATTTGGTCTGGCCTCACGGAGCTGCGACGTGGCATCGGACCAGAGCCGCGGAGGCGCACACTGTGTACTCCGCAGTTGTGTGTCGGTCCGAGCCGATCAGCGGAGAGGGACAAGCAGTCCGTGGGCCGGCCGAGCGACGCGAGGAGCTCGCGGTTGTGCCTGCCAGTTTCTCTCGCGGCGCAACTCGCTCATCGCTCGAGCAGCCGGGCTCCCGCTCAACATCGCACGCGACCATCCCGGGGGCCACATGATGAAGGGTTCTAGCAGTGGTGGATCCCCGAGGAACGCGGACATCGCTTCTCGCAACCGAAAGACCCCGGTGCGGTCGATCCGGACGCCTCGGGGCGAACGCCCCTACGACGGTCCGCGTACTCGCCAACCCGCGGCGACGGCATCCACGCCCAGCGAGTGGTGTCTCCGAATGGGCGTGGTCACGCCAATCGGCGTCGCGGAGAGCATGTGGTGCGCGTCAGTGGGCTGGCCTAGGCGATCGTCCGTCCTGGCTCGCCTGCCGATGACCTGAGAGCAGGTTGGAATTCTCGGCCGGGGCCTGGTGTCTAGCGCCGGACGGTTGGCTTGGAGACCTGCTCGCCGTAGCTCGTATCGGCCGGGTTGAGGTTGACGCCGGGCTGGACGATCCCGTCGATGCGGTCGAGGATCGCCGCATCGAGCGTGACATCGGCGGCGGGGAGTTGGCTCTCTAGTTGCTCGATTGTGCGCGGTCCGATGATCGCCGAGGCCACGGCGGGGTGGTTGGTGACGAACGCGATCGCCAGCTCGATGAGCGAGACGCCGGCGTCGTCGGCGATCTTGGCGAGTTGTTCGACGGCTTCGAGCTTGCGCTGGTTCTCTGGCAGCGACATGTCGAAGCGCGCGGCCAGCCGCTGCCGCGCCGGCGACGTTGGTGAACTGTCGGCGCTCCAGCTTCCCGACAGCCACCCGCCGGGCCAGCGGGCTGTAGGTCAGGATGCCCATGCCGTGCCGCCGGGTCGTGGGGAGGACGTCGAGCTCGATGCCGCGGACCAGCACGGAGTACGGCGGTTGCTCGGTGCGGAAGCGCTCGAGGCGCCGCTCGCGTGCCGCCCATTGCGCCTCGACGATCTCGCCGGCGGAGAATGAGGAGGACCCGATGTAGCGGACCTTGCCCTGACGGACGAGATCGGTGAGCGCGGCGAGCGTCTCGTCGATGTCCGTGTCGGGATCTGGGCGGTGGATCTGGTAGAGGTCGATCCACCCGGTACCGAGCCGCCGGAGCGAGTTCTCGACCTCCTGGACGATCCATCTGCGCGAGTTGCCGCGGTGGTTGGGGTCGGCGCCCATTGGCACCGACACCTTTGTTGCCAGCACCACGTCGTCGCGACGGTCCGTGAGGGCCTTGCCGACGATCTCCTCCGATTCGCCGGCCGAATAGACGTCGGCGGTGTCGACGAAGTTGATGCCGGCATCCAGGGCGCGGTGGATGATGCGGATGCAGTCGTCGTGGTCGGTGTTGCCCCAGGCGCCGAACATCATCGTGCCGAGGCACAGCTTTGAGACGCGGACGCCAGTGCGTCCAAGCGGCCGGTATTCCATGGTGGTCTCCTTCGTGCTCTCCGAGACTTTCGCCTGGTGTCGCGGTGATTAGCCGGGGCCTCTCGGCTGCACACGCACGGTGTCAGCGCGTGGATGCCCCCGGCAGCGTTGACCGATGCCGCGAGTCTTAGGCCTCGGGGATCTCGCGGCCGAAGGCCTCCAACGTGATGGCGTCGGGCTCGGGGCCGCCGCGGCGGCCGGTGTCCAGGCCGTCGATCGCGGCCATCTCGTCGTCGGTCAGCTCGAAGTCGAACACGTCGATGTTCTCCGCGATGCGGCTGGGCTTGGTCGACTTCGGGATAACCGAGCGGCCGTGCTGCACACCCCACCGCAGCATGACCTGAGCGGGGGTCTTGTCGTGGGCCTGGGCGATCTCCCCGATGACTGGATCGTCGAGTGTGCTGCCGTGGCTGCCGTCGCGGTAGAAGGTGATCCCCCCGATCGGTGACCAGGCCTGCGTGAGAATGCCGTGCTCGGCGTTGAAAATCTGCACGTCAGGCTGTTGGAAGTAGGGGTGGCACTCGATCTGGTTGACCGCCGGCACCACCGTGGCCCGGTCGAGCAGGCTCGTGAGGTGCTCGACCATGAAGTTGCTGACCCCGATCGCGCGGACCTTGCCGTCGGCGAGCAGCGTTTCCAGGGCACGGTACGCCTCGAGGGTCCGGTCGAGCGCCGACGGCAGCGCCTGGTGCAGGATCAGCAGGTCGAGCTGGTCGACGCCGAGCTTCCCGGCGCTCTTCTCGAAGCCGTGGAGCGTCTCGTCGTATCCGTAGTCGCTGATCCAGATCTTGGTCTCCAGGAACACGTCTGAGCGGTCGAGGTCGGTGCTGCGGACCGCCTCGCCAACTTCGCGCTCGTTGCCGTAGGCCGCTGCCGTGTCGATGTGGCGATACCCGGCATCGAGTGCCGCGCGGACGGCGCCGCGGGTCTCGTCGGGGGGCGTCTGGAAGACGCCCAGACCTAGGGCGGGAATCCGGACGCCGTTGTTCAGCTCAAGCGTTGGGGCGGTGGCGGAGGTCATGGGCGGGTGCGTTCCTTTCGGGTCGGGTTGTCGGTCGTCACGGTTGCGCCGTAGGCCGCACGAGGATCTCGTTCAGCGACACATTGCGCGGCCGGGACACCGCGAAGGCGATGATCTCGGCAATGTCCTGGGCGCTTATCGAGGTCGCCTCGTACATCTGCTCGACGGCCGACCGGGTCTCGCCGTGGGTGATGTGCCCGGGGAGTTCGGTGTCGACCGCGCCCGGCTCGATCACGATCACGCGCACACCGGGCTGCAGTTGCTGGCGCAGCGACTCCGACCAGCCGTTGATCCCCCACTTGGTCGCGGCGTAGACCGCGTTCCCAGGGCGAGCCGTCCGGCCGGCCACCGACGAGAGGTTCACCAGGTCGCCCCCGTCATCGGCTACGAGCTGATCGAGGAACACTTCCGTCGTCGTGATCGCGCCCAGGAGGTTGGTCTCGATCATCCGGCGGTAGTCACCTGAGAGCTCGGCGGAGAACGGGCCGAGCAGCATCACACCGGCGTTATTGACCAGGATGTCGGCGCCGCCGAGCTCGTCCTGGACCCGCTGCGCCGCGACCACGAGGGAGCCCCGGTCAGTCACGTCGGCCTGGATCCACCTCACGCCGTCGCCGAGTTCCTCGGCCAGCCCCTGGATACGATCCACGCGCCGGGCCAGCAGCGCGACGCGATGGCCGTCGGCCGCCAGAGCTCGGGCTGTGGCCTCGCCGATGCCTGAGGAGGCGCCGGTGATGACAGCCACTCGACCGATGGTGTTCTCGTTGCTCACGGACGTTCCTTCTTTGTGGTGAAGTCTTGGGGTCGGCGTTTACTCTGGCACGGATCCACGAGTTCTGAGAGGCCCTGTCAGAGGGGTACTGACAGGGCCCCTGAGCGGTGCAGCGCGGGATACAGCGCCAGGGATGGACGCGGCAGCGGAGCTCTCGGAGTTTCTTGACCTTCCATCGGGCCAAGGTCACTCCCAAGCAGACCGGCCTGGCGACGTATGGCCAGGGGCGCGTTCCGGGGCTGCGCAGCGAGGAGGTCGCGTCCCCGGCCGGGCTGCGGATGGCGGTTTTCACCGGCGAACCCGGCAGCCGCTCTGAGGAGGGCCTCGACTCGAGCACGGTTCTGGAGTCTCTCGACGCGCTCAGCTCAGCTCAGATCTGACCGCCTGGGAGTATCTCATTACAAGCACAAGCGTCGACACCTGACGCACGCCTCGCGTCGCTGCGCTTGCGGGCAGAGAGGTGAGTCGAACGGTTTGATGCTGCTCGATGTCGACTGCAGCGATCGTCGCCGCCGAGTGCCCCACGGCGGAGCGAGACGCACCGGCGTGGTCCGATCTGACCCACGTCGCGATGCGCCTCGCGGATGGCTCCTAGCCGCAGTACACGCAGCCGGACTCGCCACGGGCAGTGGCACGCTGAGAGGCATGGTGGTGCTCGGCGGCGAGCCTCGGGTCACGTACCGCCAGGTCGTGCTCGCGACGATTCGTCGATTTCGCGAATCGGCCCGCGAGATTCCGTTTCAAGAGCGACAGTGGGTTCATCGTAAGGCCTCCTTACTCTCTGAGCAGTCGCATATGCGAACACCTGTTCGATTATAGGCCGGTCTCAGGATGTGTTCTGTGGGGTCGCTCACGCACCCTCCTGGCGTCCGGCCGGAGCGGAACTCCCGGGCAAGCGAGGGCGTTCGTGGCGGAAACAGCTGGGCAGGCAGCCGCAAGCTGACTTCGTCGATGCGACTCGGCCGGCACGGCGCGAGGAGTCCGAACGCGCGAGCCCAGCCGGGACGAGCTCGGTTGCGCCGCCCATCGTTCGACCGACGCACGTGATCGGTCCGAGTCGCATGGGGTCCGGAACGCGTGTCTCTTTCGTGCGCGCGCTCCCGGCGAAGGGCCGTCGGCGGGGCGCCGGACAAAAAGACTCGAGCACGGGGCCGCAAGGGCTTGACAGCGGTAGTAGAGCAAGGCTATGCTGTTCGCGTATTCGTTCATACATTCGTATTTACGAACACACCGAGGAAATGGAGAGAAACGAGATGGAAGCCGAGGGCGTGCTGAAGCTAGGTGGCGTTGGTCGTTGCGACGCGCCGGCGACCACGTGCGCCTCACCTCGGCGTGACGTAGCCCACCCGAACAATCGAGCGGACACTCCCCGAGTTGACGGACGCTGTCCGTGCGTCAGTCAGTCGGATTCAGGCGGCCCGCTCGGCGTTAGCCGAGCGTTCACGTGTCGTCCGCTGAAGCCCCGCCTTTTGGGCGAGGCCAGCCGCCGCAACATGCAAAGTCACCAGCCTTGGACCGGCCCGCGATTGGCTCAGTCTAAAGCGGGCCGCGAAGCCAGCGCAGCTGGCGCCACCGGCCAGAACAACTAGAGGAGACATGATGAGGAAACTGACCGCAGTGGCCATGGCGCTATGCGTGGCGTCAGCGCTCGCTGCTTGTGGCAGCAGCAGTAATAGTACGTCGAGTGCCGGAGCAACAGCATCGGAGGCTTCGAGCTCGTCGAGCAAGGGTGCGATCAACGTGCTCGACATTACCGCGACGAGCGGCGCGACGGCGATCTTCGGCGCGCAGGAAACGCTCGGAATGCAGGCAGCCGCCGCTTACTACAACGCGCACGGCGGCATTCTTGGCCGGAAAGTGAACATCGTCGTCAAGAACGACAACAGTGATCCGACCACGGCGACCCAGATTGCCACGCACGAGCTGGCCAGCAACGCCAGTAAGTACGCGATGGTCTGGGTGGGTGAGGAGGGCACGGTCAGCGCTGCGCTGGTTCCGATCGTAAAGCGGTACAACCTGTTTGCGACCTCGGTCAACGATGGCAACAGCGCCTGTCTGAAGGCGAGTGCGTGTCCGACGCTCTTCACTCAGGCGGGCCCGATCGCGGCCGGCGAGGCCGCCGACACAGCGGCGCTCAAGCAGGCGGGCTACACAAACGTGGGGGTGATCGCCGAGCAGGGCACCTACGATCAGTCCGAGCTGCAGTACATGCTGCCCGACCTGAAGGCGGCCGGGATCAAGTACACCGAGGTGACTTTCCCGCCGACCGCCGTCAGCTTGACTCCGGAGATGTCGCAGCTCAAGAGCGCCGGCGTGCAGGCGGTGTTCGCGATGACTCTCGGGCCCGCGGGCGGATACGTCCTGGGCGGCCGTGCTGCGCTTGGGTGGAACGTGCCCGTCCAATTCGATGTCGCCGGGTCGACCGTCGACGTGGCCTCACTCGTGCCCAAGGGGGACACGAGCAACGTCAAGGAGACGATCCAGTACTGCGAGGACATCAAGCACAACAACCCTGGGTTCAACGCGATGGTGCAGTACGCGCCGAGCAAGCTCGCCGGGAACATCGCCTGCCCGATTGCGGGTGACGGCTGGGGCGGGATCGTGCTCTTGGCCAACGCGGCCAAGGCAGCCGGATCGCTTGACGCGAACTCGCTGATAAAGGCGGCTCAGGGACTGGATATCAAGACCAATGAGGCCAGCTCGCCAGAGAAGTGCTGGACCTCGGCCAATCACGAAGACACGTGCCAGGGACCGAGCTACTACGAGATAGTCCCGCTCGGGAGCCTGAAGCAGACGCGGGTCTACCCGCTTCAGTAAAGAACCTATCAGAAAGCCTGAGGCTCGACGTGGCAATAACGATCTGGACTGGGCTGGTGCTCGGTTCCATCTACGCACTCGTCGCGACCGGCTTCACGATTGCGATGGTCCCCACGGGCGTGTTCAACTTCGCCCAAGGGGCCATCGTGGTCGGTGGTACGTTCGTGACATATCAGCTCCTAACGGTCTCGGGTACGCCGGCCGGGTTGGCGCTCGTGTTAGTTGTGCTCGTCGGCGCGGCCGCCGGGCTCCTCTGCGAGGTCTTGACGGTTAGGCCTCTGAGATGGGCGCGGGGCAACGTCGACAACGCCCTCGTCACCACCGTGGGGGCATCGACAGTGATTGCCGGCCTGATCGGCGTTAAGTGGGGTTACCTGCCGTTGCAGGTGACCTTTCCGGGCCCAAGCGGGTTCGTTCACTTCCTGGGCACGGTGGCCAGTCCGGTGCAGATCTTTGTGGTCGGCACGGCGATCGTTGCCACCTTCGTGTTCGAGGCGTTCTTCCGCTACACACGGCGCGGACAGGCGGCCCTGGCGGTGGCCGAGGACCGGGATCCCGCGATGCTGCGGGGTGTGAACGTGAGCAGGCTCTCGTTGGTCGCGTTCACGGTCGCCGGGGCGTTCGGTGGGTTGGTGGGCTACCTGATCGGCCCGATCACGTACGCGGATGCCATCTTGGCGACGACAATCGCGCTGTACGGCTTTGTCGCGGTCGCACTTGGTGGCGAGGGAAGCTTCGTGGGAGGACTGATCGGTGGCCTGGTCGTGGGGCTGGCTTCCACGTTTGCCACCACATATATCGGAGCGAACTACGGCGATCTGGCTGTGCTGGTTCTGATGCTCGCGACCTTGGCGTTGCGTCCGAAGGGGCTTGGCGGCGCCGCCGTGGCCAGGAGCGTGTGACATGGCGACGATGACCGACACGAAACCCCAGACCAGCGGGGAGCTCCCGGCGTGGCGACGCGGGCTTGCAGAGTTCCTGTTGGGCCGACGGGCGTCGCTGCTCGTCCCCTGCATCCTCGCTGCGGCGCTGATCCTGTTCCCCTACTGGTCGAATAGCGGGTACTGGCTGGCCGAGATCCCGCTCATCCTGTGCTTGGCGTTGGTGGTGAGCGGGGTGAACCTGAGTTTCGGGTACGCCGGCGAGTTGCAGCTGGGCCAGGTGTTCATGTTCGCCGTCGGTGCGTATATACCGATGATCTTCGCGGTTCGCGGCGTGACGTCCGACATCGTGGTTTTGATGGCGATGGGCGGCCTGCTGGCGATGGGGGTCGGCGCACTCGTGGCTTTGCCGTCACTGCGGATCGGGGGGTGGTCGCTGGCGATGGCGTCGTTCTTCCTGGTGATCACGATCCCGGACCTGACGAGCATCTTCATCAAGTACACCGGCGGCCTGAACGGCCTTTCAGGGATCCCCAACCCGACCCTGTTGGGCACCAACCTCAGCGTGAGGGGATTGTTCGAGGTCACGGCCATCGTCACCGTGGTGTGGTTTGCGTGTTATCGGAACCTCGTTACGTCCAGGTACGGAGTCGTATTTCGGATCCTGCGAGAGTCGCCGGTGCTGACGAAGTCGCTCGGGTTCTCGACGTTTCGCTTGAAGACAAGCGTCTATGCGCTCGGTGCGTTCCCCGCGGGCATCGCAGGCTGCCTGTACGGATTTCTGACGCTCGTGCTCGAGCCGACGACGTACGGTCTCGCCCTCGGCATCGGAACTGTCGCGGCCAGCCTATTCGGTGGCGTGGAGAGCGTGTACGGCGTGTTCTTTGGCGCCGCGGTCCTGCAGCTTGGTCCCGAGAAGTCGGCCTCATTTGCGAGCTATGCGCCCGTGGTGTACGGCGGCTTCCTGATCGTCGCGGCCATATTCCTGCGCGGAGGCATCTCCCGTCTCGGGAAGCTCGGTCTCATGCGCGTCGCGAGACTCGTGGACCCTGGGATCTCGAGCCGGCCGAGGTCAGTCGGTGACGAGGCGGGCGCGATCAGCCGATTGGCTGGCCGGCACGTTGCCTCGGAGGAGTCGCCGAACGGGACGGCGTTGGCGCAGATCAACGGCAAGCATCTCGAGGTCGCCGGTGTCGACATGGCGTTCGGCGGGGTCAAGGCCCTCAAGGGTGTCTCGTTGGCGGCGGCGCCCGGCGAAGTCACGGCGCTGATCGGCTCCAATGGCTCCGGCAAAACAACGCTCCTGAACGTGATCTGTGGGTATGCGAGGCCGCAAGGTGGGTCGGTGACCCTGGACGGTGCGGAGATCTTGCGCCGGAAGCCACATCAGATCGCTCGCATGGGGATCGGCCGCACCTTCCAGACGCCGACGATTCCCCGCGGGGTGTCGGTGCGTGATGCTGTGGCCTCGGGTCGATATGCGAACGACCACGTTGGCTTTCTCTCCGCCATCTTCCGTCTGCCGCGGTTGTGGCGCGCGCAGCGAGCCGACACCCGGGAGGCGATGGCGCTGCTCGACCTGGTCGGGCTACGTGACGTCGCGGATGTGGAGGCGACCAGCCTGCCGCTCGGTACGAGGCGCTTGGTCGAGGTTGTCCGCTCGCTGTGTTCGGAGCCGGGCGTGGTCCTGCTCGACGAGCCGGCCTCGGGCCTGAACGAGGAGGAGGTGGAGCGGCTCGCGCAGATCGTGATCCGTCTCAAGGACGCCGGAGCGACCGTGGTGGTGATCGAGCACAACTTCCGGTTCATCAGCCGCATCTCTCAGACCGTGCACGTGCTCCACCTCGGCGAGCTGATCGCGAGTGGTACAGCGGATGAGATTGCCGAGGATCGACAGGTGATCGAGAGCTATCTCGGCGAGCCGTCGGCCGACCGATCGCGCGGGGGGGCCCAGGTCGGGCCGGAGGCGATCCTCCGGCCGGAGCGGAGCCACGAGCCGTTGTTGGTGGTCGAGTCTCTGGAGTCGGGATACGGTGACCTGAAGGTGCTGCGCGGCGTCTCGTTGAAGGTGCCCGCCGGTTCGATCGAGGTTGTGCTCGGTCGAAACGGCGTCGGCAAGACGACGCTGCTCTCGAATCTGGCCGGCCTCCTGCCCACGTGGAAGGGGTCAGCCTCTCTGGCCGGCAAAGCGATCGGTCGCATCGCGCCGTATCGCCGTGCCGCGTCTGGCATCGTGCTGGTCCAAGAGGGCAAGCGCATCTTCCGCCAGCGGACGGTATGGCAGAACGTCATGCTTGGCACCTACTCCCTGAAGCTGAGTCGCAAGGAGCGGGACGCGCTGTGTAACGAGGTCCTGTCCAACTTCCCGATGCTCACGGGTCGCCTGGCCGAGCGAGCAGGTGGGCTGTCGGGAGGCCAGCAGCAGATGCTGGCGATCGCTCAGGCGCTCGCGGCGCGGCCAAAGGTCCTCCTGCTCGATGAGCCCTCGGCCGGCCTCGCGCCCACGATCGTCGACGAACTGTTCGGGCGACTGCGCAGCTTTGCCGACCACGGCCTGAGCATCCTGCTGGTCGAGCAGCTCGCGGAGAAGGCGATCGCGATTGCCGACCATGTGACGGTGCTCGACGCAGGGCAGGTTGTCGCCGAGGGCGCCCCGGAGGAGTTCCTCGACAGCCGCAAACTCGAAGCTGCCTACTTCGGGCGGTAGGAGGAGCCGCATGCCGTCATGCAGCGCACTGGCCACGGATGGCCCGGGTCGGCAATTCCATCGCACGAGGATCGAACGCCGAGAGCTCAGGCCTCGTGACGTGCGGATCGACATTGCTTACTGTGGGATCTGTCACTCGGACGTCTCGTATGCCAGGAATGAGTGGGGAAGGACGATCTTCCCGCTCGTTCCCGGCCACGAGATCGCGGGCGTCGTCTCCGCGGTTGGTGAGGAGGTGACCCGCTTTGCGAGGGGCGATCACGCCGGCGTGGGATGCCTGGTGAACACCTGCGGGGAGTGCAGCAGCTGTCGCGCGGGCTACGAGCAGCACTGCATCGGGAAACGGGTGGCGACCTACAGCTCACGTGACGCGGGCGGCAATCCCACGCAGGGTGGGTACAGCGAGCAGATCGTCGTCGACGAGTCGTTCGTGCTCGAGATTCCGAAGAGCCTGCCGCTGGCCGCTGCGGCGCCGCTGCTGTGCGCAGGGATCACCACGTATTCGCCACTGGTACGTTGGGGAGCCGCTCCGGGCACGCGTGTGGGGATCCTCGGCTTCGGTGGCCTGGGTCACGTCGCCGTGCAAATCTCGCGCTCACTCGGCGCTAAGACGACAGTCTTTGACCTCGCTCTGGAGAAGCGCGCTGATGCGCTTCGACTCGGCGCCTCGGAGTACGTCCTGAGTAACGAACCGGAAGCATTTGCTCGCCTGGGGCATTCGTTAGACCTGATCGTCTGCACGGTGCCCGCCAATCTGGACCTTGACGCCTACCTGGGCCTGCTCGACGTCGGCGGCACGTTCGTCACGATCGGCATGCCGAGCGAGCGTCTCACAGTCGACGCGATGTCGTTAATCGCCAACCAGCGAGCACTGGCGGGGTCACGGATCGGCGGAATTACTCAAACCCAGGAGATGTTGACCTTCTGCGCCGAGCACGAGATCGCAGCCGAGGTCGAGGTGATCAGCGCCGACGACGTCGATGCCGCGTACGAGCGATTGATCGCCGGTGACGTGCGTTTCCGGTTCGTAATCGATGCCAGCACGATTGCTGGGCTGGCGTGAGGCGGCCGTCGCCGATGGCGTCAGACAGGAGAGGCGAGAGATGACAACCGAGACGACCAGCCCTGAACAGATCGAGAGAAGGACGATCTTCGTCAACGGCGCATGGCAGCGCTCGTCCGGCGTGGAGCGCATCACCGTGATCAACCCGGCAACCGAGGAGCCGTTTGCCACGATCCCGTGCTGCACCGCCGCTGACGTTGACCTTGCCGCTAACGCCGCTGCAGCTGCGCTCGGAGACTGGTCCGATTCGGCGGTCGAGGACAGGATCGCGGTGCTTACCAGGATCGCCGAGCTGATCGAGGAACGCGCAGACGAGATCACTCGGACGATCGTGTGCGAAGTCGGCCAGCCCGAGCGCTTCGCCGCGCAGCTGCAGACTGGCGCGCCGGCCCAGAACCTGCGGATCATCGCCGAGACCGCACGCGAGGTCGCGTGGGAGGAACGGATCGACAACACGATCGTGCGGCGCCTACCGGCCGGCGTGGTCGGGGCGATCACGCCATGGAACGTGCCGCTCCTGATGATCTGCATGAAGGCCGGAGCGGCGCTCGCCGCCGGGTGCACCGTGGTCCTCAAGGGCAGCGAGATTGCGCCACTGAGCTCGTTCATCTTCGCCGAGCTCGCTCAGCAGGCAGGGCTACCGGACGGCGTCTTCAACCTCGTCAGCGGCACCGGGCCCGAGGTCGGCGAGGCGCTGGTCGCCCACCCGTTGGTCGACATGATCTCCCTCACCGGGTCGGTGCGAGCTGGACGCCGGGTGATGGAGGTCGGCGCTCGGTCGATCAAGCGCGTCGGCCTCGAACTGGGTGGAAAATCCCCCAACATCATCCTCGAGGGGTCGGACTTTGCACGCGCCGTCAGCGACGGAATCGCCGACGCATACCGCAATGCCGGACAGGCCTGCGGCGGGCTCACCAGGGTCCTCGTCCCCCGGACACAGCTCGCGGAAGCCGCGGAGCTCGCCGCTGCGACCGCGAGCAGATACGTGCTCGGCGACCCATTCGATCCCGCGACGACCCTCGGGCCGGTCACCACGCACGGCCAGCGCGAGCGGATCCGCGGATACATCCGCACCGGCATCGACGAGGGTGCGCAACTGGTAACCGGTGGGCCGGAGACCCCGGCCGGTCTCGAACGCGGCTACTTTGTCGCGCCCACCGTCTTCATCGGCGACAACACGATGCGGATCGCGCGCGAGGAGATCTTCGGCCCAGTGGTGACGATCGTCCCGTTTGACACCGAGTCGGAGGCGATCTCGATTGCCAACGACTCGCCGTACGGACTGGCCGCAGGGGTCTGGTGTGCCGACGAGGAGCACGCGAGGGCCATCGCCCGGCAGCTGCGGGTCGGGCGCGTGAGGATCAACGGATCGGCCGTGAATCGACGCGCGCCGCACGGCGGCTTCAAATTGTCCGGCATCGGCCGGGAGTGGGGCCGATTCGGCATCGAAGATTTTCTCGAGTACCAGTCGGTCGGGTAAGGCCGCGAAACCCTAAGGGAGTAATTGACGAAATGACAACCGTCCACAAGCCAGCCGACAGGGCCAATATCGCTACATACGACGAGATCCTCGTCGGCGGGGAATGGCGCAAGTCCTCCGGAAACGAGCTGATCGAGGTCATCAATCCCGCGACCGAGCAGCCGATCGCCCGCGTCGTGCGCGGGACCGCTGACGATGTCGATCTCGCCGCGCGCGCCGCTGCGGGAGCGTTTCCAGCCTGGTCTCGCACCTCGATCGAAGCGCGCGCTACCGCCCTTAACCGGCTCGCCGACCTGATCGAGGCCCGCGACGCCGAGATCACGCGGCTCATTGTCAGCGAGGTCGGTCAGCCGATCCGCTTCGCAACCGGCTCACAGACGGCGGTCGCGGTTCAGGACCTGCGGAACTTCGCCGAGGCACTGGACAGCGTTCTCTGGGAGGAGCCCGTTGAGAACTTTCTCGTGCGGCGCGAGCCGGTTGGCGTGGTTGGCGCGATCACGGCATGGAACGGTCCGCTGCGCTCGGTCTGCTTGAAGGCGGGAGCGGCAATTGCCGCTGGATGCACCGTCGTCCTCAAGCCGAGCGAGGTTGCCCCGCTCAGCGCCTACATCTTCGCCGAGCTCGTTGCCGCGGCCGACATCCCTGACGGGGTGTTCAACCTGGTCAGCGGTACCGGACCGGAGGTCGGTGAGGCGATCGCCTCCCATCCGCTGATTGATGCGGTGTCACTGACGGGCTCGGTAAGGGCCGGCAGCCGCGTCATGGAGGTGGCATCTGCCTCGGTCAAGCGCCTAGCCCTGGAGCTCGGTGGCAAGTCGGCCAACATCATTCTCGAGGACGCCGATCTCCCGACCGCCGTGGAAGTCGGGATCGATGACGGGTTCCGAAACTCAGGGCAGGTGTGCGGCGGTCTGTCCCGCACGCTTGTGCAACGGTCGCGGTTCGCCGAGGCACAGGAGCTCGCAATCCAGAAGGCCGAGAGCTTCGCGATCGGTGATCCACTCGATCCGGCCACCACGCTCGGTCCCGTGATTAATCGGCCCCAACGCGACCGTATCCGTGAGTACATCCGCTTCGGCCAGTCGGCTGGGGTGCCGATGATTACGGGCGGCCCCGAAGCGCCGGAAGGCTTTGACGTCGGCTACTACGTCAAGCCGACGATCTTCGCCGCCCCGGACAACAGCTTCCGTCTTGCCCAGGAGGAGATCTTCGGGCCAGTGCACGTGATGATCCCGTACGACGACGAGGAGGACGCGATTGCCATCGCCAACGACTCGGTCTACGGACTCGCGGGTGCTATCTGGAGCGATGACCCAGAGCGGGCTCGCGCCGTCGCGAAGCGGGTGCGGACCGGCCGGATTCGGATCAACGGCACGCCGATCAACATGAAGGCGCCCCACGGGGGTTTCAAGCTTTCCGGCACCGGACGAGAGATGGGCCGGTACGGGATCGAGGAATTCCTCGAATACAAGTCCGTGATTGGCTGAGGTAGGGAGGCGAGAGCATGGTCGACGGAGCTGCGCCCGAAAATCTGACACTGGAAATCGCGCGTTACGCTGCCGGCACAGCGGCGGATCAGCTCGGGCCGGAGGTGCTGGAACGTGGCCGCCAGATCGTGATGGACGAACTCGCTTGTGCCGCGTTCGGCCAGACGCGGACAGCTGGCCGGCTCGCCACGCGCTATGTCTCCACGCTCGGCAGCGAGGGGCAGTGCCGGATCTTCGGTACGGCGACGCGCGCCGCCGCTCCCCTGGCTGCGCTTGCGAACGGCACCGCCGGCCACGCCGACGAGGTTGACGGCGCTCACGTCGTGGGGGGCCACCCCGGTGCGACCATCGTCCACGCTTCGGCCGCAGTGGCCGAACTCCAGCGGACAACGGGTGCTCAGCTCCTCAACGCCGTCGTACTCGGGTACGACATCGGTAACCGGCTGATCAAGGCGTGCGGCGGAGTCTTCGGCGTGAAGTCCCGGTTGCATACCCACGCTGACTTCTTGCACGCCATCGGCGCAGCCGTGGCCGCCAGCCGCCTGCTCGGACTATCTCCGGATAAGCACTGTGATGCGATGGCGCTCGCGAGCTTTCAGGCCAATGGGTTGTGCGCCCTATTCGAGGAGCGCCGTCACATCTCCAAGTCCTTCTGCAACGGACAGTATGCACACGCGGGCGTGTCGGCGGCGCTGATGGCGTCTTCGGGGTTGGAGGGCTGCGCGGACGTCCTCGGAGCGAGGGACGGTCTGCTGGCGGCCTGGGGGCTCGAAGGCGGCGACGAGATCCTGACCGCCGGGCTCGGGCGCGAGTACGCCGTGATGGGGGCCAACTTCAAGTTCTTCAACGCCGGTTACCCGATCCATGCCGCCGTGGAGGCCGCGATGGGGTTGGTCACGGAGCACGCGATCGAGCCGGATGAGATCGCCGCGGTTGACGTCGGGATGCCGACGCACGCCATGCGTGTCGTCGATAACCGCAGGATGCACAATATCTGCCTCCAGGACATGCTCGGCGCGTCGCTGCTCCGGGGTGGACTCGGCCTGCGTGAGAGCGCGTTCCCGGCGATCCTGGCTGAGCCGGCGTTCCGCGAGATGCGAGCTCGAATCGATCTTCACCCCGACGGTGAACTCGATGCAGAGAATCCCAACGGACGCGGAGCTCGCGTGCGGATCACCACCCGCGCCGGTCTCGACGTGACCCGTCTGGTGAACTGGCCGAAAGGCCACAGCGCAGCAGGCGCGATCACCTGGGAGGACCTCGCCGCCAAGTGGAGCGAGGCCCTGCCGGAGGTCAATATCGACCGCGTGGTTGCACTCGCACGCGGTCTCGAGCAGCTCGACGACGTCGAGGACCTGCTCCGCGCATTCGATCCGTGACAACCAGAGGAGCAGAACAGGCATGGACACAATTACCGTCGGCGAGCAGATCATGGGAGAGTTGATGGGCGAGGATTACCTCGGCCGTCGCGCACAGCAACGCAACGAGTTCAACGGAGTCCTGCAGGACTACTCCGCGGAGGTCTGCTTCGGACGGACCTGGGCTCGGCCGGGTCTTGACCGCAAGCTGCGCAGCGTCATCAACATCGCGATGCTGGTCGCGTTGAACCGGCCAAATCAGTTGCGCCATCACATCGAAGGCGCGCTGAACAACGGGTGCACGGTCACCGAGGTCCAAGAGATCCTGCTCCAGACCGCTGTCTACTGCGGGCTCCCAGCCGCGGGCGAGGGTTTCCGCATCGCTGAAGAAGTCCTGCGCGAGCACGAACTCATGGGCTAGCAGATCGCCACATTGTCTTAAGCATGAACGGAGAAATGAGATGAAGATCGGATTCATTGGACTCGGCGCCATGGGCCGAGGCATGGCCACTAATTTGCAGAGCCACGGCTACGAACTGGTGGTGAACGACATGCGCCAGGAGGCGGCTCAGGAGTACCTGGACGCGGGCGCGGTCTGGGCGGCCACCCCGAGCGAACTGGCGGGCCAGGTGGAGCTCGTCTTCACGTCGCTGCCGACCCCTCAGGATGTCGAATCCGTCGGGCTCGGAGAGAACGGTTTGGCTGACGGCCTGTCCGCCGGAGCCACCTGGTTTGACCTTACGACCAATTCGGTCGACGTCGTGCGCCGGCTGCACGCGGTGATGGCACAGAAGGGCGTCTCACTCATGGACGCGCCGGTCAGCGGCGGCCCCAAGGGCGCCGCCAACGGACGGCTTGCGATTTGGATCGGTGGCGACAAGGAGACCTACGACCGCTGGATCGACGTGCTCGAGACGATGTCGGACGATGCTCGCTACATCGGGCCGATCGGCGCCGGAACGATCGCCAAGCTGACACACAACATGGCCAGCCTCGCGATCAATGCAGTCGTCACCGAAGTGTTGACGATGGGCGT
>Ga0335078_10002816_pt1 | contig 26212 bp, 26 predicted proteins | sample Lox_Sample_32_FD_206711 | JGI IMG/M metagenome (GOLD analysis project Ga0335078, IMG submission 206711) | Soil microbial communities from Loxahatchee National Wildlife Refuge, Florida, United States - Lox_Sample_3.2 | ecosystem: Environmental > Terrestrial > Soil > Wetlands | place: USA... | reverse complement strand
CGTACCTCGACCCCGGATGGCATCACCCGCTCGGGTTCACCCGCGAGGGCACGGCCGAGCACGTTCTCGAACGATTCGAGCCGGTAACCCCGCCCGGTCAGCAGTGCGCCGATCGCGGGGTCGGCCAGGTGGGCGAGCTCGATCTGCACGGGGGAACCCCAGGCGGCAAAGGCCTTCTCGATTTCATCGAGAGCGGCCGCATCCGGCACGCCGCCGAAGCCGAGCCCCGCGACCTTGTTGTACGGCGACCCCTCCCCGGCGAAGCTGGCCACGCCGCCTGCGATCGGGATCACGAAGCCCGCCGTGCCTGCCCGGCGGCGGGCCGCCTCGCTGCTCCGGGCGATCAACTGGACCTCCACCCGCTCGATGCGCCCGGCCAGGGCGGTATCGCAGAACAGGGGCGGCCGCCCGGTGCTCATACCCGGAGCGGCGAAGAACGCCTCGTCGTACGCGACGACCTCGCGGGTGTCGATCTCGTGTTCAGACTCCACTACTGGTCTCCTGGTGATCAGCCGGGTTTTCGCTCGTAAGCGATTAGCGCGGTAGCGGCGGGAGGTCTTACCCCATCTCGGCAAGAAGGTGTGCCCGCGGACCTGTAAGGCCTTCGCCGCCGACGGCCCCGCCTTGCTGCACGTCAGCCAGGATCCCGAGCTGCTATGAAGAGTTACTGCTGCTCGGACCGCCAGCGGCGGTAGAGGTCGGTGAACTCCTCCCGCATCTGCGGGGTCAGGTCCTCGGGTTCGAGCCGGCCGGTCAGGCTGATCGTCTCGCGCATCTGGGCCAGGTACTCGGTGCAGTGCGGGCAGGCGGCCAGGTGCGCCTCGAAGCGGCGCCGGGCCCGGCCGCTCAGTGTCCCCTCCAGGTAATCGGTGACCAGCTCGACGGCCTGCTGGCAGACGAGATCCGGGTTACGGAGCCGGTTCAGGAGCCTCATCGCACCTCCCGGAACTCGTCTTCGAACAGCTGCCTGAGCCTGCTCCGGCCGCGGTGCAGCAGGACACGCTGGTTCCCTTCGGTCAGGGCAAGCACCGCGCAGACCTCTTCGCTGCTCATCCCCTCGATGTCGCGGAGCAGCACCACCTCGCGCTGGCGGGCGGGCAGCTCGCCGAGCCAGGCCCGGATGCGGTCGGCGAGCTTGCCCGCCTCCATCCGGTTCTCCGCCGCCACGATCCAGTGCTCGGGCGGGTCGGCCCAGCTGCCGTCGCCGCCGAACCGGGACGGGTCCACGGCCGGCCCGGGATCGGCGACCGGGACAGTGCGCTGCTCCTTGCTGCCGGTGCTCCTGGCCCGGTTCACCAGGATGCGGAACAGCCAGGTCTTCAGCGACGAGCGGCCCTCGAAGGTCTCCAGCCCGCGCAGCACCGCCAGCCAGGTGTCCTGGACGACCTCCTCGGCCACGGCGCGGCTCGGCACGAACGAGGCGGCCAGCCGCAGCATCGGCTCGTGGTAGCGCTCGACCAGGCTGACGAACGCCCGCTCGTCGCCCGAGCGCAGCCGGTGCAGGAGCTCGCCGTCGGGATCCATCAGGGAAAGGATAGAGCGAGCCGGCCGCGGCCCCGGTCGGGGGCCGCGGCCGGCTCGCATGGTGATCCTCAGGAGGCCACGATCCCCTCGCCGCCGGCCGCGCCCGGCACGGTGACCGCGCCGATCTTAGCCAGGGCGCCGTTCGCCGCCACGCTGAACTCGTCGACGCCGCCGTTACCGCCGGTCTGCACGTACAGGAACCGGCCGCCGGCCGCGGACGCGGCGTCCACCGCGCCGGGGTCGGTCGCGGTGTTGCCGAGCAGGGTCAGCTGGCCGCTGGCCGCTTCGGCGAAGCCGCTCTCCGAGGGTGCGCCGGCGTTGGAGGCGAACAGGAACGAGCCGGCCGTGGTGACCCAGCAGGTCGCGGCCTGCCCGGTGGGCGTCCGGTGCAGCAGGCTGGCCGTGCCGTAACGGCTGAGCTGGAAGGCAGCCACCGCGTTCGTCCCGGCTTCGGCGATGATCAGGTGGCCGAACGGGTCGAAGGCGATCGCGAACGGAACGGTGCCCGGCTCCGCGTTCACGGTCGGCTTGCCGGACGGGCGGCCGCCGAAGCCGACGCCGAACACGTCGATGTCGTTGCCGTTGCCCTTGGTGGTGACGACGAGCTGGGCGCCGTCCGGGGTGAACGCGATCTGCCCGGGGGTGGTGGTGAACTGCGGGGTGGCGTCCGGGTCCAGGCCGAGCGCGCGGTGCGAGCCGGGGATGCGGGCCAGGAAGCCGCCATGGACCCGGTAACCCTGAATGGACCCGCCGTTCAGCGCGTTGAGCACATACACCAGGTCGCCGTGGACGGCCACGCTGACCGGGAACGTGCCGCCCGAGCCCAGCACCTGGCGGAGCGCGAGCCGGTCGCCGCGGACGGAGAAGACCGAGATCGTGTCGCTGCCCGCGTTCACGGCGTAGAGCAGGCCGTGCCGCGGGTCGTGGGTGAGCGAGCCCTGGGACGCGGTGTGGTCGACCACGGATCCGGCCAGGATGCCGCCGCGGCCGCCGGTGGCGTAGCTGCCGGCCGGGGTCAGGGTGCCGTCGGCGGCCCGGCGGTAGGCCACGACGCGGTTGCCCGCGGTGTTGTCGGTCTGCACGAACACGGCATGGCCCGCCTCGCCGACGCCGGCCGGACTCGACGCGCCCGCGAAGGCCGGGGTGGCCGCGGTCGCCACCGCGGCGGCCGCCACGGCCGCCGCCGCCGTGACGCGTATCGCTGTTCTCACGGAAACTCCTCACGCTCGGGGTTCGGTGTTGAGCCCTCTTCAGTACCGTCTGGGGAGCTCGCGTTACGCGGCTGGCGCGGCTGCTTGTAACGTTGGCCGGCTCCCGTGGACGATGTCTTGACCAGGCACCGCCGGAACCGGGAGGGGACATGACCACGAGCGCGGGTCCGCGTTACGACGATCTGAACGCGCTGTTCTTCAACTGCACGCTGAAACCATCACCGCAGCTCAGTCATACGGAAGGCCTGATCCACCTGAGCGCCGCGATCATGTCCAAGCACGGGGTGCGGGTAGAGACGATCCGCGCCGCTGACCATGACATCGCGACCGGGGTGTGGCCGGACATGACCGAGCACGGCGCGGCCAGCGACGCCTGGCCGTCGCTGTACGCCAAGGTGCTGGACGCCGACATCCTGGTGATCGCGGGCCCGATCTGGCTCGGCGACAACAGCTCGGTCACCAAGCGGGTCATCGAGCGGCTCTACGCCTGCTCGCACCTGCTCAACGACGCCGGGCAGTACGCCTACTACGGGCGGGTCGGCGGCTGCCTGATCACCGGGAACGAGGACGGCGTCAAGCACTGCGCCATGAACGTCCTGTACAGCCTGCAGCATCTGGGATACACCATCCCGCCGCAGGCCGACGCCGGCTGGATCGGCGAGGCCGGGCCGGGACCGTCCTACCTGGATTCCGGCTCGGGAGGCCCGGAGAACGATTTCACCAACCGCAACACCACGTTCATGACCTGGAACCTGCTGCACCTGGCCCGGATGCTCAAGGACGCCGGCGGCATCCCGGCGCACGGCAACCAGCGTTCCGGCTGGGATGCGGGCTGCCGTTACGACTTCGACAACCCCGAATACCGTTGACGAGCGATGCGAGAGGCTCCTGCCGGAGCGCGGCGGATAGGCTGGTAGCGGCGCGCCGGGAAGCCTGGTCGGCACTCTTCTGACGGATCGAGGAGAGGAGGTCGGCTGCGTGCGTGGGGTGGAGACCATCTTGTTCCTGGTGGTGCTGGGTACAGTGGTCGCCGCATTCGCCGGCCGGCTCCGCATCCCGGCCCCGTCCCTGCTGGTGATCGCGGGGCTCATCATCGGCTTGCTGCCGGGGGTTCCGCAGGTCCGGGTGACACCCGATGTGGTCAGCCTGGTGGTGCTGCCGCCGTTGCTGTACGCGGCCAGCGAGGAATTGCCGTGGCGCGACCTGGTCGCGGTGTGGCGGCCGGTGCTCGTGCTTGCGGTCGGCCTGGTGCTCGCGTCGGCGGCCGCGGTCGCCGCCGTGGCCGGGGCGGTGGCGGGGCTCCCGGTGAGCCTGGCGTTCGTGCTCGGCGCGGTGCTGGCCAGCACCGATCCGGTGGCGGTCAGCGCGCTGGGGCGGCGGCTCTCGCTGCCGCCGAGGGTGCAGGCGCTGGTGCAGGCGGAGAGCCTGTTCAACGATGCGACCAGCCTGGTGCTGTTCCAGATCGCGGTCTCGTTCGCGGTCGCAAGCCCGGCCGGCCGGGCCACGCCCGGCGGTGTGCTGCTGCACGGGGCGGGGCAGTTCGCGGTCCTGGCAGCGGGCGGCGCGGCGGTGGGATGCGTGCTCGCGGCCGGGGTCGCCCGGCTGCGCCGGCGGGTCACCGATCCGGTGCTGGAGACCGTGGTCGCGCTGGTAACCCCCTACGCCGCGTACCTGCTGGGCGCGGCGCTGCACGTCTCACCGGTGACAGCGGTCATCGTCACCGGCCTGGTCATCGGCGGGCGTCGGGAGCGGATTACCACCGCGCAGACCCGGCTGCAACTGCACTCGGTCTACCAGACCGTGATCTTCCTGCTGGAAACCGTGGTGTTCAGCCTCATCGGCCTGCAACTGCCGACCCTGATCCGCGACCTGTCCCACGGTGAGGCGTGGCCGACCGAGGCACTGGCAGTAGCCGGAACGCTGATCGTGACGCGCATCTTGTGGGTGTTCCCGCTGTCCGCCGTCGTCCAGCGGCGCAGCGGCGTCCGGCGTCCGACGTGGCCGGTTCCCGCCGTGGTGTCCTGGGCAGGCACCCGCGGGGTCGTTCCGCTGGCCGCGGCGCTCTCTATCCCGCTGACCATGACGGACGGGACGCCGCTGCCGCAGCGGGACCTGATCCTGGTGCTCGCCACCGCGGTGATCGTGATTTCGCTCGTCGTGCAGGGGCTCACCCTGGAACCCCTGGTCCGCGTGGCCGGGATCGCGCGGGCCGACAGCGTGCGTCATGAGGAGACCGTCGCCCGGCTGCGCCTGGCCGAGGCGGCGCTGGCCCGGCTGGACGAACTCGCCGACGATGATTGCGCTGCTGATGACGCGATCGACCGGGCCCGGGCCAGCCTGCAGGCCCGGATCGGGCGCACCCGGGCGCGGCTCGACGGCGACCAGCCGCCGGAGCCGGGCGGCCTGACCGACCGTGACCTGCGACGCACCCTGAACGCCGCCGAGCACGCCGAACTCGCCCGGCTGTACGACGACGGCACCATCAGCCAGCCCACCCGCCTGCGGCTGCAACGCGGGCTGGACCTGGAAGCGACCCGGCTCAGCGACGAGCATCACTGACGTCGCCGACCTCGCCGACTGGCGGCCAAGGTGTCAGGCTGTGGCCAGGGCCAGAGCCGGATCGCGGAGGTGGACATGGTGGGTCGTGGTGCGCTGCGGGAGTATGTGCGCGGGTCGCTGTGGGTGCTGCCCACGCTGTCGGTACTGGCGGCGCTGGCCGCGGGGGCGGTGCTGGCGTCGTTCCGGGTCGGGTCGCGATCGCCGCTGGCGTTCCAGGGGACGCCGGATGACGCGCGGACGCTGCTGCTCGGGATCACCGGCACGATGATCACCATCATCGCGCTGCTACTCGGCCTGGCCGTGGTGGCGCTGCAGCTGTCCTCCACCCAGTTCTCGCCGCGGCTGCTGCGCAACTTCCTGCGGGACCGGCCGAACCAGGTCGTGCTCAGCGCCTTCGTGGCGACCTTCGCCTACAGCGCGGCCGGGCTGTACACGGTCGGCGTCTCCGGCGGTAACCGCACCGCCGCCTTTCCCCGGCTCGCGGTCAGCGGTGCGCTCGTCCTGCTGTTCGCCAGCCTGGGGCTGCTGGTGTTCTTCGCCGACCACCTGCTGCACTCGATCCAGGTGGACGCGATCATGGAAACGGTGCAGCGTAACACCCTGGCGGTGATCGACGACGGGCTGCTCACCGGCGGCCAGGAGGCGGCGGAGGCGCCAGCCTGGGCCGTGCCGGTCCTGTCCCGGCACTCGGGATACGTACAGAAGGTCCGCCCCGGAAGGCTGCTGCCGTGCGCCGCCAGGCACGGCGTATGCCTGCGCCTGCGGCCCAGGGTCGGCGAGCACGTCGTGGCCGGGACGACGCTGGCCTGGATCTGGCGTGCTTCGCCCGCCGATCCGGCCCCGGACCCGGCGGCCTTCGCCCGGATCCTGGACAGCGGGGTCCGGATCGGGTTCGAGCGGACACTGGAGCAGGACGCCGCGTTCGGGATCCGGCAGCTCGTCGACGTGGCGTGCAAGGCACTGTCCCCGGCGGTCAACGACCCGTACACCGCGGTCCAGGCCGTCGATCACCTGTCGGTGATCTTCTGCGCGCTCGCCCGGCGGCCGCTGGGCACCCACGTCGCCCGCGACGGCCGGGGGATCGTGATCGTCCCGGCCCGGCGGTTCGGCGACTACCTCGCGGTGATGTGCGGGCTGATCCGCCGCTACGGGGCGAGCGAGCCGACCGTCGCGCACGCGCTGCTGCGGCTGCTCGGCAACTGCGCCGCCGTGGCCGGGCACGACCAGGGACACTGTGCGGCCATCGCTGAGCAGGTCAGGATCATCGTCTCCGACGCCGAACGGGAAGTCGCCCAGCCCGCGGACCTCGACTTCGCGCATGCCGAGGCGGAGTCGGTCCTGCGGACGGTGACCGGGCATCCAACCCGGTGAAGCGATCCCGCCGAACTGGCCGGCGGGCTGACGCGTCCATTCTTCAGAACAGCCGCTACGTGACATGAATTGGAGGTAAACAAGGGTCCCGGGATTCAGTACGCCGCCGCGAATTCGGCGCCGCAATGCTTGTGCTTGCCACCGAACCATGCCGGACACAGATGGTATACTATCCGCAGATTCTCTCAGAAAGCGATGAGGACGAGTAGCAATGACTGACCGGCGAAAACTGCCGGGCCGCCCGCAGAACGAGGGGCAGGACAGCGGGCGCGAGCGGATAAGCCGGGCAGCCTACGATCTGTTCAGCCGCGAGGGTGTCCGGGCGGTAGGAGTCGATGCCGTCATCGCCGAGGCCGGCACGGCGAAGATGACGCTGTACCGGAACTTTCCGTCCAAGGATGACCTGATTATCGAGTTCCTGCGCCGTCGCGAGCAACTCTGGACCCGCGATTGGCTGACAGCCGAGAGCACGCGGCGCGGTCGTACTCCCCGCGAGCAGTTGCTGGCGATATTCGACGTGTTCTCTGAGTGGTTCGGCCGACCGGACTTCGAGGGCTGCTCATTCCTCACGACAATGATCGAGATCAATGACCGGGAGCACCCGGTGCACCAGGCTGCTGTCGGGCATCTGGCGAATATCAGGGGCTATATCGAAAAGCTGGCCGCCGAGGCAGGAATCGGCGGCGTCGATTCATTCGCGCGGCAGTGGCATATCCTCATGAAGGGTTCCATCATGGCGGCGCACGAGGGCGATACCGCGGCGGCCGCCCGGGCCCGGGAACTCGGTGAGCTGCTGCTCAAAGAGCACGGCTGCTTACCCGCCCGGGCCCTGTGCCCGTCAGCCCGTACGAGGGTCAGCCGACGCCGAGTTTCTCGGCGGCTAGCCTCGTCCCCGCGACCCGGTTGGTGATCTTCTGCCAGGCCGTCTCGCGGGCGAAGTCGGGCGAGCCGTGGCTGGGCTTCTCATCGATGCTGAACGGGGAGAACCCGCAGTCGTCGGTGGCGCCGAGCTGCTCCTTCGGGATGAAGTTAGCCGCGCGCACCAGGGCGTCCCTGACCTCCTCCGGGCTCTCCACCCGCGGGTTCAGCGGGTTGATCACCCCGATGTAGGCCATCTGGGCCACGCCGCTGGCGTCGCTGCGCAGGTTCTCCCCGATCAGCTGGTACACCCGGTCCTTGTCCCGCTCGCTGGCCAGCTGGATCAGGAAGTAGCCCGCGTTGATGCCGAACATGGACGGCAGCAGGTCGCTGTAGGGCACGTCGGCGCTGTGCACCGAGTCCCGGTCCCCGCCCGGGCAGGTATGCAGGCCGATCCGGCTCCGCTCCTGCGCGCTGAACCGCTCCATGACCCGGTTGTTCAGCTCGATGAAGTGGGGCAGCATGCCCCGGCCGGTCCACGGGTTGCGCGGATCGGCCCGGGTGGCCAGCCGTCCCTCGGTGAAGTCGACGGACACCCGGGCCGCGCCGGCCGCGAACGCCTGCCGGATGTCCTTCTCGCACTCGGCGACCAGGTCTTCCTCGAAGGCCTCGCGCGAGTAGCCCGGAATCTCGCTGTCCAGCGGGTAGAGCAGCGCGAGCATGGACGGGGCGATCACCGCCTGCTTCATCGGCGTGTGCGCCATCGGCAGCGACTTCGCCAGCGTGTCCGCCGCGTAGGTCTTGTACCGGAACGGGCCGCCGGTCAGCCGGGGCAGCTGCCGGTTGTGCCCGTCGGCGAAGATCGCGAAGAACTGGCCGCCGTCCCCGGCCAGGTGATCAGCCAGCCCGGTGCCGGCCAGCGTGTCGGTGATCGCGTATGTCGCGAAGCTGGACCAGCGCTGCTCGCCGTCGGAGATGACCGGCGCCCCGGTCTGCTCCAGATGCTCGATCGAGTCCCGCACCGCCTTGTCCTGCTCAGCCTCCAGCTCCTCGCGGCTGATCTCCCCGGCGTCGTACCGCGCGTACGCCTGCTGCAGCCAGCTGGGGCGGGGCAGCGAGCCGACTGGTTCGGTGGGGATCCCGGTGGCGGTCCTCGGGTCGTAATCGGTCATGGCTCTGGTTCTCCTTGTTCGTCAGTGAACGCGATAGATAGAGAGAGACCGGCCTGTCTCACAGGTTGTGATGGGATCATAGGCCCGCCATCGCCGACGGTCAACGGGATGTAACGCAGGTATTCCGGCACGGGTCCTGGCCCGCCCGGGCCCTTCCTATCTGGGGAAGGGATGCCGCAGGATGTCTGCGTGCCGGGAATCCTGCTGTTCTGCGTCGGGGTGGTGGCGAGCCTGGCGGCGAGCTGGCTGCTGGTCTCCCGGCTGGAGCGGCTCGGGGAGCGGGCCGGGTTTTCCGAGGCGTGGCTGGGGCTGGTCGCGGCGCTGGCCGCCGATGCCCCGGAGATCACGTCCTCGGTGGTCGCGCTGGCGCGGGGGCAGGCCAGCGTCGGCGCCGGGGTGGTCATCGGGTCGAACGTGTTCAACCTGGCGGCGCTGCTCGGGCTGGCGGCGGTGGTGGCCGGATCTATCGGCTTCCACCGCCGGGTGGTGGTCCTGTCCGGGGTGCCCGCGATGTGGCTGGCCGCGGTGTGCGTGCTGACGGTGGCCGCGGTGGTGACCCCAGAAGCCGGGCTGGGGCTGGCGGCCGTGGTGCTGGTGCCTTACCTGGCCGTGCTGGGGATGCGCCGCGCGCGGATGGAGCGCCTGCGGCTGCCGGCCAGGTGGGTCCGGTGGCTGCTGGCGGCGGTCCACGAGGAGGAGACCGAACTCGCCGAGGCGATCAGGCCCAGGCCGGGTACCTGGCGTGACGCGGTCGCCGCGCTGGCGGCGCTGATCACGGTGGTCGGGGCGAGCACGGTCATGGAGATCGCGGCCACGGCCGTGGGCCGCCGGTACGCGGTCGCGGACATCGTGACCGGCGGGCTCGTGCTGGCCGTGGTGACCAGCCTGCCGAACGCGGTGTCGGCGGTCTACCTGGCCCGGCGGGGCCGCGGCGCCGCAGTGCTGAGTACCGCCCTGAACAGCAACGCGATCAACGTGGTAGGCGGGCTGCTGATCCCGGCGAGCCTGGCCGGGCTCGGGCCGGGCTCGGGGCAGGACACGCTGGTGGCCGCCTGGTACGCGGGCCTGACCGTGCTCGCGCTCGCGCTGGCGTACCGCGGTCGGGGCCTGGGCCGCGCCGCGGGCACGGCGATCATCGCGGGATATCTGGCGTTCGTGACCGCCCTGATCATCACCGTGGAACAAGGAGGTGTCCGCTCGGCGGCGGCCGTACTCCCGGCCGTCGCCGTCGCCGGGGCCGGTGCGCTGCTCCTGGCCCGGCCTGTGACGCGGCCAGCGCCCCGCACCTGATCCTGAAGGCCGACTGTCCGGTGACACTATCCTCCCCTTGTCGTCGCAGGTTACAGTCACTAGCAGGACAGAAGGAGCCGGTGCCGCTGCGGCAGAGGCGGTGGGGTGGGGTGGGTGACGGCTGGCACTGCCGAGGTCGTGATCACGACCAAGTTGTTCAGGCCGGGCCTCCGGCAGCAGACCGTGGAGCGCAAGCGGCTGTATGACGTGCTGCGCTAGGGGCGGACGCTGCCCCTGCCCCTGGTCGTGGCGCCGGCCAGGCGGGCTCGCCCGCGGGGGTCGCCGCGCTGCGGCGGCTGGAGGCGGGCGGCTCAGACGTGCTGCGCGACGTGCTCCCCGCGTTCGTCAACGAACTGGCGTCGGCCGAGGCTCCCCTGATCCTCGTGCTGGACGACTACCACCTCGTCACCGGCGCCCAGGTGCACGCGACGGTCGCCACGCTGCTGGATCGCTGCCCGCCGCAACTGCACCTGATGCTCATTACCCGGGCCGACCCGCCGCTACCGCTCAGCCGCCTGCGGGTACCGGGTGTATGAGCCCGCGACGCCGCTGGACCTGGACGGGCCGCTGACGATCGATCCCGCGGCCGCCCGCCTGCTGGCGGAGTGGTACCAGCTGGGCGCGCAGGCGCTGAGCCGGTCACGCCGATCAACCGGTCCTGGATCGACGACCCGGTCAAGCGCCGCATGGTGGAGAGCCACATCCCGATGCGGCGGGCCGGCGACTCGGCGGAGATGGCCGCGGCCGCGGCGTTCCTGTGCTCCGACGAGGCCGCGTACATCACCGGCCAGACGCTCTTCGTCGACGGCGGCCTCGCCCTGTACCCCTCCTTCGAGACCACCTGGTCCTCCGAGTTACCGGGCAGGCGGCCCCGGGGTCATGATTCAGCCGGCCAGCATCTGCTCGAGCTTGAGCGGGTCGGCGAGATAGACAGCCCCTGCGGCGGCGGACGCATCGTCAGGGAACACCGTGCTGTGCCCCGCGCCCAGCGCGGCGACGATCCGCTGGGCGACCACTTCCGGTGGCGCCTTAGCCGCCTCGACGCCGGCCAGCATGTCGGTGTCGATCCCGCCGGGATAGACGCCCAGCACCTCGATCCCGCGGCCGCGCAACTCGGCCCGCAGCGCCTGGGTCATCGAGTGAGCCGCGGCCTTGGACGCGCTGTAGCCGGCCATGGGCGGCACCGGTGCCAGCGCGATGAGGGTGAGGATGTTGACCACCGCCGCGGGGGCGTTCCGCTCAAGAACCGGGACGAACTCCCGCGTAACGCGCAAGGTGCCCGTGTAGTTGGTGCGAAGATCCCGCTCGAAGGAGTCCAGGTCGCCATCGAGCACCCCGCCGAAGGCGAGCACGCCGGCGTTGTTCACCAGCACGGTAACGTCGTCGGCGGCGGCAGCAGCCGCCCGCACGCTAACCGGGTCGGTGATGTCCAGGGCGAGCGGCTCGACCCGGGGATCTGCGATCACGCTCGACCCGGCGAGCGATCCCAGGGTCCGGGCGGTTGCGTAGACCTTCGTGACGTCCGCCGCGAGCAACTCGTTGACGATCCGCGCCCCGAGGCCGCGGTTGGCGCCGGTTACCAGCGCCGTGCTTCCAGCGATTTTCATGGTAGGGCTTTCTGTTCCAGGTGAACTGACGACTCAACCGTATGCCGCAAAGAGTGACATCTTCGATGCTCAGATTCGTCAGGTTCATATCTGTTTAGCTCAGATGATCGAGCTTGATCGACGTTTCGCTATGCTCAGGCCTGTGGATGTCCTGGCCGATGTCCTGGCGGCCGCCGCGGTGCGCGGTACGGTCGCCGCGACCGTGCACGCGGCCGAGCCGTGGGGCCTGACGCTGGATCGTGTCCCCGGAGCCGCGTTCCACGCCATCACCGACGGGACCGCCTGGCTGCGGGTGACGGGCCGGCCCGGTACCCGGCTCATGCCCGGCGACGTCGTACTGCTGCCGACCGGCCTGGCTCACGACCTGGCCAGCGGGCCCGACGCCAGATACGAACCGTTCGACCATCTCGCCGCCGAACAAGCGCTGACTACCGGGCAGGCCCTGCACGTCGGCCCCGGCCCGGCGCAGACCCGGATCGTCTGCGCCTCCTACCACCAGGACCCGGCCCTCGCTTTGCCCGTCCTCGCTCTGCTGCCCGAGATCCTTCACGTGCGCTCGACCGAGGCGACGGTCGCGCTCCAGGCCACCGTGCGGCTGCTGGCCGCCGAACTCAGCCAGCCCCAGCCCGGCTCGACCACGGTGCTCAACCACATCGTCGACATCCTGTTCGTCCAGCTGATACGCGCCTGGCTTGCCACCGCGGCCCCAGCCGCCGACAGCTCCTGGCTGCGCGGGCTGGCCGACCCCATCACCGGCCGGGCGATCGCCGCGCTGCACGCCGACCCCGGCCGGAGCTGGACGATCGGCAAGCTCGCCGCCAGCGTCGGCGTGTCTCGCGCCACCCTGGCCCGCCGCTTCACCAGCCACGTCGGCGAAACCCCCGCTAGCTATCTCACCCGATGGCGGATGGACCTCGCCGCCCGCCGCCTGCGTGACACCACCGACCCGATCAGCGTGATCGCTGCGTCGATCGGATACACCTCCGAGTACGCGTTCAGCCGTGCCTTCACCCGCGCCCGCCGCATGCCCCCCGGCCGCTACCGAATCAAGGCAACCAGCCAGCGGTAGCGGCGACACCTCCGGGACCGGTTGGGCGGGCCGGCTATTGCGGGCCTTCTTGCGCTCGACCGCAGGCGCTTCGGCGACGGTGACCACGATCCGCTGACGTTCGCGCCGACCAGGGCCATCGTGGCCGCGCCCACCACGTCGCTGCCCGAGACGATCGGCGGCGAGCGGAACTGGGATTACCGCTACACCTGGGTCCGCGACGCCAGCCTGACCATGGAGGCGCTATGGGTGGCAGCGTGTCCCGACGAGGCGGACAAGTTCTTCGGCTTCCTGGCCGACGCCGCAGCGTCCCAGCTGCAACGCGGCGCTGACCTGCAGATCATGTTCGGAATCGGCGGCGAGCGCGACCTGTCTGAGCGGAACTGCCGCACCTGGCCGGGTGGCGGGACAGCCACCCGGTGCGGGTGGGCAACGGCGCGTGGTCCCAGCGGCAACTGGACGTGTACGGCGAGCTGCTCGGTGCCGCGCAGCGGCTGGTCGAGCAACTGGGCGAGCTGGACCCGGTCACGCGGCGCTTCCTGGCCGCCGCGGCGGACACCGCCGCCAGCCGCTGGAAGGAGAAGGATCAGGGAATCTGGGAAATCCGGGGCGAGCCGCGCGATTTTCTCTACTCCAAGCTGATGTGCTGGGTGGCGCTGGACCGGGCGATCACGCTGGCCCAGCGGCTCGGTGCGGAAGAACGGGTCGCCGACTGGGCGACCGCCCGGGACGAGATCCGGGCGGCCATCCTGGAGCACGGCTGGAACGAGAAGGCAGGGGCGTTCACCCAGGCGTTCGGCGGGGAGGACCTCGATGCGTCGAACCTGATGCTGGTGATCACCGGATTCCTGCCCGGGGACGACCCGCGGATGAAGGCCACGATCGACGCCACCGCCGAACGCCTGACCGACGATCGCGGCCTGGTGTACCGCTACCTGGCGCAGGACGGCCTGGCCGGGGAGGAAGGCACCTTCCTGCTGTGCACCTTCTGGCTGGCCCAGGCACAGGCGCTGGCCGGAGAGGTGGACCAGGCGGTGGCGACGTTCGAGCGGGCTGTGGCGGCCATCAGCGACGTGGGCCTGCTCGCCGAGGAGATCGACGCGGACGGCGACATGATCGGCAACTTCCCGCAGGCATTCAGCCACATTGACCTGGTCAACGCCGCCTGGGCTATCGCCCAGGCCCGGCAGCGCGGAAACTGACCGTGGCCGCGGGCAGGTACCGAATCGTCCTGCGCGGCAGGCTCAGCGAAAGCTTCGAGTCCGCGTTCGACGGGATGACCCTGGAACACGGCCCCAATCGGACGGTACTGACCGGCGACGTCCGCGACCAGGCGCAGCTGTACGGACTGATCGGGCAACTGCAGGAGTTCGGGATCGAACTGCTCGCGGTGGAACCAGCCGACGGCTCCGGGACGGTTGCGACCCTGGCGCGGGTCCCGTGATTTCCGGCTTATGACCTGACGGTCTGGAACTCGAGGATGTCACTACCTGTTATGGTAGAATCACTTTAAGTGTTTGACTGTCTACCGAACAGGCATCCCCGGGACCGCAGGCTGTGAGAGGGGCCAGTCTGATGCCGAACGACGACGGCACGCCGCACGAATGCGTCGATCGCGTCAATGCCTGGGTACTGACCGAGCTGACCAGCCTTAACCGGGACATCCTGGCGCATCGGCGCCCGCCCGCTGACCTGGGCGCTGAGCTCGCACGTTCGGTTCTGCCGAACCTGCTGCCTCCGGAGTGCCTGCCGGTGCGGCAGGCACAGCAGATGGTGGTGCTGCTGGGCTTGGCCGGCGCGTCGCTAAGTCGGCACTACCAGGAACTGGATCATAATCACCGGCTAGCGCCGGAACGTGCTTTCGACTCATGCCCGGTGGGCGAGGCGGCCGTACCGTTCCTGGTTTACTTCAGGCGACTGGCGGAGCGCACCGGCTCGGGGCACTGCTACCGGGACAGCTACGCCTCGCTGACCCGGTGGAATGTTCCGACCGCGGAGGTCTGGTGGGCGGGCACGCGCATCGCGGTGCTGGCGGGGATGTTCGGGGACGGACTGGTACGTACCTATACCGGCACCGCGGACGAACGGCGATTCTTCGAGCTGATCAAGGCGTCGGAGGCCATCGAGGCGGCGGTCAACGCGGCGTTGATGCCGTTGTCCGACACCACGCTGGATGTGCGCGACCCGGAGGCGCTGGACCGCGTCCGGGTCGCCGCCGTGCTGCTGGGGGAAATGCGTCGCCTGAACGACAATTTCGCTGCGCTGCCCCCGGAACAGGGTCTGAGCCCGGACTACTTCATGGACGTCTTCCGGCAGTACGCGGTGCACTGGACGCCGGGGGATATCCCGCCGAGCGGTGCTCTCGATCCTGAGGCTATTGCCCGCGACTGCCTTCTCGGCATCAGGACCCCCGACTACGAGGCGCACACGAGACGGATCTTTCCGGCCCTGCTTGATGCGGAACGTGAGCTGCTGACCCGGCTTGCGCAGCGCCCGCCGCTGCCGGATACGGTATTGCGCTCGCTGGGGCTCGGCCCGTTCACGCTGGCCGGGATGTCAGCGGAACAGCTACGGAAGACCGTCGGCCGCTACCCGGTGCTCGCCGCCCTCTACCTGCTGCTCGTCGCGCATGCCCGGATGTCGGGCGTCCATCTCAAGATCGCCAGGAAGTACCTGTTCATTCCGCAGCGCCGACGCGAGGCCGCCGGGCTCGGCGATCCGGCTGTGGTGTCCAATCGCCTGGGCACCACGGGCATGGATGAGCGTTGCCTCGAGCAGCTGACCAGGGCACGTCGCCAGCATGCGCTCGCTTGCCTGCGCACCCTCCCCGGCAGCGACCTGGCCTGGATAGCCGGGCTGGACCACGGGCGGACCGCGCCGGCGGATCTCGGCCGCCTGGTCCGGCTCACCGGACCTGGTACCGGCCAGGACCGTCCGGTCGAGTGGCTAGGCCGTCCTGCCAGTCACCCGGAGCAAGGCGGGCGAATCGGTGCCGGCGCCACGGCAGCCGGCCCGGTCACCACCGCGAGGGCAGGCGATGACAGCAGGATGTAATCCGGAAGGACCTGGCCCGGAAAGCTCAGCCGGGTCGCGGATCAGCCACGATCCGCGGGCCCGCCAGGATCAGCTGCAGGCCGTTATAGACCACATCAGCGCGGTGATCTACATGCGCGACCTGGATGGCCGCTACATGGCGGTCAACCAGGCCTACGAACGCCTGTTTGACGTGCGCAGAGAGGAGATAGTCGGGCTGACCGACCACGACCTGTTCCCGGCCGAGATCGCTGACGAATTCCGCGCCAATGACCTGCGGGCGGCCTCGAGTGGCGGTCCCGTGCACGTGGAGGAGGTCGCGCCGGGCGAGGACGGTCCGCACACGTACATCACGGTGAAGTTCCCGTTGCTCGACCGCGCCGGCCAGCCGTACGCGGTATGCGGCATCTCAACCGACATTACCGACCGCAAGCGGGCTGAGGAGCGGGTGCACCAGCTCAACACGGAGCTCGAACAGCGAGTACGCGACCGCACCGCCGAGCTGGAAACGACGGGTGAGGTCATCCGGCTGCTCCTCCTCGAGGGCGACCCTTCGGGTGCTGAGCTTGTGCAGGTCCGCATGGCCACGGCAGGCCTGAAGTTCACGGCGGCCGTGGCTGATACCAGGACCTCGTTCACGCAGCAGCTCACCGCCTTCCGCCCGGATGTGATCCTGGCCGACTTCTCGCTGCCGGGCTTCTCCGGCGAAGAGGCCCTCGAGCTCGCCCAGGAGCTGTGCCCCCAGGTGCCGTTCATCTTCTTGTCGGGTCCGCTCGGCGACGAGGTCGCGGTCGAGCTCATCAGGCGAGGGGTCACGGATTATGTCCTGAAGGACCGGCCCGCCCGGCTCGTCCCGGTCATCATGCGGGCCATCGCCGAGGCGCGGCAGCGCGCGAGACTGGCTCAGACCCAAGCCGAGCTCGACCGGTCACAGCGGCTGGCGAGCATCGGCCGCCTGGCGGGCGGCATAGCCCACGAATTCAACAACCAGATCGGCGCGATGGTTCACTACGCCACTTTCATCCACGAGGAAGCCGGCCGCCGGGAAGGATCAGGCGCCGACTCCGGGACCTGGGAGGACATCGGCCGTGATGCCGGGCAGATCGAGCAGATCGGCAAGCGGGTCACCCGCCTGGTTCACCAGCTGCTCGCCGCCGGAGCCCAGCAACTGGTGAACAGCCAGTGTATTGACCTCAACGGGGTCATGCGGGACAGCGAGCAGGCGCTGCGGAGCACCCTCGGCAGCGGGGTCGATCTCCGTCTGGAGACCATGCCCGGCCTGTGGCCAGTTACCGCCGATCCGGACCAGATCGGCCAGGTGCTCCTGACACTGGCGGCCAACGCCGCTGAGGCCATGCCGGACGGCGGCACCTTCTCGGTTGCCGCCAGCAACGTGGTGGTCAGCGATACAGACCCGGGTGAGGTCCATGGCCTGCGGCCGGGAGACTACGTATGCCTGAGGGCCCGCGATACGGGCACGGGCATGGAAGCGGAGGCAGTCGAGCACGCGTTCGAGCCCTACTTCACGACCAAGCCGTTCGTGCAGGGCAGCGGGCTGGGCCTGGCCACCGTGTACGGCATCATCAGCCGGGCGGGCGGCGTCGTCGGTATTTCCTCGGTTCCGGACGTGGGCACCACGGTCACCGCGTGGCTCCCCCGCACCGGCCAGGACGGGTTCTAGCCGACCCGCTCCGGCCCCGGGCTCGGTTAACTCTGCCCGGCGAAGGGGAACCTCTGCTCGAGTGCCTTCAGGCCGGGAAGGAGCACGCCGTCGCGGACGGCGGCGATCGCCTTGCCCTCGTCCGCCTCGTCGCAGTCGAACCGGGAGGACCACTCGACGCAGGCGTGATCGGTCAGGGTGACCGGCCGGACGGTGATCGTGGACGTGTAGGAGCGGACCGGCAGTCCGGCCTCGCTGAACGTTCCACCCGAACGAGCGGTCGTTGTGCCACAGTGGGGTGATGGCCGGGGTGGGGCTGGTGCGGCGGTCTCCTGGGCTCGCCGGGCTGCTGGCGGCTCAGACCATCAGCCCGCTCGGCGACGCGATGGCGACGACCGCCCTGATCCTGCACGTGCAGCGAACCACGGGCAGCGCGACAGCGGTCGGGCTGCTGCTGTTCGCGCAGGCGATCCCGCCGCTGGCCGCGCCGCTGGCGGGGGTGATCGCGGACCGGTTCAGCCCGCGCCGCCTGCTCGCCGCCGGCTGGCTGGCCCAGGCAGTCCTGGCCGGGCTCGTGGCGCTGCTGCTGCCGCCGCTGGGAGCTCTGCTCGCGGTGGTCTTCGCCCTGGCCCTGGTCGATACCCCGCTGTCCGCGGCGGTCGGCCGGTGCATCCCGGCGGTGGTGGCCGACGATGATCTCGTCGCGGCCAACGCCCTGCGCAGCGGGGTGGGGGAACTGGGGACGGTACTCGGCCCGCCGCTGGCCGGGTTGCTGTTCGCCGTATCCGGCACCCGGCTCGTGCTCGGACTGGATGCGCTGACGTTCCTCGTGGTGGTCCCCCTGGCGCTGCGGCTGCCGGCGCTGGCGCGGGACACCGACGGCCGGCCCCGGCCCTCGTTCGTCCGCGATGCCCGCGACGGGCTCGCGTTCATCTGGCGCACGCCCTACGCCGTCGCCGTCGCCGTCGGCTTCTGGATAGTGGTGCTCTTCTCCGCCCCCGATGACCTCATCCTCCCTTTTCTGGCCACGGTGACCTTCAAGGCCGGTCCGGTCGCGGTCGGCGTGCTGCTCGCGGCGGCATCGGCGGGCCTGCTGGCCGGCCTGCCGCTCGTCCGTCCGGCCGGCCGCCGGCTGGGGGTGACCAGGGCTATCGTTGCCGGGTTCGCCGTCATGGCCGCCGGTAACCTGCTGACCGCGGCGGCACCCTGGCTGGTGGCGGCCTTCGCCGCCCAGATGATCCGCGGTCTCGCGATCCCGCTAGCGGATAGCCACGTGACGACGTACCTTCAGCGCAGCACGCCACCGGCGATGCTTGGCCGGGTTCTGGCCAACGTCTACGGCGGGGTGGGCGTCGCCGCGGCCGCCGGCTACCTCCTCGGCGGGCCGGTGCTTGATGCCACCTCCCCGCGCACAGCCTTCGTGATCGTCGGCTGCGGCGGCCTGGCCGGGGCGGGCGTCACCGCCCTGCTGCTCCGCAAGGCACGGCGTCGGCCAGATACCGGGCCTAGGGCTCGGGCGGCGGGCCCAGGATCGTGATCTGGTGCCGGGCGGCGGCCCGGGTCAGCGCGGCGAAATCCGGCGGTGCGTCGGGTGGCGGTGATGGTCGCCCTTTGCTCCACAGGCGGGGCTCGGGGTTAGCGGAGCTGCTTCACCAGGTGGATGTCGTCGTGGCCGTGCGGATAGCCCGGCGTGCGTCCGCATTCGGTGTAGCCGAACCGGGCGTAGAAATCCGGTGCCTGGAAGGAGTGGGTGTTCAGGGCCACCCGGTCGCAGCCGCGGCGCCGGATCTCGGCTTCGGCCGTAGCCAGGAGCCTGGCCCCCAGGCCGTACCCGCGCTGGTCGTCTCGCACCCAGAGCAGGTCAACATAGCCGCACCCGCCCCACGTCCACCCGTACAGTCCCGCGACCAGGTCATCGTCGTCCCCGCGGACGGCCACGCTGAGCATGCGGCCGTCGTGGTGGCCGGTGACGGCCGCGTTGAAGGCGCTGATCTCCGTATCGAGGCGTTCGGCGAGGTTAGCGTCGGCGTCACCGACGGCGAACTGGACCTCGTCCATCATCGCTCTCTTTCCACGGGGACGTACTCCAGGATGCGGCCGCGGGCGCGCGCCGCCCAGGACGCGAGCAGGGTTTCGCTGCCGCGCAGGTAAAGTTCGGCCTGCTCGGAGGACTCGAGCAGATTCGGCGCTGTCATGATGTCTCCGTCACGTCGTAGCTGGACACTTAGAGAGTCCGGTGCGAAGCGGTGGCGTTACCGGTGGCTGATGACTTTTTCCGTCCCGCCGATCCTGGCCGTGTAACGCCTGGGCCGGTCCGGCGACCATCTAGTGAGAGGGAGGTTCACGATCGCGACAGGCACGGACGGTCAGGGGGAGCATTCCGCGTCGTGCGGTCCCGACGAAGGCGAGCTGCTTGGGCGCCTGCGGACCGGCGACGAGGAGGCCTTCGCGTGCCTGGTCGACCGCCATCACGCGGCGATGGTCCGGTTCGCCCGCGGCTACGTGCGCAGCCCGGCGGTCGCCGAAGAAGTAGCGCAGGACGCGTGGCTGGGCCTGCTCCGTGGCCTCGACCGGTTCGAGGGCCGGTCGTCGTTGCGCACGTGGCTGTTCCGCATCGTGGCGAACCGGGCGATCAGCACCGGCCTGCACGAGCGGCAGCACCTTCCGGTCGACGACAGCGAGCTGGGGGACGACAGCGGCCGGTTCAGCCAGGACGGGTGGTGGGTCACTCCCCCGGTCCACTGGGCCGACGAGGCGGTCGACCGCATGGTCGCGCCCGAACTGGCGGCCCGCGTGCGCCAGCTCGTAGCGGATCTGCCGCCCGCGCAACGCCAGGTCGTCACGCTGCGCGACGTGGAGGGGCTGCCGACCGCGGACGTCTGCAGCATCCTCGGTATCAGTGAGGGGAACCAGCGCGTGCTGCTGCACCGGGCCCGCGCCCGGATCCGGCGACACCTCGAGCAGGAGGCGGTGTGGTGACGACCCGAGACGCCAAGCCCGACGCGCACGACATCACCTGCCGGCAGGCCGTGGGCTTGATGACGGATTACCTCGACGGCGCCCTGGGGCCGGACGACCGCGCCCTCGTGGAGGCTCATCTCGGCGAATGCGAGGACTGCGCCGAGCACCTGCGGCAGATCCGCATCACCGTCGCGGTCACCGGCCGCATCCGCGAGGATGACCTGGACCCGGCGGCTCGCGAGGACCTCATGGACCTCTACCGCCGCTGGCAGCGCGACCGGGAACCTTAAGGAGCCCTGATGCCGCACAACGTCCGGATCGAGAATTACGGCGGACCACGGGACAGCCTGCGGCCGCTGTTCGAGCTGGCCGAGGACTCCGCCGTGGAACTCGACTCCTACATCGACGCCGGCCGCGTCCTGGTCGCCACCTCGGACGGCGAGGTCATCGGCCACCTCCAGCTGACCGGCACCGGTGACCCGCACCAGGCAGAGATCAAGAACATGGCCGTGCGCGAAAACCACCAGGGGAAAGGGATAGGGCACCGGCTCATCCAGGCCGCCGTCGACCTGGCCGCGACCGAAGGCGTGCGGTTGATCCTGGTCGCGACCGCGGCCGCGGACATCGGCAACCTGCGCTTCTACCAGCGGCAGGGCTTCCGGATGCGGTCCGTCGAGCGGGACGCCTTCACCCCCGCCACCGGCTACCCGCGGGGCCTTGTCATCGACGGGATCGAGCTGAGAGACCGGGTATGGCTGGACCGGGCGGTACGGGGGGAAGTCAGGCCGTGAATACCGAACTCGCGTTGCTCGACGCGACCGCCCAGGCCGAGCTGGTCCGCACCGGCCAGGTCAGCCCGGCCGAGCTCGTCACGGCGGGCATCGAGCGGATCGAGGCGCTGAACCCGGTGCTGAACGCCGTGGTCACGCCGGTCTTCGAACGGGCGGCCGAGCAGGCGCGGGCCGCCCCCGCGGGGCCCTTCGCCGGGGTGCCGTACCTGGTCAAGGACCTGGCCTGCGAGATGGAGGGCGTGCGCTTCACCGAGGGCTCCCGGTTCCTGGCCGGCAACGTGTCCGCCTTCGACTCCGAACTCGTGCTCCGGCTGCGCCGGGCGGGCCTGGTCATCCTGGGCAAGACCAGCACGCCGGAATTCGGCATGGCGCCGGCGTGCGAGCCGGTGCTGTTCGGCCCGGTCCGCAACCCGTGGGACACGGGGCGTTCCACCAGCGGATCCAGCGGCGGCTCGGCTGCGGCGGTGGCGTCTGGCATGGTGCCGTTCGCGCACGGGAACGACCTGGGCGGCTCGCTGCGCTACCCGGCGTCCGCGTGCGGCCTGTTCGGCCTCAAGCCGACCCGGGCGCGCAACCCGCTCGGGCCGGAGTACGGTGACGTCGCCGCGGGCGGGGCGGTCGAGCACGCGCTGACCCGTTCGGTCCGGGACAGCGCCGCCCTGCTCGACGCCACGTCAGGACCCGACCTGGGCGACCCGTACTGGGCGCCGCCGCCGGCCCGCCCATTCGGGGTCGAGGTGGGCGCCGATCCCGGGCGGCTGCGGATCGGCTACACCACCCGGACGCCCGAGGGCGACCTCGGCCACCCGGACTGCGTCGCGGCCGCCGGTCACGCCGCCCGGCTGTGCGCCTCGCTCGGCCACGAGGTCACCGAGACCGACTGGCCGGGCTTTACCCCCGAGGTCGGCGCCGCCATCGGCACGATCATGAGCGCCGCCGCGGCATGGATCATGCAGTACTGGATCCGGCACCTCGGCCGCGAGCCGGGACCCGACGAGATCGAGCCGCTGAACCGGGCGCTGTGGCAAGCAGGCGAGCAGGTCACGGCGGCGCAGTGGCTGCTCGCCGTCGGGGACATCCAGCGCTTCAGCCGCCGGGTCGCCCGCTTCTTCACCGGCTTCGACGCGTTCCTCACCCCGACGATGTCCAGCCCGCCGCTGCCCATCGGCACGATGGTCTCCACCCCGGACGACCCGTGGCGGTCGCTCCAGGTCAGCGCGCAGACCGTACGCTACGCGGGCATCGTCGCCAACCTCACCGGCAACCCCGCCATGTCCGTCCCCCTGTGGTGGAATGACGCGGGCCTGCCGATCGGCGTGCACTTCCTCGGGAGGTTCGGCGACGAGGCCACGCTCATCCGGCTGGCCGCGCAGCTCGAGGCGGCGCAGCCCTGGGCCGGCCGCCGGCCCGCGGTGCACGCGGCGACGATCGGGCCATCGCGGTTATGGTCTAATCGTGACGGCGCGGGCAGCAGGTCAGGCAGCATTCTGAGATGCGTCTGCCGGTTCTGCGCGCACGGCTGCTCGGTCCCGTGGACCTGAGGTTCGGGAAACGGCAGCTCCCGCCGCTGGACTCAGGCCGGGCCGAGTCGCTGCTCGCCTACCTGCCGAGATCAGGCGGCTGCGCGCGACCTTCGGCATCGTCACCGAGTTCGAGTTCCGGCTGCACCGGCTCGGCCCGATCGTGCTCGGCGGGCTGGCCATGTTCCCGGTCGGCCGGGCCCCGGATGTCCTGCGGCGATGGCGTGACTGGGCCGATGCCGCACCCGGTGAGCTGTCGACCGGCTGTGCCGTGATCCTCGCGCCGCCCGAGGAATTCGTCCCACGAGGCCGACCGCGTCCGCGACGCCTACGGCGACGCCAAGTACGCCCGCCTGGTGGCCCTCGAGGACACATACGACCCGGCTAACCTGTTCCGGCTCAACCAGAACATCCGGCCCAGCAGCCCGGCCGGCTAACGCAGGACCGGTCAGGCCGTGGCGCTGCCCAGGACGGTGGGACGGACGAACGGCGGGGACTTCGGCAGCTCGGTGTGCTCCGCCTGGGCCACGGTGAAGCCGGCCGTGCGGATGGAGTCGAGCGTGGGGCGGTTGCAGTCGCAGCAGACGACCAGCCGGTTCAGCCAGTTCACCCGGTCCTGCAGGCGGGCCGTGCCCGGGTCATCGGAGCGCTGGTGCTCGATGAACAGCAGGCGGCCGCCGGGACGCAGCACCCGGCGCAGTTCGCGGAGCGCCCGGGGCTGGTCGTCGACGCCGCACAGGACCAGCGTGGATACAGCCACGTCGAAGCTGTCGTCGCCGAACGGCAGGTCCTCGGCCGGCGCGCGCAGGACCTTGGCGTCCGGCCGCTTGGCCTGCACGCTGCCCTCCAGGCGGCGCAGCATCGGGGGCTGCGGCTCGGTGATCGTGAGCGAGGTGACGGCCGGGCCGTAGCAGGGCAGGTTGGCCCCGGTCCCGCCGCCGATCTCGAGCACGTCGCCGCTCGCCCCGGCGAGCAGGCGCTCCCGGAAGGCGCGCAGCCCGGCCTTCTCGGTGCTGGCCATCTGGCGGTCGTAGGTCATTGCGAAGAATCTGGTTCGTAGGCTCATGACGCCAACGTACGGAGGCGGCGGCGCCCGGCGCATGAGGCGAACACCTCATCTTCGAGGACTGTCGGGCCGGAACACGCAAGGTTAAGCTGGCCTGGTGGGAGGGGATGCCGGCGCACCGCGCGCGCGGCTGGCCGAGCTGGTCGCGGCGTTGTCGCTCGGCGTCGACCTGGGGTTCGGGCAGCCGATGGAGCACGTCCTGCGGCAGTGCCTGATCGCGCTACGGCTGGCCGACCAGGCGGGTCTCGGCGAGCAGGACCGGATGGCGGTCTACTACACCGCGCTGCTGGTCAACGTCGGCTGTCACGCCGACGCGCACGAGCAGGCGAAGTGGTTCGGCGACGACATCACGCTCAAGTCCGGCAAGTACGCCCACGAGCTGGGCAGCGTGCGCGGCGCGCTGGCGACCATGCGGCTGGTCGGCGCGGGCAACCCGCCGCTGCACCGGTTCCGGGTCGGGCTCGAGTTCGCCTTCTCCGGGCATCGCGAGCTGGACGGGATGATATCCCAGCATGCGAAGCTGGCCCGGACGCTGGCCGGGCAGCTCGAGCTGCCCGGCCAGGTGCGGGAGGGGGTCGGCTCGGCGTACGAGCAGTGGGACGGGCGCGGCTGGCCGGGCACGCTGAAGGGCGGTGCGATCCCGGTCGCGGCCAGGATCGCCCAGCTCGCGGAGTTCATGGAGGTGGCGCACCGGGTCGGCGGCGTAGCCGGGGCCACGGCACTGGCCCGCAGGCGGGCGGGCCGACAGTTCGACCCGGCCCTGGCCGCGCTGCTGTGCTCGCACGCGGAGGAGATCTTCGCCGGCCTGGAGGCGGCTCCGGCCTGGCGGACCGTGATCGCGGCCGAGCCCGCCCTGGCCGTGGAGCTGTCGCCGGACCAGCTCGACCGGGCGCTGGCGGCCATCGCGAACTTCGTGGACCTCAAGTCGCCGTTCACCCTGGGGCACTCGGTCGCGGTCGCGGAGCTGGCTGAGGAGGCCGGCTGCCGGCTCGGGCTGCCGCCGGGGCAGGTGCTGGCGCTGCGCCGGGCCGGGTTCGTGCACGGGTTCGGGCGGCTGGGCGTGTCCAACTCGATCTGGGACCGGCCGGGGCCGCTGAGCGCGGGCGAGTGGGAACGGATCCGGATGTACCCGTACCTGACCGAGCGCATGCTGCACCAGTCGGCCGCCCTAGCGCCGCTCGGGGAGATCGCGGTGCAGCACCGTGAGCGGCTGGACGGCAGCGGGTACCCGCGGGGGCTGTCCGGCGGCGCGATATCCCGGCCGGCCCGGGTGCTCGGGGCCGCCGACGCGTACGCCTCGATGCGCGAGCCCCGCCCGCACCGGCCGGCCCGCCCGGCCGAGGACGCGGCCGGAGAGCTGCGGGCCGAGGTCCGGGCCGGCCGCCTGGACGGCGCGGCCGTGGACGCCGTGCTCGAGGCGGCCGGGCACCGGCTGCCGCGGCGCCGGGAGGCGCTGGCCGGACCCGCAGGCCTGACCGCCCGCGAGGTCGAGGTCCTCATCCTGCTCGCCCGCGGCCTGTCCAACAAGCAGATAGCCGAACGACTGGTGATCACGCCCAAGACGGCCGGCAACCACGTGGAACACATCTACGCCAAGATCGACGCCTCCAGCCGGGCTGCCGCCGCGATGTTCGCCGTGCAGCACGGCCTGCTCCCCGAGGAGAAGATGAGGCAATCGCCTCATGCTCCGGCGGCCGGCCCGCGGTTACCGTCGTGTCTCCGATAACCAAAGGAGACACCATGCCCAGCTTCAGCACCGACAGCGCGCCGAACGTCCAGGACCTCGGACCCGCCATCGACCGGAGCGGTGACCTGGACGACATCACCGTGAACTTCGTGACCATCAAGGAGACCCACTCCCTAGCCCCGCTGCTGCGCGGGCTGCCCGGGGATAGCTGCCAGTGCCCGCACTGGGGGTACCTGCTGGCCGGCCAGATAACCGTCAGCTACGCCGACCACGAGGAGACCTATCGGGCCGGCGACGCGTTCTACATGACCCCGGGACACGTCCCTGCGGCCGAGGCGGGCACCGAGCTCGTCCAGTTCAGCCCCAAGGAGCAACTCGCCGAGACCGTGGCCGCGATGATGGCCAACGCCCAGGCGATGTGGCGTTGATTGAACGGGGTGGATAGCCAGGCCGGGCGCGGTCCGGGGTTGTTACCCGGGCCGGACGGGAGGTCCATGGCTGTGTAGCACCTTGGTCTTGTCTTTGTTCCAGGCGGTCGTGGTCCCGTCCGGGTTGACGACCAGGGTCCAGCCCCACCGGTGGATCACGACCTGGTGATGGAAGGCGCACAGCAGGACACAGTCCTTGACCGAGGTCTTGCCGCCGTTGGCCTTGTGCTTCGTGTGATGCACCTCGCACGCGCCGGCGGGCTGGTCGCAGCCGCCGGCCCACTGGCAGTGGCGGTCCCGCAGCAGCACCGCGTTGCGGATCCCCGCCGGGACGCTCTCGGCGTACCCGATGTCCAGCGGCAGGCTGGGCCCGGCCAGCCGGGCGCCCAGCTGCCGACGGCGCAGGAAGCTGGCCAGCCCGCCCGG
>Ga0335078_10002815_pt1 | contig 26213 bp, 21 predicted proteins | sample Lox_Sample_32_FD_206711 | JGI IMG/M metagenome (GOLD analysis project Ga0335078, IMG submission 206711) | Soil microbial communities from Loxahatchee National Wildlife Refuge, Florida, United States - Lox_Sample_3.2 | ecosystem: Environmental > Terrestrial > Soil > Wetlands | place: USA... | reverse complement strand
CGATGCGCGCTATATTATCGAGGATTTGGCGCACCAAAGGTAGGAGCGTTTGCGTGGCTCGCTTCCGCGTGAAGCCGATGCCCATCAGCAGCTGAAGGCCCGCTTCCGTCACAGGGTAGAGGCTTCCGCCCGCCACCACCGCCGAGGCGTGATAAATCGGCTTGTTCCGCGTCTTGATCGGAACCGGAATACCGCCGAGCGACTTGGCTATCGATGCCGCCATTCGGCGAGCCTTGGCGTCACCTTCGATAGCAAAGATCACACCCTTTAGTTTCGGAATGATTTTCCCGCCGAAGGCTTGCATCGGGTGAAGGGAGCCGGTTGCTGCACCGCGACGAGCGAATGCCTGAAGCGCGGATCGATCAAGGGTGGCGCTCGTGAGCAGAACAATCTTGCCCTTGCATCTCTTGCCTCCGCTTGCCGCGAGCTCCCGTGCAATCGCGGGCAATGCGTCATCCGGTGGGGCGAAGAGGATCAAATCCGCTTCGTAAACGGCATCGTTCAAATGATCGAACGGTTTCCCGCCGCCGATGATGCGCACCGCAGCCTGGGCCGTGGCATGCGAGCGCGTGACGACAGCGCCGATATTCCAGCCGCGCTCCCGCAGGCGTTTTCCCAGCGTTCTTCCCACGCGGCCTGCGCCGACGATCGAAACAGTCCGTTTCACGGTGCGTGATAGCATAACGTGCAGAGAGACATCGCTGCGGAGAAATCGTGCTGCATCTTTTCTGGACAGTCGTTCTCGGACTGATCGCATTGCTCTGGGTCGTCGAAGCAATCGTCCTGGCCATCGGCGTTCGGTCCGTTCCCTCGATTAAGAATTCGCCTCCGGCCACAGATGTCGACTGCCCCACGATCTCCATTCTATTTGCCGGGCGCGACGAAGCCGAAAAGCTGCCTGGCGCGCTTGAGACGATGCTCGCGATCAATTATCCGCAGTACGAAGTTATCGCTGTGGACGACCGCTCGGGGGATGCGACGGGCGAAATTCTGGCGGCCGCCGCGTGCAAGGAGACACGCCTGAAGCCGCTGCGCGTAGATTCGCTTCCTTCCGGCTGGTTGGGCAAACCGCACGCCTTGCAGCAAGCCTACGAGCATTCGTGCGGTGAGTGGCTCGTCTTCACGGATGCGGATGTTCATTTCACGCCCGATGTCCTGCGGCGTGCGATCGCGCTCGCGCGTCAGAAAAGCTGGGACCATTTGACTCTGCTGTGCGGAGCCAAACTCTTCACATTCGGCGAAAAGATGGCCATGACCTTCTTCGGCCTGGCTTTCATGATCGGCACGCGTCCATGGGAGGCGAGCAATCACCGTTTGGCCGGTTATTCCGGTGTGGGCGCGTTCCAGATGATTCGTCGTAGCGCCTATGACCGGCTGGGGACGCACCGCCGTTTGGCCATGGAAGTCGTCGACGATATGAAGCTCGGCAAGCTGGCGAAAGAGGCCGGGGTGCGTTCCGGCGTTGCGAAGGCGGGCGATGCGGTGAGCGTTCACTGGCATGCCGGCATCGCGAACATGGTTCGCGGAACGGAGAAAAATTTCTTCGCGGCGGCGGGTTACAACTTGCGCGTGGCACTGACACAAACCATCGGCGTTTTGCTGCTGTGCGCATTTCCCGTGTTTGCGCTGCCATTGGCGCATGGATGGACGTTCGCGTTCGCCTGCGTCGCGACAGTTTTGCCGCTGCTTGCGACGGCCGGCGTCGCCTTCGAAATGAACACGCCAGTGATCTATGCGTTGACGTTTCCCTTCGGCGCGATGGTCTTCGCCTGGATGCTGATGCGCTCGACGATTGTGACGCTTTGGCGCGGCGGGATCGTGTGGCGCGGTACCTTCTACCGGATCGACGAGCTGAAGCGCGGGGTGGTCTAGAGTGTTAACAATACTGTAATTTCACCGAATTACTGTCCACAGCACCAAGCTGTGCCAACCAGCCCACTGAGGAGGCCGCATGTCCTTCACCATTGATACTCAAATCACCTGCTATTTGCTTCCAGATGACGGCCCCGGCGCCTACGCACAGTTTCTCAAGAACCTCACCGATCCCGGAGAGACGTGGATCATCGCCTACGCATTCACGCTGCCGGACATGATCCACGATCTGCTTCTGGCGCACCAGAAGGGCGTCCCGCTGCACCTCTACTTGGATTATTCACAGTACAAGTCGGGCAAGACGACGGAAGACCCGATGGTTGGGCAACTGGTCGATGCGGGTGTCGAAGTAACTCTCGGAACATCCCCTGCGGGCACGCAGTACATCTGCCACACGAAAGGAATTGTGTCCGATGCCGCCAAGGGCGGGCAGCTGTGGTGCTGGGAAGGCTCGGTGAATTTTTCGCAAAGCGCGTGGCATCAGGTGAACACGGCTATGACGTTCAGTTCGCAGCCGTGGCGCGACCAGTTCGTCGCTCAGTTTGAGGCGTTGCGAAACTTTGCCTGGGCGAACGAGAAGGAATATCAGGTGATGAAAGCCCCGCCGCCGGATACGGGGGCTGCATCGGTTGCCGCTCGCAAGAGATACGGCTTGGCCCCGGCCGAACGCGGAGCTGTCGCTGGTGGTTATGGCCACGCACAGAAACCGCTCAAGACCACAGGCGGCAAGAAATAGCCCCCCCAATGAATTCGCAGTGCTTACGGGGAACGGCGACGCGTGCGAACGCTGCGAACTGCGCCGGACACAGACCTAGCGGCAGGCTGCGCTGCGGCAGGAGGCTCCGCACCCGTAAGGGGCGTCGCGGGCCGAGTCCCTGGAGACACTTCCGTTGTGGCAATCACGCCAAGGTCGCGCTGCTTGAGCGCACGAATGCGATCGCGGAGGGCGGCCGCGCGCTCGAACTCGAATTGCTTCGCCGCTTCGCGCATCTGCGTTTCAAGCTGCACGATCGCCTGTAGCAACTGCGTCTCGTTCGTGATTTCGCCGACAGCGTCGTCTGCCGGGATCGTCACGTAATCCGCTTCGATGATTCTGGCCAGCTGCATATCGACTGACTTTACGATCGATTGCGGTGTGATGTTGTGCTCGCGGTTGTAGGCTTCTTGCTTCGCGCGGCGGCGACTCGTTTCTCCGATCGCCTCGCGCATGGAATCAGTCATCCGATCAGCGTAGAGAATCGATCGGCCTTCAAGATGCCGAGCGCAGCGGCCCATCGTTTGAATCAGTGACGTGGCGCTGCGCAGGTAGCCTTCCTTATCCGCATCCAGAATCGCGACGAGCGATACCTCCGGCAGATCCAGGCCTTCCCGCAGAAGGTTGATACCGATGAGGACATCGAATTCGCCGCGCCGCAAATCGCGCAGGATGCGGACGCGTTCGAGTGTCTCGATCTCGGAATGCAGATAGCGGCAGCGAACGCCAACTTCCGCGAAATACTCCGCCAAGTCCTCAGACATCCGTTTCGTGAGCGTCGTTACCAGGATGCGTTCATTGCGGGTGGCGCGCACGCGGATCTCCTCGAGCAAATCATCAACCTGGCCTTTGACCGGCCGCACCTCGACCTGCGGATCAACGAGTCCGGTTGGCCGAATCACTTGCTCGACGAAAACACCGCCGGATTTCGTCATCTCATATGGACCCGGCGTGGCAGAGACATAGATCACTTGATTCGTGCGATGCTCGAATTCATCGAAATTCAGGGGGCGATTGTCGAGCGCGGAAGGCATGCGGAAACCATAGTCAACCAGCGTTTGCTTTCGCGAGCGGTCGCCCGCGTACATCCCGCGCAGCTGCGGAACCGTCTGATGCGATTCATCGATGAAGAGTAAATAGTCCGACGGAACATAATCGAGCAGAGTCGGCGGCGCTTCGCCCGGCAGGCGGCCGGACATGTGCCGCGAATAATTCTCGATGCCGTGGCAATAGCCGATCGTGCGCATCATCTCGATATCGAAATGCGTGCGCTGAACCACGCGTTGTGCTTCGATAATCTTTCCCTGGCGTTCGAGTTCGCCCTTCCACCAATCCAGCTCTTCGTAGATGGTTTGAATCGCACGCTCACGCTGCGCAGCGGGCAGAACATAGTGCGATTTCGGGTAGATCGGTAGACGTGTGACTTCGCCTTCGCGCGAACGGATTTCTCCGGTCAGCGGATCGATTTTCCGGATCGCCTCGATCTGTGTGCCCCAGAGTTCGACGCGCACCGCGAAATCGTCATACGGCGGATAGATTTCGATCGTGTCCCCGCGCACCCGGAACGTGCCGCGTCGCAGATCCTCCGCCCGGTCATACTGAATCTCAACAAGCTTGCGCAGAATCGATTCCCGGGCAATCGACTGGCCCTTTTCCAGCATGAGCATCATGCCGTAATACGCTTCCGGTGAGCCGATGCCGTAAATGCACGAGACGGAGGCGACGACGATCACATCGCGCCGCTCGAAGAGCGACCGCGTGGCGCTCATGCGCAGCTTATCGAGCTCATCGTTAATCGTTGCTTCCTTCTCGATGAACGTGTCGCTAGCGGGGACGTACGCTTCCGGCTGGTAGTAATCGTAGTAGCTGACGAAATATTCGACCGCGTTTTGCGGGAAAAACGACTTGAATTCATGGAAAAGCTGCGCCGCGAGAGTTTTATTGTGCGCAAGGACAATCGCCGGCCGATTCAATTGCTCGATCACCTTCGCCATCGTGAAGGTTTTGCCCGAGCCCGTCACTCCCAGCAGCACCTGATGGCGGTCGCCATCGTTCACGCCGCGAAGCAATTGCGTGATTGCTTCGGGCTGGTCACCGCGGGGTTCGTAGTCGCTGGCAAGCTTGAAATTCATGGGACGGCGCCTCTGCGCGAGATTTTGGGGCCTGGCGAACATTACATTATAGCGCAGCCCGCAAGGTGCTCAGCGAGCGCCAGCCTGAAGACTGCTAGTCGAAGAGGGAATTGACGTAAGTTTGCGCGTCAAAAGGGATTAGATCGTCGATCTGCTCGCCGGTCCCGACGAACCGAATCGGCAGATTCAGTTCGCGCGCAATTGCCACGACGATGCCGCCCTTGGCGGTTCCGTCGAGTTTCGTCAGGACGATTCCGGTTACGCCCGCGTGACTCCAGAATTCGCGCGCTTGGTTGAGGCCGTTCTGGCCGGTGGTCGCGTCGAGTACGAGCAGCACATCGTGCGGCGCATCCGGAACGATCTTCGCCGCCGTGCGCTTCATTTTTTCGAGCTCCGCCATCAGATTGGACTTTGTGTGCAGACGCCCCGCTGTATCGACGATCACGATATCGACATTTCGCGCTTTCGCAGCGGAAAGCCCGTCGAAAATTACGGCGGCTGGGTCGGCGCCGGATTTCTGTTTCACGACTTCGACGCCCGATCGGCGCCCCCAAACCTCTAGCTGCTCGATCGCAGCGGCACGGAACGTGTCCGCCGCGCAGAGAATCACGCTCGCGCCGTCTTTCCTGAGGCGGTTCGAGAGCTTGCCGATCGTCGTGGTTTTGCCCGTGCCATTGACGCCCACAACAAAGATCACGCGCGGCGGCGCGACCGTCTTGCCGTCCGTATTTGCAGCAGGCACCTCGAGAATCTTCAGGACTTGGCGCTTGAGTTCTTGTCGCAATTGGCCGGCATCATCGATTTTGTGCTCGTTCACCTGTTGCCGAAGCGCCGCCAGGATTTCTTTCGTCGTGCGCACGCCGATATCCGCGCTGAGAAGCGCGGCTTCCAGCTGCTTTAACAGCTCTGGGTCGACAGGACGATTGCCCGTCATCAGCTGCTCGACGCGCGCAGCGAGTTCCGTGCGAGTCTTGCTGACCGATTGCTTCAGGCGGTGCAGCAGCGTCGGCTCAGGTTTTCCGAACAGGGAGATCATGAATTTCTTTGTGTGAGTCACTATTCTAGCAGAGCACACAGACTCGCCTGCTCCGCGATTTGTGGGGTCATCTGGCGCTCATGCGACGATCGACTACACTTCTTCTGGTTGCCTCCGGCACATGCGTCACGTCTTCGGGGGTGGCCTCGGGGCAGACGACAGAAAAGTACCTTTCCGACCCGAATTCGGTCGGATTCGAAATAGAGCCTCTGGCGAGGGCGAGTGGAGCTAGTCAATGGTTGGCGACTTACGAGCGCGGTGGCAGCGTGGCCGAGTTCAAGGTCGAAATCGGCCGCTCCAAAGCCTTGAGCACAAACAGTCCAAGACCTTGGCAAACGAACGGGCGAGGGCAAGCTTTTAAAGCAGCTCGCAGAAATACTCCAGAAGCCGTTCGGGTACTTTCACCCGCCGGATCTGCCGTCATCGATGATCCCGCCGAAGCTGCGCCAGCGCGTGCCATCGAACTGCATCAGGAAAAATTGATGGATGGGCTGAAAATCGGCCGGCGAGGTACGGAACTTGATGCCGGCCCGTAGCATTGGGATTTGGAGATCGAGATGTGCGGCTTGTTTCATTACGTTGGCACGCGTTAAGTCGTTGCCACATTGCTTTAGCAACTCCACCATCGCTTCGGCGCGCTCGTATCCCGCCACGTTGTTTTGGTCCCTCAGGTTCGCGTCCGGGTTGTATTGGTGCATCCAGCTGACGAAATCGCGAACTTCGGGATCGGCCTGCTCGAATGGTTGCAGCCAGCCTTTCGAGCGTGCATTCGTGATGATGCCTTTGCTCTTGTCGAGCCCCGCCGGTTCGAGGAAGGCCGCGGTAGAGAGCGAAGCATTGGGGATGAATTGCATGGGATGCCATCCGAGATCGTAGGCCGCGCGAATCGATTGCGTGGCGAACGAGCCGACCGCGAAATTCAGAAAGACGTCCGCGCCTGAATCCTTCAGCGCCTGAATCTGCGAAGCCATAGATGTGTTGGAGCGCGCATAGGTAACCTCCTTCACGATCATCGACGCGGCCTTTGCACCGAGCCCATCGTGCGCACCCGCGAAATAGTCGCGCCCTGACTCGTCGTCGGCGTAGAGGATGCCGATTTTTGCCTCGGGTTTGATTTGCAGGATGTATTTACCGTAAGCAGCCCCTTCGCTGCGGAACGAGGCGTCAAACGTCACGGTCCACGGGAAATGCGCCGGATCGTTGAAGACCGACGAACTAGTGTCGATGAAAATCTGCGGAACCTTTTGATCGTTGAGATAGGGACGGATCGCGAGATTCGAATCCGTGCCAAGCGACCCAAAAATCAAAAACACTTTCTCTCCTTCCACGAGCTTGTGGCTTAACGTCACCGCGGTGGCAGGATCGGAAGCACTGTCCAGTGAAATGAAATCGATCTTCCGGCCATTCACCCCACCGTGATCGTTGATCATCCTGAAGTATGCGGCTTCGGCTCGCCCGATCGCGCCATACTGCTCGGCCCAGCCGCTGTAAGTCATGATGTTGCCGATCTTGATCTCCGTATCGCTCACGCCCATATCGTATTTCTTCTGCGCGTCGGCCCGGGAGGCTACCGCGTTGGCCAATACGAAAATCGCAATTGCGCAAAGGAATTTATGTGAAGTGTCTTGCATCGCCGCTCATTCTGACACGACGCTGTATGGGTTCAAAGGGGCCGCCTCCGGCTGGCGGTCGGCACCAACTCAAAACCTGCTAACATCTATCCACTATGCCGGAGCGATTCGTCTTCTCCGATCTTCGAGAAGTTTTTGCGAAGGCGAACGAGGAGAAATCCGGCGACCAACTTGCCGGAATCGCCGCCGGCTCCGAGCGCGAGCGCGTCGCAGCCAAGCGCCGGCTCGCCGATCTGCCTCTCGCCGAAATCGTTGCAAATCCGCTCGTGGATCCAGACACAGACGAAGTCAGCCGCCTGATCCTGGACACCTTCGATCCAGAAGCGTTCGAGTCCTTCCGCAGCATGACCGTGGGTGAATTTCGCGAATACATCCTTGATGACGCGACGGGCGAAGCAGAGTTGAAGTCTGTGCGGCGCGCGATCATTCCTGAATTGGCCGCGGCCGTCGCGAAGATCATGAGTAACAAGGATCTGGTGCTCGCCGCAGCGAAGATTCGCAACGTAACGCGCTGCCGCAACACCATGGGCGAGAGCGGCGTCCTCGGGATCCGCGTGCAGCCGAATCATCCGGTCGACGACATCGGCGGGATTTTACTTTCGGCGTTCGAGGGGTTGCTTTTCGGATGCGGCGACGCCGTCATTGGCGTGAATCCGGCGGCCGATTCGGTCGAGACCGTGGGCGCGATTTTGCGCGCACTTGATCGGTTGGTCGAGACGTACAAAGTGCCGACGCAAATTTGCTGTCTCGCGCATATCAGCACCCAGTTGGACGCGATGGATCGGGGCGCGCCCGTGGATTTGCTATTTCAATCAGTCGCCGGGACCGAGGCGGCGAACCGCAGTTTCGGAATCTCCCTTTCCGCGTTGCGCGAAGGGCGCGAAAAAGTCCTGGAGCATCATCATACGCGCGATGTGAAATGGGTCGGCGCACAGTCGATGTATTTCGAAACAGGGCAGGGGAGCGCGCTTTCAGCCGAAGCGCATCACGGAGTCGATCAAGTCACACTCGAGGCGCGTGCCTATGGCGTGGCGCGAGCGTTCGATCCGTTCCTCGTCAACAGCGTGGTCGGATTTATTGGCCCGGAATATCTCTACGACGAACGGCAGATCATCCGCGCCGGACTCGAGGATCACTTCATGGGCAAGCTGCTCGGCCTGCCGATGGGCTGCGACGTCTGCTATACCAATCACGCGGAGGCCGATCAGAATTCCGCCGATAATCTGTTGCTCCTTCTCGGCGCAGCAGGCTGCAACTACTTCATGGGTGTGCCGGGCTCGGACGACGTAATGCTCAACTATCAGTCCACCAGCTATCACGATGCCCTGGCCGTGAGGCGGCTGTTCCAGCTGCGACCAGCGCCGGAGTTTCTTGCCTGGCTGCAGGTGTCAGGGATCTATTTTGGCGCCGAGCCAGCGTTGCTTGATGCGCCTTCACGAAAACGGTTGATGCGCGGACTCGAAACATCTTTAGAGAGCTTGGTTTGATGGCCGGACCCGCCGATTCGCCCGGATTTCCCGATCTTCCAGAAACCGTTCGAAAGATTCGCCAGCGAACGCCAGCTCGCTTGCTCGCTGGCCGTTCAGGCGCCGCATATCGCACAGATTTGCAGCTCGAATTGCGCGAGGCCCATGCCGCCGCACGCGACGCAGTGCGCACCGAGCTCGACGTCGAAAAAGCGTTCGGCAGCGAGTTTATCGATCGCTGGAAACTCTTCGAAGTCGGAACAGAAGCAGAGAACAAGGAGCAATATCTCTTGCGGCCGGACCTGGGTCGCCAATTCAACGAGGCGTCGAAAAACGCGATACGCGAGCACTGTCCGCGTGGCTGCGATCTTCAGATTGCCATCGGTGATGGACTATCCGCGACGGCAGTCGCGGCACAAGTTCCGTCGTTGCTGCCCTTGCTAGTCGACAAAGCAAAATCGCGGGGCTGGCGTCTCGGCAGAATCTTTGTGATTCGCCATTGCCGCGTGGGCATCTTCCATGAAATTGGTGGACTTCTTGATCCCCAGGTCGCCGTGCTCTTGATTGGCGAACGGCCCGGACTCGCTACGGCGGAGAGCCTTTCGGCCTATATGGCGTATCGGCCCCGAGCTTCGCACACCGACGCAGATCGAAACCTAATCTCGAATATTCATGGGCGAGGCCTTAGCGCTCAGCAAGCAGCCGAACGCATCCTGAATCTCGCTGCGCAGATGATGAAGGTGCGTCTGAGCGGAAGCACGCTGCGTGAAGAATTGCCGGCCCTGAACGAGTAGCGTCCGACTGTCGCAGTGGATCAAACCTCAACGAGCGTGGCGCTGAGGCGGAGCCTTCCATCCTTAACTGCCGATTCAAGCGCGGCGACAACCTGAGGATCAAAACGAGTGACTGCCAGGGATCGAATACGATCGATCGCGTATTGAAGGTCCATCGCGGATTGGTAAGGACGATTCGTCGTAATCGCGTCCAGCGTGTCGGCAACCGCGATGATCCGCGCCATCATGGGAATTTGTTCGCCCTGCAGCCCGTAGGGATAGCCTTGGCCGTCCATGCGCTCGTGATGCAATTCGATTCCTGGCAAGACGTCCTTTAGCTGCGCAACGGGCCGCATGATGTTCGCGCCCTTCACCGTGTGCTGCTTCATTAAGTCGAATTCTTCATCCGTCAGCTTCCCGGGTTTTTTCAGAACGCGATCATCCACGCCGATCTTGCCCACGTCGTGCAAGAGCGCAGAGATGCGCAGCCGATCCATTTCCTCCGACGTAAGCCCCAGCCCGTCGCCAAGAATAAGCGAGTATTTCGCGACGCGGCCGGAGTGACCGCGCGTATACGGATCTTTTTCGTCGATGGCTGCCGCAAGCATGCGTATCGAGCCCATGAACAGCTCGCGATTCTCTTCGGCGGCGTCTTTGAGCTTGTCGACGAATTCCTCGATGTCGCCCGCCATGTTATTGAACGTTTCGGCCAGCTCGCTGATTTCCGCAGCGCCCGTAACAGGAACGCGCTCATGAAATTCCGCACGGCTGATGGCACGCGTGGACTCAACAAGCCCGCGGATCGGGCGCGTGATGCGGACCGCGAAAAGATACCCGAGCAACAGCGCCACGAATGTGACACCGACGACGAATTGCAATGCCTCTGACGTGAGTTCCATCACGCCGGCATCTTGCCGCGCGTCATCAAGACTGCGCTGCGCGATCACGGCCCAGCGAAGCTCGGGGATCGTGCTGTACGTGCCGATCATCTCGACTTTGCGGCGCTTATCCTGAGCTGTCGAGAAGAAATCGGTCGTCTGCGTCGCGCGCAATTCCTGTGGCAGTTCGCCGAATTGTTTCGCCAGCGGGGAGCTCGCCATTACGTTCTGCCCCGGCACCATCGCGCGCGGATCGGGATACGCGACGATTTTTCCATGCGCGTCCACGATGAAGACCGTTCGGTCGCGGACGCTCATGTCGCGCAGACGCGCCTGCAGCCGCTCCAATGAGACGACGGCCGCCAGCATTCCCGAGTATTGCCCGTCAGCGAATAGCGGCACGGACATCACGAGCGCCGGCCGATTCTCCTGGCCGACGGCAAACGGTTCGCTGACGTAATCAAACCCCTGATAGCTTGCCTGGAAAGCGCGTTTCAAGGCGGCGTCGACAAAGGGATCACGGTCGGCACTTACACTCCCGGCCGTCGGGCCCTTCGCCTCGCGGCTCACGGCAGTCACAAAGAGAATGTCCGGATTATTCTCGACGAAATCTTGCAGCAGCCGCGAGAGTTGCGGCGCGTGAGCGGCATCGTCAACGTTCTGGATCCAGCCGGTGACCGCCAGCACCTGACGCTGGCTTGAAAGCTGCTGACGCAAACCCTGTTCGAATTGCAGCGTCTCGTTCGCAAGAGAGCGTGTAATTTCGCTCTGCTGCACCCGCTCGGTATCCTGCAGTTTCTCTTCGCTGAGCCGTAGCGCCTGCCGATGGTACATCCACAAAGGCGTCACGCTGACGAGCAGCAAGGCTGCCATAACGATCCAGAGGATGCGCAGGCGTCGAGTGCGCAATTTGTCGAGAAATCGGCTGAGCATGCTGGTCCCGCTTAGAAAATGCTAACGAAGGGAGGCACTAGGTACAACGGGACTATCGTACTACCGGTGCTAAATAAGCCACGGTCCTTGTATTACTTAGAGACAGGGCAAGCTTGCGCCTTTTCATCGCTTTGCACCCAGTTTGTGCTCTTCGCCCGTGATGATGCGCCGCAGGTTCTCGCGATGCCTCGACAAAACGAGCAGCGAGATCAGGATCGTGCCGAGCAGGAGGTATTCTGGTGGCGCGTGGTGCGGCGCATAGAAGCGGTAGACCCATAAAGGGAGCGTCGCAAGGGCCATGATCGATCCCAGGGACGAATAGCGCCAGAACGCAACAACGATGACCCAAAAAATCCCCGCGCACGCGACAGCTTCGGGGCAAATCGGCAGAAACACGCCGAAAGCGGTGGCCACTCCCTTGCCGCCTTTAAATTTCAGCCACACCGAGAAAATGTGTCCCGTGACAGCCGCGACAGCCGCGGCGATCATCCAACGCCAGTTGCCGTGCGTCCATCGCTCAGCAATCCAAACCGCAAGATAGCCCTTGCCCGCATCGAAGAACAGCGTTAGCAAGCCCGCGATCGGTCCTGCGTTGCGCGTCACATTGGCCGCACCGATGTTCCCACTGCCAACCGCCCGAATATCGCCTCCGCCCGTCGCTTTTACAATGATCAGCCCGAACGGAATCGAACCAAGCAGATACGCGATGACGGGAATCGACCAGTACGCCTTCACACAGATCCTTTCACGAACGGGAACCTCTTCAGCTTGGAATATTCCGCTCCGCTACGCTTCAGCACGCTTTGGAATAAATGAAATTCCGTTTCGCGCGCAGAACCGAAATCGAGCGACTTTAGCTCCGCCGCTGCCGCGACGAGTTTCTCGGTTCGCCTCGGCGAATCGAATCGCGCCAGCGTGAGATGCGGAACATACTCGCGACTCTCCGCTTCGATCTCGAGCGGCACGAGAGCCTGCTCGATGCTTTTCGCAAGCTTCGCGAGATTGGGAGACGCCTCGATCCCGCACCAGCAAACTCGCGGTCGACGCTCGCTCGGGAAAAATCCAAGGCCTCGAAAACTCATTTCAACCGGCGCATTCAAATGGATATTGCCGAGCGCACGAACGATTGGCTCGAATTTATCATCGGGAACGTGCCCAATGAATTTCAGCGTCACGTGCATGCCCTCCGGGCGCACCCAGCGGGCGTGTTTGCAAAGAGGCTTGAGCTTTGCCATCAGATCGCGAATCAGGTCACGCACGGCATCGGGAAAATCGAGCGCTACGAAGAGCCGCATCGAACTGCCGACACGCATCACGCGTGCCCATGCGCTGGGTAGAGAAAGCGCCTTCGCACACCGTCGAGCGCGTTTTGCATCGAGAAAAATCGAATGCGCTCCCGATCGCCGGGAAAGCGCCAGGCCTTTTCTTGGGAGCCGCGCTTGTCCGCGACAGCAATGTGCACGAGTCCCACAGGCTTTTCTGGACTGCCACCTGTAGGGCCAGCGATGCCTGTGACTCCGACTCCGATGTTGGCACCCGTCTGCTTGCGAATTCCCTCGGCAAGCGCGAGGGCGACTTCAGAACTCACCGCACCTTTCGCTTCGATCACTTCGCCCGGCACACCGACGATTCGCATTTTCATTTCATTGCTGTAGCAGACCACGCCGCCGAGAAAATACACCGAGCTGCCGGAAATGCTCGTGAGCCGCTCAGCAAGCAACCCGCCGGTGCAGCTTTCGGCCACGGCAATCGTCGCTTGATTTTCGATCAGGATGCGCGCTACAACCTGTTCGATCGTCTCACCGCACGTCGAAATCAGATTCTCGCCGAGCGCGAGCCCGATCCGGCTGATCAGTTCGCCCAATCGCGCTTCGGCGTACGCCGGATCGTCCGACCAGATACGCGGATGCAGCTGGATGCCGTTCGCCGTGGCGAGGATCGTCGTTTCGGTGTCGGCGTATTCCGTGTACAGCGAAGAAATGCGCTGGTCCACCTCCGATTCGAATAGCCCCACTATTCGCAGATCGCGCGTGTAGAGGCGCTTGCGGATCCCGAGCTTCGCCAGACGCGGCGCCACTTCCGCTTCCATCAGTGCGCGCAACTCGTTCGGTACGCCCGGCAGCAGAACCAGAATGTGCCCCTGCGCCTCAATCCACTGGCCCGGCGCCGTGCCGCGTGGATTCGGGAGCACGTCCGCCCCTTCGATCACGAGCGCTTGCCGCAAATTGATTTCGGGCATGGAACGCCCGAACCGGCGAAATCGCTCCTGCAGCTTGCGAAGAACACCCTCGTCTTGAAGCAATCGCCGATTCAGCAGATCCGCGACAGTTTGACGCGTGCGATCATCGTCCGTCGGACCCAACCCGCCGCACGAAACAACGACGTCGGCTCGCGAAAGTGCATGCTGAAACGACGACCGCATCTCGTCCGGCCCGTCTCCGACCACGGCCTTGTGGATCACGTCGATGCCGAGACGATTCAGCTGGTCGGTGAGAAAAAGGGAATTCGTATCGAGACGATACGGCGTTAGAAGTTCCGAGCCGACCGCGATGATTTCGGCATTCATGCTTAGGCAGTTTTACTCGATCACGGCAATCCTTCGCAAACGAATTAGGTAACCGCTCGTTCCGTCTCCCCGTAAACGATGTACGCCGAAAATTGGTGATCATCAAAGACCGCCGCTCAACCATATCGCTTGAGAAACAGCTCCAACGGAGGGCCATCCCCGAAATTCAGTTCCTTGTAGTCGGCGATTGGCAGCAGAAGGTTTGCAGAACGCGGTAACATTGAAATCTTCCGGCGCGGCCGTATCGAACCCCCACCCTTCATCCCAGCACTGATCATGAGACACGGGCCGATCTTCCATCCAAGTGCGTGCGATCGGGAGGCGTAACCACAAAACGGTTGACCTGCTTGCAGTCCGGCCGAGATAGACGCCCTGAATCGAAGGATGTATCTGGCGCTATCGGTCAGGTGGCTGAAATGACGAACAGGAGAGGTCACCGACATCTAGAAAACGGATACGGCACGTCCTATCCGTTTACAGGCAGGCCTTCGACGTCCCAGTCGAGAGAGAAAAGCGCATTATTCGTCGCGATGATCGCGCGATGTGCCGGCAACAAAGCCAAACCAACGATGTTGCTGCCCGCGAGAACAAGCTCGGGTTGGGCATCTTGCGTGAGACGTACGACGCCGCGCTTTCCGCCGAGCGACGCTGCCACGTACAGGTTCCCGCGGCGATCAAACGCGAGCCCTTGCGGCCGTCCCAGCCCCTTGAAAAAGACGCTCACTTCGCCCGCCGGCGAGATCTTGTAAACGCGTTCAAAGCTCGAAGTCGTCGGACCCGTCACATACAAATCACCGGTCGGACTGAACGCCAAGTGGTATGCCGAAAGCGACGGCTCCAGCGTTGCAAACACAAAAATCTCGCGATCGGCTCCAATTTTGAAAATCGTTCCGCTGCGATCGCCCACATACAAGCTGCCCGCCTTGTCGAAGGCGATTCCCGTCGCAATGCCCATGCCTTCGATCCATTGCAGCGAATGCCCATCACGCGTCACGCGATGAATCGTGCCGTCATTCCGGCAGGAGACGTACAGATATCCATCGCGATCGATTGCCAGGCCCGTCGGATTCATCAGCTCGGTGATGAACGGCTTCACCGTGTGGCCCGCCGCGACTTTGTAAAGAGAAACGGCTACTTTCTGCCCGCGTTGCCCGCTGAAGGTCACATAGATGTTGCCGTCGGAATCGACCGCCGGATTTCCCACCGGGTGCAGGTTGTCCGCGATCTGCTGGCCGAGCGCCATCGGGAACGGCGCGCTCTCCACACCATTGAGCCGCACGCGAACACCGCTCCCAGTCGCCCCTTCGGGCACAGAAGCGATCAATCGATCCTCGGAGGCGAGCATGACGTTGGCATCGGCCGTACCGAATTGCACGTGCGGGCGCACGTGATTGCGGACCGAGAAGCCTGTTCCCCGGATGGCGACTTCGCCACCGGGCAGCGCTGCCGCGGGCTTCACGCTTTCAATTCGAGGTGTTCCATTCATGCTCATCGGTAAGTCAGAGCCCATCGCTCAAAGCCCTGCGGCCCGGGCGATCCAAAGGCCGATCCCCGCGTAAATTCCGGCGACCCAGTCGTCCGCCATGATTCCCCATCCCGATGGCAACGATTCTGCTTGCCGCACCGGAAATGGCTTCCAAATATCAAATACTCGAAAAAGTATAAAACCCAGTAACAAATATTTCCAGCTAACCGCCGTATGGACATTGATTAGAGCGATTGGATATTTTTCCGGAATCACTGCCTCGGCGCGCCACCACACGGGGATCAGGCAGCCCAGAAGGATCGCCAGATGTTGGCCTGAAACCTCGTCGATCACTACTCGCTGCGGATCTTTCTCATTCCAAAATTGCGCTGCTCGGCTCGCTGACCAAACTCCGAGCGCTGCGGTCACCAACCCGAAAAAGGCGTGACCCACCAGAACCGGATCAGCCCGCCAGCCGAAGTTCAGGTGGATATCGGTGAACAGGGAAATGGGAAACAGAATCCACAGCGGCAACGCGACAAGAAAAATCCCCGCGATCGAACCGAATGTTCCCGGCGCCTTCGGAAAATAGCCCAATCCAAAGGCGGATGCGATCACGATTGCAAAATTCGGCTTGGTCTTTGTCGCGCCGCTCGGCAATTGCGCGTGCATCTTCGCTATCGAGCTTTCAGGCGTGCTCACTTGCGCGGTTCCTCGTCGGTGCCCGACATTTCCTTTTCCAGCTTCTCGAACATCGACTCGTCGAACGCGGGCGAACTGATCACATATTTCTCGCTCGACCAGTTGCCTAAATCGAGCATCCGGCAGCGATCGCTACAAAACGGGAAATCGGCGTCAGTTTCGGAATCGGTTGCCTTCTTGCAAATCGGGCACAGCCGTTTCATGCGAACAGAATAGCGCAAAGTTGCTGCGCCTGCAGCGAACTGCGTCGCTGGTCGCTTCAAGAGCCCAATGGAATCAGGACTTCGGGGGAAGGATACCGCGCTCGGTGGTCGAGATTCCGTGGTCAAGTCCCAAGTGAACGAGTCCCAGGCGTGCGGCGTGCATGTCGTATTGCGCAGAAAGATGTCCGCGATAAATCGAAGCATCGCGGTAATACCGCTGCATTCGCTCGCCATCCTTCGCCGCGCTCGAGCTCGCCGTCCGGAAAAGCATCTCGATCGCTTCCCACGCGAGACGCCCGCCGTGTTCGAGACTTGCGAAAAGCTCCATATCCTCTTGCATCGTGAACGCCGGCCCCCCGCCGCAGCCTCGCCGGCAATATTCCATGTATGCCTCGCCGGCGCTGAGCACCAGCCGTTTCGCGGCGTTCATCATGCCCAGTGCGAGCCCAAGATATCGCTGGTAATCATGATGCAAGTAGCGCGGCTTGATCGGAGGATACAGCGTGTTCTTCGTGCGGATGATGTGCTCGTACTCATCAATCGCCGCATATCCGAGCCCAACCATCACGGCGACAAGCTCCGCATGAAAGAACGAAAGGCAGCGCCCCGCGTACATTGGATTGCCGTGGATTCGCAGCCCCGGCGTGCCTTGGGAGAGATCGATATTCAGCATGTCGATGTAGATCACGTGGTTTTGGGGGATACGCGCACCCTCGACCACAATCGAATTCGATCCGCTCCCGCGCATGCCGAGGATCGCGCCCCAGTCGTTCAGCATTTTCCACTGCGAACGCGGAATGAGCGCGATGCCCGCGCGCGGCGGAGCCGCCGGATCTTCGCTTATCAGCAGGCTTGGCATGAAATGCGTCGCATAGGGAGCGCCGCTCGCGTAACCCCATTTGCCTTTCACAAGCCATCCGCTCTCGACTGGCGTCGCGGTCCCGCTTGGCGCAGCCACCGACGGCGCGGAAAAATCGCCCGTGGGGCCGAAGCCATCCGCCTGCGCTTCTTCGCTGAAATAGGACCCCAGCATCAGAGCGTGCCCCGCGCCGACGATCAGGCACCAGCCCACTGACGGGTCGCCTCGCGCGATCTCGATGCCAATCCGGTAATAGGTTTTCAGATCGAATTCGTAGCCGCCGAAAAGTCGCGGCTGCAGACAGCGATAGAAGCCAGCTTTCTGGAATTCGCGGTGAATCGCTTCGGAGTGGACGCCGCGCCGCTCGGTCTCGTCCTGTTCGGCGCGCAGATGCGGGCGCAAATCGATCGCGCGCTGAATCATTTCATCGGGCGTTAGATTCGGCTCCGGGACCGGAACCGGCCGCGCAGTCACCGTCGAGCTCATATGCCGCGATTATACACAGAGCGGCCGACAGCAGCCGGAGATTAACGCGAGGCCAGAATTGGAAAGAGATTCTGAGAGGGCGAGCTTTGTGCCGCAGACGTCGGCGCTGCGAACTGGGTCACCCGGCCAATCAGGTCGTAATCCTTGGTTTCGGTTATTTCGATCTCAGCGAGAGTGCCGGCAGTAGGCAGCTGTGCGGCATCGCTCACTCCCGCGAATTCTGTCACGTAAACTTTCCCGTCGATTTCCGGCGCCATGCCTTCCAGACGCGCTTCCCAAACCAGATCCGTATCCTTCGAGGGCCCCTCGAGCATTACTTCTACACGCTCGCCGATTTGCCGGCGCAGCTTGCGCCGCGAAATCGTCTTTTGCACGGCCATCAACGCATTCTTCCGCCGCGTGATCGTCCTCGCATCGACCTTATCGCCAAGCCCAAAGCTCTTGGCCGCATCCTCATCCGAATACGCGAACACGCCCATCCAATCGAATTCCGCGGCGCGAACGAAGTCGCAAAGCTCGCGGTAATCCTCTTCCGTCTCGCCAGGAAAGCCCACGATGAATGACGTGCGAATCGAAACTCCGGGAATCGCCTTGCGAATCTTGTCGAGCATCTTCAGGAAGGCATCGGCATTCGACCCACGCTTCATGCGAGCCAGCACGTTGCGGCTTGCGTGCTGCAACGGAATGTCGAGATATTTCACGAGTCGCGAATATGCGGCAATCGTGTCCAGCAGTTTTGGTGTGATGCGATTCGGGTAGCAGTAAAGGAACCGAATCCAGCTCAAGTCGTCGATCTGCGCAAGCCGTGCTAGGAGCGCCGGCAGGCCGTCCCGAATGCCGAGATCCTCTCCGTAGTAAGTGGTATCTTGGCCGATCAGATTGATTTCTCTCACCCCGGCCGTGGCGAGATTTTCTGCTTCACGCACCACGGATTCGAATCGCCGGCTCCTAAACTTTCCTCGCAGCTGCGGAATCACACAAAACGTGCACGGATGATCGCAGCCCTCGTTGATCTTGATGTACGCGGTGTGACGCGGCGTGGCGAGCACTCGCGGCGTAAGATCGTGATAAATATACGTCGGAGTCTCGTGAGCGCCCGAGCCGCTGAAATCTTCGCCTGCGCATACTTCTAAAATTTTCTCAACTTCGCCTGTTCCGATCACCGCATCTACTTCCGGAATTTGCTCGCGGATTTCGTCGCGATATCGCTCGACCAGACACCCCGCGACGATCAGCTTCCGCGCCCGCCCCGATTTCTTGTACTCCGCCATTTCGAGAATCGACTGCACCGATTCCTGCTGCGCGGGCGCGATGAAGCTGCAGGTGTTGACCACGAGCACGTCGGCCTCGTCCGCTCGCGGCGTGATTTCATAGCCCGCCCGCGTGAGCGTGCCCATCATCACCTCGCTATCGACGAGGTTCTTTGGGCATCCCAGGCTGATGAATCCGACCTTCGGCATTACAGTGCGGTCCCTTCGATGTGCGTCGAAACAACCAATTCTAGCATGAACAAAATTGCCGCATAGGCATCCGCCCCCAATCGCGCGGTCACGCCTATTTCGTCGCGGGCAGGAGGTCCTGATAGTCTTTGTTGTTTTCCTCGCAGACGTATTCCTGCAGATCCCACTCGGGATGAAGTTTTAGCCTGCCGCCGTATTGCCACGGCTTGGCGAAGACATTCGCATCGTCAATGGTCGCGACGTAGCTCAGTGTGTCATATGACGTTCGGCGGTAGCGCTCGACGACATGATACGCGGTAGTGTGATGGTACCCGGCGATCACAGTTTTATCGTTGAACGCGGTTACATCCACTACAAGCGTATCGCCTTCCCAGTGTCCGACAGAATTTCCCATCCACGTTGGATCCAAGTCCTTGGGATGAGAGCGGCCATCGGTCGGAATCACGCGCCACAGTGGATACGCCTCGTAGAGAATCACGACGAGATTCGGTTTCTGCACGATCTGCAGCGGATACGGCCACATCGTCTCCGTGGGCACGCCCGGCGGCACGCATTTCGCAGTCGGGCCAAGTGCGGTTTCCTCGGCGGTCATTTTGAAATGCTCTGCACCGGGCTTGACCGGAATCGGTTCCATGGGCGCGATCGCGAAGCCACCGATATAGACGCCCGAAAGGTCGGGATGCTCCCCCATACGCGGAATCGTTTTCTCGTCCGGCTCGCTGCAGCCGGAATCAGGAGCGGTTGTCGGCGGACTCGTTCCTGTCACGGTCACCGTGACTGACTGCGCATCGTTTCCACCCCGGCCCTTTGCTGTCAGCGTGTACTTCGTAGTCGCGGTCGGAGAAACTTGGCGGCTTCCGCGCGCCGGGACGATTCCGATGCAAGGGCCGATCGTCATATTGTCCGAATTCACGGCGGCCCAAGTGAGCGTCACGGATTGGCCTGCTTTGATTGACGCGGGCTCCGCTTTGAAACTCATAACCCTCGCCGGGGGTCCGATGGGAAATCCCTCAGCACGGGCAGCGGGCGCTTCCGGTTCTTGAGCGAAGAGGGGGCTGGCGAAAGTGACCGCCGCAAGTGCCACTGCGATCAGTGCCGATTTGTTCATCCGATGTGAGCTCATCGAAGTGCTTTTTTCACCGGCATTAGAGCGGGACCGCCCGACGCGTATCTTAGCCAAAATGAAGGAGAACAGAGCAACATAGTTGCGACTGATTAGGACGCGAGAGATTCAAGACGACGCAACTGTTCGTCGGCACCGATCACGATCAGGCAGTCTTCGGGCTGAATCAACGACTCAGGCGGTGGGTTGAAAGTCATTTTGCCTTCGCGACTCCGCAGTGCCAGGACAATCACTCCCGCTTGCCGCGGAATTTCCGAATCACCGAGTTTCTTGCCGACAAGGCGCGATTTCCCCGCGATCTTCACCTCGCCGATCTCAAAATCGAGGCGTTCGCGCCCAAACGCGGCGTCTACGAAATCGAGAACGTTGGGACGCAGTAGCAGCTGGGCCATCCGGTGCCCGATGAAATGATAGGGCGAGAGAACCTCCGACGCTCCTGCGCGCAGCAGCTTCGACGTGGCCTCCTCCTCGCTGGCTCTTGCCAGAATTTTCAAGTCAGGGCGAAGTCCGCGCGCTGTCAGTACGATATAAATATTTTCGGCATCCGATGAAACGGCTGACACAAACCCCTGTGCCGTGTCGATGTGCGCTTTGCGCAGATTTTCTTCGCTGGACGCGTTGCCGATCACAACCGGGATCTTTTCTTCTTCCGCCCACCGCGCGCGCCCCGGATCTTTTTCGATGATCACAACGCTTGCGCCCCGTTCGTGCAGTTGTCGGGCGACCGTGCGTCCCACACGTCCCGCACCGCACACGATATAGTGGCCAGAAAGTTTAGAAAGTTCGCGTTCCATGCGACGGCGCCCGAGCGCCTTACCGAATTCGAATTCTATCAACGCCTGCGAAAACGCCGCAATCACGAAACCCCCAGCCAGCACAGCAGCAACGATCATGAACGAGTTAAAAATGCGCGCCTCATGCGAGAGCGGACGAATTTCGCCGGACCCGATGGTCGTCATCGTCGTGAGGATCATGTAAAACGAATCGAACCACGACCATCCTTCGATTAGATGAAACCCGCCCGTGCCCGTCAGGATTACGACGGCAAGCAGAATGATAGCGATTTGAAGACGCCGGCGAGTGCTCATGCTTGCGAAAGAGTGAGGGCATCGTGTTCCCTACTGCGCGGATTGTCAAGTTTCCGAATAAAAGCGCGCGTGTGGATTGACCCTCCGTGTTTAGAGGTTCACGGGTTTGCGCAGGCGTAGCATGCGAAGAACCCAATAGGTGGCGAGCGCGGCGACGAGGTGCTTAATCGTATGGCCACTTACAACGCGTCCCGTAATTCGATACACAGGCTTATCGATCGCCTCAAAAGCTTTCGCCAGTGCGTAGAGCCCGAGAGCGATACCGAGATCGGCAGTTCTGCTGTATCGTGCGGGGAAAAGGAGAATAAGCAGCGCGGTCACGAGCAATCCGCCAAATTGAACAAGCGCATATGGCCGCAGATCTCCATGGCCGCGCATTTGCGTGAATTCCCAATAAACCACGCTGCTGACTCCGATGGCGACCAGCGGCAAAAGCAACCGAACACCAACGGTCACGTCGATTCGCTCGGCGATCATCGCTGCAAGAAGGGCCATGAATCCGATCGCCATCGGAACACGATCCCACACGAGCGTTCGATCATTCGGATGCAAGTGGTACCAACTGGATCCGAATGCGGTCAGCGTCACTCCCATGAAAAAAGCGCAATAGAGCCACCGCTCGCGCGGATCGACGAAGGACCGTCGCACGGTTGTTCTGCAGAGCACACAGCAGATACCTGTCAGCCCAACGAAAAGAAAAAATACATTCGACGCAACATTGAGAAAATTGGGCACGCCAAAGAAGGCTCGCGTGTCGGCGAAGTCGTGGTACGCGTCGTTCTGCGGGATAGCAGGGAAGAGATATACCGCGAAAACGGCGATAAGAGCCGCAGCGAGCAGGACCCAAACGCGGCGATTCATTTCCGCGCGGGTTTGCGGTAACGCAACGATTCGCGCAGCGATCTCAGCAGTGAAGACATCTGCTCCACGCGAGCAGGATGCCCGCCGAATCGCGTGGATTGATACAACTCGGTGAGCCGCATGATCGGTGCGCTCAGGTCACCCGCGGGCAACGCTAAAGCGAATTCGAGAGGTGTTTGCGACGGCAGCTTCGTCCACCCGCGCTTTTCGAGCAACCGCAGCAACTCGTTGTACTCCAGCGCGGCGAGATTTGCCGTCAGATTGCCGCCTCGACGCGCGTGCAAACTCAAACGCGTTACCGCATAGCGAATCATCGTGCGTCCGCGCAAAGCCAAAAGCATTCCCAACAGTGCGATCAGCGCTGCGGGCAACCCATATTTCGAACTCTCGAGCCGATGATCCAACGCGAGCAGTTTGTGCATCGCCTCGTGTTCTTTTTTTCGATAAATATCGCGTGCCCGGTCGCCCCAATTTCGTGACGACTTCTGCACATTCTGCCCCAGCGTCAGCTGGTGCGAAAAATCGTAGTTGATCACCCACTCGCCCCACGCGAACTGAAACCAGTCCCAATAAAGACTCAGTGAGTTGAGCAGCCCATTGCGCTGATTATTTCCGGGCGGCGTCGGATCGAAAGTGATCCACCCGTAATCAGGAAAATACACTTCGACCCACGCGTGAGCATCGCTTTCGCGAACGATGTAATCGCCGCCCACGTCGTTGTATTCGCCCGGCAAGAAGCCGGTGACATAGCGCGCCGGCACTCCAACCGCGCGTAGCATCACCGTCATTGCCGACGCGAAATATTCGCAATTTCCCGCCCGCCGCTCGAAAAGAAAATGCGCGAGCGGATCGTCCGTCGGAGGCCCGCTCAAGTCGAGGGTGTACGCATAGTACGCGATTAAGTATTTCTGAATGCTCGCGGCCTTGTCGTACGCATTGCTTGCCCCCGACGTGATTTTCTGCGCCAGTGCCCCGACGCGCGGATCAAGCGACGGCAGTTGCAAATAAATCTGTGCTCCCTGAGGATAGTCGCCACTCGATTTGCGAAGATCCGAGGGCGGTGTGGTCGGCAGCAGCGACCGGCCTTCATAGCGGATTTTGATGTCATTATGCTCAGCGTTGAAAAGCGAGCTGGTTTGATCGATCAGCAGGTAGCTGCGGCGCGGCAGCCCATCGGGGCGAGTCGTCTCCTCGCCAAAGCGCCCACGGACCGACTGTGCGCGCGGTGCGAGAAATATCGCGTCGGTCGCGATTGGCTCCATCAGCACCGTGTAGTGCAGCGGATAGAATTTCCCTCGAGTGAGTTCAGGTGACCCCAGCTGGTAGTCCCCGTCGGAATTTGAAAAGACCTCGTCTTCGTCGCGCGTTGGAGTAAACCAGCGCTTCCCGTCGAATGTGGTGAGAGCAATTCCTCGCCAATGAATGTCCTGAGCGCGGCTCGCGTCGCCGTCAATCGCGATGCGCATCACCACCGAAGTATTTTTCTGAATCTGCCCGATATCGCCGAGCGCGACGTTGTCGCTGAACCCCGTCATTAGCGCCGGCTGGAGATTCAGTGCGCTCAGGTATCCTCTCGTGTAGCGCGGGATTAGAAAAAAGATCGCAGCTCCGAGGACCAAAACCGCACCCGCCACGCAGATCGAAGTCAGCCCAAGTGCTCGGTTCAGCCGCCGCGCCATGGCCGACTCCGGAGCAAGTGGGGGCAGCACCGCTCCCGCTGCGCTGCGCCGCATCTCGAGCGCGACGAATGTTGAAACCGAGAGCACCAAGAAAATGGCCAGCGCAACGAGGAAACCAGTCTCGACGGTCAGAATCGCCGATGCCAGCATCGACGCCACCGCAAGCACAACCAGAAAAGCCGAGTCGCGATTCGTTCGCGCGGAGTAAAGCCGGATGATGGTCGCAAACAACAGAAGATGAATCGCCGAGAGCAACGCCGCATAGAGTTGTGGGTTCGGAGCGCCTTCCGCCAATCCGTGAGAGATCACCCAAAGGTCGACGGGAAAGAATAGGAAGTACGCCAGCACAAACCAGGTCGCCACGCGCACCGAAAGCTCCGGCTCCCGTCTGTTGAACAACCGAACGCCTTTGTAGGCGAGCGCCAGTGACGGCAAAAGTGTAGATACAAGGTCAAGCTTGCCTGTCGACACGATCGCCATGACGCCGGTCGACACAAGCAGGAACAGCGATACCTGGAAATATCGCTGCAGGGCCGGAAGAGTGTCGCTTGTGCCCGCGCCCGGGCGCACGGGAATCGATTGGGCAACGTAAGACATGTGGTCTTTTGATGCTAGCACTGGGCGCGTGGCGCACGCCGACAGCGAATTACGGTCGACTGGTAAAGAGATAACAGGGAACAGCCGCGCCTCAAATGTTCCTCAGTGAGGCCGCGATTTTTCGCGTCGCGCTCGAGATCGGAACGCGATCGATCCGCCCGAGCGAAAGGATTTTCGTGCGTGCCCGTGTGGGTAGTTCCGGCATTTGCCCGAGAAAAGGCAGCAGAGTGATGTTGCGAAAGGTCACGCCGTGTCGCGCTGCGGGCAGTGCCTCAAATCGAATCGGCTGCCCGTCCAGGTCCAGAATCTCACGAACGTGCATCTCGATTTCCGCCATTGCGTCCTTCACGACCTGCACAGCAGGGAATTGCCACATCCGCGAAAAGAGTACATCGTCGTGTGCACCGGGATCGCGAACCAATATCGTTCGACCCTTAGGATCACGCAGGATCGCCGCCGCAATGCGGACCTTTACGGGAGCACGTTTTCGCCGCACCGCCGGGATTTCCCCCGTCAGCCCGAGCGTTCGAGCGCGGCAGAAACTCCGAATCGGGCACTGATTGCACTGCGGATTCTGGGGAGCGCAAATCGTCTCACCCAACTCCATGAGGGCCTGATTCCAGTCGCCCGGAGCGCGCTTCGCCAGCAGCCCTTGAGCGGTCTCAGAAAGCTGACGCCAGCGGCCCGGCTCTCGTAGATCGCCCGGAATCGCTCCGATCCGAGTCAAGACGCGCGCCACATTTCCGTCCAGTACCGCGAACGGCGCATCGTACGCGATGCTTAGTACCGCCGCTGCAGTGTAGGCACCGATGCCTGGCAAATCGAGCGCGGCCTCAAATGTACGGGGGAACTTGCCTCCGTGATTCGCAACGATCGTTTTCGCCGTGAGATGCAAACTGCGCGCGCGGCTGTAGTAGCCAAGCCCCGACCATAGCTGTAAAACCTTTTCCAGCCGCGCACCGGCGAGTGATTCAACCGTCGGCAGAGTTTCAAGGAATCGTTGGTAGTAGGGCAAAACTGCCGCGATCCGCGTTTGCTGCAGCATGATCTCAGCAACCCAGATCCGATAGGGGTCCCGGCTGCCGCGCCACGGCAGTGCGCGCCGGTTCGCACAAAACCACGCGAGAAGTTTACGCTGAAAATTCGCGCGGGCCCGCAGCGTCATCCTGATCAACATCGGCTCCGTATCTTCGCACGACTTGGAACGTCAGTAGAAAGCTGTACGAAGCATCTGCGGTTCATCCGGGCACAATTGTGCAAATCGATTCCGCCGCCACGACAAGGGTACTGGTACCGTAGCACTGAAAATGAAGGACTTGTGGCATGATCTCAATCGGAACATGAATTGCGAACTCGTCTTTGCACGTCTGTCCGCAGAGTTGCGCGGCCGTGCCAAGGGTCGGTCGGGTAAAGGGGCCATGAAGACAAAACTGAAATGCGCAGTGCTGGTCATAGCTCTCGCGGTCATTTCCGCCAGATCAGTTAAGGCCGATACGCTTGATTACACGTTGTTCGAGGAAACCGGCAGTGGCAACGTCCAGCTGGCAAGTTGGACCATGTCATCCACTCCGACGCCGAATTGCCCGGAGTTCATGACTGTGTGTTACGCTGCGGGAGAATTTTTCGGCATAGACACTGACGTAACCGTC
>Ga0335078_10002814_pt1 | contig 26218 bp, 23 predicted proteins | sample Lox_Sample_32_FD_206711 | JGI IMG/M metagenome (GOLD analysis project Ga0335078, IMG submission 206711) | Soil microbial communities from Loxahatchee National Wildlife Refuge, Florida, United States - Lox_Sample_3.2 | ecosystem: Environmental > Terrestrial > Soil > Wetlands | place: USA... | reverse complement strand
ATTTGTCCGCCGCCTGGAGCGGGGCATTTTTGACAAGCCGGAATACGAAAAAGCCCTCGCCTGGGTGAAAATCAACTGTCCGGAAGGCAGGGACTACAACTCGCCCAGGGCCTGCCGCCCCCGCCCACAACTGGACCGGGAATTGGAAATTTCCGTCAAGATGACGCTCATTGCCCGCGATTTGATGCTGGGGAATCCCAAACTGGCCCGCAAGGGTTTCGGCGAGGAGGCCCTGGGCCACCACGCCCTTGCCGCCGGTTTCCAAGGCCAGCGGCAATGGACCGACCTCCTGCCCAACGGCGATTTCATGGAAGCAATCCTCAACACCTCGTTCGACTGGAACGGCCCGCGCACGCCTTACGTCGTGGCCACGGAAAATGATTCGCTCAATGGCGCGGGCATGTTGTTTGGCTATCTGCTCACCAACACCGCACAGGTGTTTGCCGACGTGCGGACGTACTGGAGTCCGGCGGCGGTCAGGCGGGTGACCGGCCACAAACCGGCCGGCCCCGCGGCCCATGGGTTCCTGCACTTGATTAATTCCGGCCCGGCGGCGCTGGACGGAACGGGTGTACAATCCATTGCCGGTAAACCGGCCATGAAACCGTTCTGGGAAATCACCTTGGCGGAAGTAAAGAAATGCCTGGCCGCCACCACCTGGCATCCGTCCATCACAGAGTATTTTCCCGGCGGCGGCTGGTCCACCCGCTATCGCACGCGCGGCGGCATGCCGGTCACGATTTGCCGGCTCAATCTGGTCAAGGGTCTCGGGCCGGCACTGCAAATCGCCGAGGGCGAGACCATCGAACTGCCGGAAAAAGTCCACGCGATTCTGGACGAACGCACCAACCCCACCTGGCCGACGACCTGGTTCGCGCCGCGGACAACGGGGACCGGTGCGTTCCGGGACGTTTATGCGGTCATGAACCACTGGGGCGCCAATCACTGCGCGATGAGCTACGGACATATTGGCGCGGACTTGATCAGCCTGGCATCGCTGTTGCGGATCCCGGTTTACATGCACAATGTTCCGGGGGAAAAAATCTTCCGGCCTCACGCCTGGCACGCCTTCGGCACCGCGGACCTGGAGGGAGCGGATTTTCGTGCGTGCGCCAATTTCGGCCCGCTTTACCAATAAACTGAATCAATCCCGCCGCGTGAAGATCACCTTGTTCATTCCGTGTTTCGTGGATCAGTTTTACCCGCAAGTCGGGATGAGCATCGTGCAGGTGCTGGAGCGCCTGGGGCATTCAGTGGATTATCCCGAAGCCCAGACGTGCTGTGGCCAGCCGGCATTCAATGCCGGTTACTGGGACGAGGCGCGCGCGGTGGCGGAACGGCAAATGACCATTTTCCGGGACGCTGAAGCCGTGGTGATTGCGTCAGGATCATGCGGCGCGATGGTCCAGGTTTATTATCCCGAACTGTTCCGCCATCATCCGCGCGAAAAAGAGGCCCGGACACTGGCGGCGAAAACCTTTGAATTTTCCGACTTTCTCGTCAGCCAATTGCGCGTGGTTGACGTCGGCGCCCGGTTTCCCGGCCGGGCGACATTCCATGACGGTTGCCATGCGTTGCGCGAACTGGGTCTGAAAAAACCGCCGCGCCAGTTGCTGCAGCATGTCCGGGGACTGGAATTGGTGGAGATGCCGGAAGCGGAAACCTGCTGCGGTTTCGGCGGCACGTTCGCGGTCAAGTTTCCGATGATTTCCACGGCGATGGGCGAGGTCAAATGCTCCTCCATCGCCGACACCGGTGCGGAGTATGTCATCTCCAACGATTCGAGTTGCCTGATGCAAATCCGTGGAATCCTGGACCGGCAGGGGAGGTCCACCAAAACGCTGCATCTGGCCGAAGTGCTTGCGCAAACATGAACGCCGGCGCCAAGGAATTCAACGAAGCCGCACGGCGCAACACGGCGGATTTGCGCCAGCACGATCGGATTCAAAAGGCGCTGGCCGGGTACTACCTCAAACGCGAGGATTATCAAAACCGCTTCCCGGACTGGGCTGGCGCACGGGATCTGGCCGCTGAAATTAAACGGGAGGCCATCAATCACCTGGACCGTTATCTGGATGAATTCGCGTCCAGGCTCGAAGCGCGCGGAACCAAGGTATTCTGGGCACCCGACGGACAGGCTGCGCGAGATTACATTGTCGGCGTGGCGCGGCAACACAAGGTCCGTTCCATCATCAAATCCAAGAGCATGACGGCGGAGGAAATTCATCTCAACGACGCGCTGGAACAGGCCGGATTTGAGGTGGTGGAATCCGATTTGGGCGAATACATCGTCCAGCTCCGCCGAGAGCCGCCTTATCACATCGTCTTCCCCGCCATGCACCTGACGCGCCAACAAATCAGCGATTTGTTCCATGACCGCCTGGGTTCCGAACCGACGAATAATCCGGAAGATCTGACGATGATCGCGCGGCGCATCATGCGGAGAAAATATTGCGAGGCGGACCTGGGCATCAGCGGTGCGAACTTTGCCATCGCCGAAACCGGCATGATTTCCATCACGGAAAATGAAGGCAACGCCCGGCTGACGACTTCCCTGCCAAAAATTCACGTGGCCCTTGTCGGAATTGAAAAGGTTCTGCCCAAACTTTCCGACCTGGCATTGTTTCTGCCGATGCTCGCCACCGCGGGCGCCGGCCAGCCCATCACCTGCTACAACACGCTTTATGGCGGACCGCGGCAACCGGGCGAGTCTGATGGTCCGGAGGAATTTCACGTCGTGTTGCTGGACAACCGCCGCACCGAACTGCTGGCCGATGCCGAACAGCGCGACGCCCTTCATTGCATCCGCTGCGGCGCCTGCTTGAATGTGTGCCCGGTGTTTAAAAATATCGGCGGCCACAGCTATGGCACCACGTATCAGGGCCCGATCGGATCGGTCATCACACCACACCTGCGCGGACTTCAGGATTGGAAACATCTGTCGCAGGCTTCGTCCTTGTGCGGCGCCTGCTCCCAGACCTGCCCTGTCAAAATTGATTTGCACCATCATCTCCTGCACAACCGGCGCAATGCCGTGCGCCTGCGGCCGGCCCCGATGGAAAAATGCCTTCAAGCCGGGCTCGCGTTCGTGATGTGCCGGCCAAGGTTATACGCGCTGGCCGCGAGGCTTGCCCGGATCGCGCAGCCGCTGTCCCGCCTGGTGGAGGGAACCGTTCTGGATCCGCTGCGCGCGTGGACGAAAACCCGGTCAATTCCGCCGATGGCCGTCAAAAGCTTCCACCAACTTTGGCAGGAACGGAAAAAGTCATGACCAACCGCGAAATTATTTTAGGCCGGATCCGGGAGGCGCTGAAGGTTGTCGCGCCGCCGCCGATTTTTCGCAACGGCGCAGCCGGACCGTCTCGCCTGCCCGCTGTTCCGTCATTATGGCTGCCGCCGGCCGGCGTGACGCTCGGGGAACAAATTGAATTGTTTCGCCGGAACGCGGAAGAGCTGACAGCCGGGTTCTTTGAATGCGCCAACCTGAGCGAGGCCATACAGCGCGTCAAGGAACTGGCGGTGGCGGGCGGGTGGAAAAAAATCGGCCGGCATTCCGGCGAATTGACGGATGCCCTCGCGCAGGAGTTGGGATTGCCCGAAGTGCGAACGGATGGCGGCTATGCCGTTGATGATTTGGAAAGTTGCGATGCCGGATTGACGGAATGCGAGGCACTGGTGGCGCAAACCGGCAGTGTGCTGGTATCTGCGCCGAGCGCGGGAGGACGAGCCTTGTCGGTGTTGCCCCCGCATCACGTGGTACTGGCGCGGGGCAGTCAAATGGTTCCCGATTTGACCGCCGCCCTCCAGCGCGTCCAGAAAAAGTTCCAGGATAAATTTCCGAGCTTTCTCTCCTTCATCAGCGGCCCCAGCCGCACCGGAGACATCGAGCGCATTCTGGTACTTGGCGCCCACGGCCCGAAAAAGCTGACCATCCTGCTGCTCCCCTGAACCACCTGCCAACTCCAATTAAAACCATGATGACGCCGACCGATTCCAACCCGTCTTCAACCGGAGGCATCAGCTTGTTCCGCACGGCTGGGGGAAAAAACCACCTGTTTACGTTTGTGCTGATCTGTTCGCTCTTTTTGCTTTGGGGCTGTTGCAGTGGGTTGCTGGACAATCTAAACAAACATTTTCAGAACACGCTGCAACTTTCAAAATTTCAATCGGGCTTTGTGCAGTGGGCCTTTTACATGGGATACTGCCTCGTGGCCCTGCCCGCGGGCATGGTCTCACGGCGCTTCGGCTATAAAGGCGGCATTATCGTTGGTCTGGCTTTGGCCGCTCTGGGAGCGTTCTGGTTCATTCCAGCATCTGACATTAACGCTTACTGGGCGTTTTTGTTGGGCTTGTTCATTCTCGCCTGCGGCCTGGGGTGTTTGGAAACCAACGCCAATCCCTACACGACCGTGCTGGGACCGACGGAGAGCGGGGCGACGCGCATTAACATGGCGCAAACGTGCAACGGATTTGGCTGGATATCCGGAATGTTTATTGGCTCCAGCATCATCCTGTCCGCAACCCAGGAAGTGAATACGAGCAATGCAAAACTCTACATTCCCTATTTGGGCATTGGCATTGCGGTGGCGGTCCTGCTGGTTATTTTTATCTTTGCGAAAGTTCCGGATGTGCCGGCGGCGGAGGAATTCAAGGCCGAGGCAGAGGGCAAGGCCACCAAATCACTTTTCAAACGTTCGCACTTCACCTTTGGCGTTGTGGCCCAATTCCTTTATGTGGCTGCCCAAACCGGTATCTTCAGTTTCTTTGTCAACTATGTCAGGGCCAACATCGCCGATTCGACCGATCGTTCGGCGGGGTATTTGCAGACGCTGGCGTTCGTCTGCTTTGCCGGCGGCCGGTTCTTTGGCAGCGCTGTGGTCAGCCTCGCCAGGCCGTACAAGGCACTCGCCGGTTACGCCGTCATCAACACCGTCATGATGGTGTTGGCCATGTTGGGCGGCGGTTGGTTGGGGGTGGTCGCCATCATGGCGAGTTTTTTCTTCATGTCCATCATGTTCCCAACCATCTTTGCTTTAAGCATCCGCGGCCTGGGCGACCATACCAAACTGGGTTCATCTGTTTTGGTCATGTCCATCGTCGGTGGCGCCATCATGACGCCTTTGATGGGGTTCATCGCGGATAAAGGGGGTATGCAAATCGGCTTTGTCATCCCGTTGATCTGCTTTGGGGCCATCGCCGTCTATGGGGCGCTCTGGCAAAAACTGGAAGCCCGGGACAGCGAAGCAAAGCCGGCTAATCCCCCGGTATGAGAAAAATCCATCTGACCGGGAGAAATGGTTCTGCCTTCCGCAGGCATTGACACCACCTCCTTCCGGCGTTGCCAACCGTCCGCCTACGCCGTAGATTTCGCCGTTCATTCGTAATGCCGGAATACAAAGTTCAATTCGAGGTCTTTGAAGGGCCGCTCGATTTGCTCCTTTATCTCATCAAAAAGGAGGAGGTGGACATTTACCAGGTCAACCTCACCAAACTCGCCACCCAATTCATCGAATATATCGATTTGATGCGGCAGTTCGACCTCGAGATCGCCGGCGAATTCCTCGTCATGGCCTCGACGCTCATGTACATCAAAAGCCGCGAACTGCTGCCCGTGGACCAGCAGGTGGCCGTCGAAGGCGAGGAGGAAGGCGAAGACCCGCGCTGGGAACTCATCCGCCAGCTCGTCGAATATAAGAAGTTCAAGGATGCCGCGACGCAGTTGCAGAGCCTGGAAGCCCGCCAGGAAAATGTGTTTCCGCGCCTGCCGGGCAAACTGGAATTTGAAAGCACCGCGCCGCCGCCCAAACCGGACGTTTCCATCTTCGACCTGCTGAACGCCGTCAATAACGTCCTCCGGCGGTTTGAGAAACGCGACGACGCCCGGGAGATTTTCGAGGACAAATGGACCGTCAGCGAAAAAGTCGAGTTCATCCTCAAGGTGATTGCCGAACGCGGCAGTGTGCGCTTTGCCGACTTGTTTGAGAGCGCCGCCAGCCGGTCGGAGGTCGTTTGCACCTTTCTGGCGCTGCTGGAGCTGATCCGCCTGAAACAGCTTATCTGCGCCCAAGGCGCGGAATTTGGCCAAATCGAAATTCGCCGCGCAGAAAACGCCGCGCCGGCTCCCGGAACGCCGGTCTCCGACCCGGCACCAGGTGACATCGCACCTGAACCCGTTCTCAATCAGGCACCTGAAACCAGTGGGGCAGCCGAACCGCCGCGTCAATCGTAAATCGTATATCGTAAATTAAAAATGGAATTGAAATTAATTCTTGAATCTCTGCTGTTCTCCGCGCAAAAGCCGCTGAGCGTAAAGGAACTGCGCGACGTATTCACTGCGGCCGCCGAAGCCGAGGATGCCGACGCCACTGCCAAGTCGCTCGCCAAGGTGAAGGACAGCGAATTGACGGCGGCCCTGGAACAACTGGCGCGCGAACACGAAACCGCCGCACGCAGCTACCGGCTTGCGTGTGTCGCCGGCGCCTGGCAATTCGTTTCGCAGCCCGAATACGCACCGTGGCTCAAGGCCCTGGTCGGCCAGAAAATCCGGCCACCGCGGTTGTCGCAACCCGCGCTCGAAACACTGGCCATCATCGCGTATCGCCAGCCGATTACGCGCGCCGAGGTGGAGCAAATTCGCGGCGTGAACGTGGACGCCGTCATGCAGACCATCATGGAACGCGGCCTGGTCGAGGCCGTCGGCCGCGCCGAAGTGGTGGGCCGACCGCCGACGTACGGTACGACGGCGTTGTTCCTCGAATATTTCGGCCTGCGCGGTCTGGAAGATTTACCCGCTGCGGATGAGCTCAGGAAAATTGTGGTCCAAAAACCGCCGGCACCGGTCACGGTTGAACCTGGTCTGGCCACCACGCCGCCGGAACAGCTTGCCTTGGGCAGCGCGGAAGTTGAAGTGAAGAAGGAAGAATTGCCGGAGCAACCGGCAACGGGTGGATGATGGGTCATTGGCAGGGCGCGTCATGTTGTTTGGTGGGGCGAGGCTACTGACGAGCCGCACTGGCCGAACCCGGCTCGCGAGCACGCTCGCCCCGCCCAAGGCTGCAAACGCGCGGTTTGGCAGGCTTTGGCTTGCGTTCCCGTTCCGTTGCGCGCAAGAAAAGGGTATGGTTTACCAAAGACAAATCCTGCTGGAAACGCGCGGTCACCGCCAAATGCACGATCTGACGGCGGACGTGGCGCAAATCATCCATGACTCCGGCGTGCGCACGGGCACGGCCCACGTGTTCAACGTCGGCAGCACCGGCGCGATTGGCGCCATCGAATTCGAGCCGGGCCTGATGGAAGACCTGCCCGACCTGCTGGACAAACTCATCCCGCCGAGCCGCAATTACGGACATGAAAAGGCCTGGCACGATGGCAATGGCCATTCGCATTTGCAGGCCACCCTGCTGGGACCGTCCCTGACCTTGCCGGTGGCCGGCGGAAAACCGGTGCTCGGCACCTGGCAACAGGTTTTCCATCTGGAATGCGACATCAAACCCCGCCGCCGCACCATCGTCGTGACTGTGTCCGGTGAGTCATGAACCGGGCTATCCGTTTGGTGGAACCAGGTTGGTGCTGTCGGGAAACGGTTCTGAAATTCGGCTCGTAATCCAACCTCGCCCTCGTCCATCCTGACCGCGGACGACATGATGAACGAGGCTCCCGCATCCCCGCCCGGCCCATCGCAGCTCTCTCATGAGTCACCTGGTGCCGCTTCCGGGTCATCTTTCTGGCATAAGTACTTTCATCGCTGGATCAACTCGGTTTATTTCCAACGCATCTCCCTCATTCATCGTGAACGCCTGGCCGGTACCGGGCCCGTGCTCTATCTGGGACTGCATCGCAATGGTGCAGTGGACGGGTTTGTTTACCGTCATGTCCTACGCAAACCGGTCTTTATGATTTCAACCCAGCTTCGAAAAAACTGGTTTGCCCGCCTTTTCTTTCATGGCATCGCTGTCACGCGTACCCGGGATGAAGGCGATCGGGACCTGAACGACACGGCGCGGCGCCGGTGTCTGGAGCATCTGCGGGTGGGTGGAAAATTGTTTGTTTTTCCCGAGGGCACCAGTTCTCTCGGCCCGCGACATTTGCCTTTCAAAAGCGGCGCTGCGTGGTTGCTGTTGGATTATCTGGAGGGAGGTGGCCCGCCGCTGCGGGTCATCCCGCTCGGCATTCACTATGAGTGTCCCTGGACCTTTCGCGGCAGGGTGGAGGTGGTCGTCGGGATGCCGATTTCCACGGAGCTGCCGATGGCGGCCAGCCGGATTGCGCGGCTCCGAACCGTGAAGCGGCGGATCCAGTCCGCGCTGGAGGAGGTGGGGATCAATGTTCCCGCGGATGCATACCAGGAAATGATCCAGCGTTTTGCCGGTGTCGCGGTGCTGGGAACAGGCAGGTCTTATTTCAAATCGCTCAAAGCGATGGAACGCGCCGTGCCGGAGGAGATCCTGGATTCTTGGCGGGGATTGGAGCCGGACTTGCACAATGCGAAATTGTGGTTCCATCAAGGAGTGCCCATGTTTTCCGCCCGGCCACTGGCTTTATCCATGGCCGCGTTGTTGGTCATCAGTCCAATGGTTTTGGCGGCTATGGCCTTGAATCTACCGGCATTAGCTGCCGGCTGGTGGGCGGGCAGGAAATTCCCGGACGATCGCAATGTGATTTCGCTCTGGAAAATTCTGGTGGGCGTGCCCGTTTTCACCTTGTGGGCGGGCGTAGTCATGGTGGTCCTGGTTGGGCTCGGACAGATTTGGTGGCCGGCGCTGTACGCGACCATCACCTGGCTTGGTCTAAAACTCTATCATCGCTTCAAGAAACTCATCGTTGCAGTTCACAACGGACTGAGTTATCCAGCTCTCCGGCCCCGGATGCTGGCGTTTCACCAAACGGTGCTGCACTCATTGCCCGATGAAACGATTTGACCATTGGCGACTGCTGCCGCACGAGATTTTCTTCGGGCTTTTCCTGTTGATAACGTGGATGCGTCTGGGTTGGACGCTCGGATTTCTCGGTGGCGACGCTCTGTTCTACCTTGCCCTCATCGCCGCCAATGTCTGGGCGATTTGGTACTGCCGCTTCAACCCGACGCACGCGCGCTGGCGTCTGGGATTGTTGTTTTATCCCATCGCCATGAACGTTGTCTTCATGCACATGAAAACGGCCATTCCCAAGATTCATCCTGCGCGGATGGACGGTTTTTTGCAGTACCTCGATTCCCTTGGAATTGGAACCAATCTCAGTGTGCGATTGCAGCCGCTGGTGCATCCGGTGCTTACGGAATTCTTCAGTTGTTGTTACCTGCTGTTTTTTCCTTATTTGTTGTTCAGCCTGATCTATTATTTTTGCGGCGACGTGGAACTGCTGAAACGATTCGTCATCGGCTTATTTACCATCTACGGCATCGGATTTCTTGGATATTCATTCTTTCCGGCATCCGGCCCGGGGCATGCCATGGCAGGCCAATTCACCGTTCCGCTGACCGGTTGGTGGATCACCAAATGGAATGCGGCGATCGTTGCCCGCGGCAGCAACGGTGTGGACGTCTTTCCCAGCCTGCATTGCGCCGTCTCGAGTTTTTTCCTGTTCTTTGATCGGCGACATCGGCCGTGGCGATTCAAACTTTATCTCGTTCCCTGCGTGGGCCTGTGGTGTTCGACGATTTACCTGCGCTACCACTATCTGGTGGACGTTCTTTGTGGCTTTGCGCTCTCGGCTTTTGCGCTCTGGCTCGCCAGACGTTATCCGCGAATTTCCGATGTGCCGGTGCCGGCTTCGGTTTCCGCCCTGGAACCACAAACCCTGCCTCCATCACCAAAATGAACTATACCTTCTCATTCCCCGAACCCCTGGCCGCCCGCATTGAACTGAGCGGCGGCAAAGGCGCGAACCTCGCCATCCTCACCCAACGCGGTTTTCCGGTGCCGCCCGGCTTCATTGTCACCGCCCAGGCGTATCGGGATTTCATCGGTGCGGGCGGGGAACTGTTGCGCCAGGTCAACCGACTTCCCTTTCACGACGCGGGATTGCTGCGTTCGGAAAGTGAAAAACTCCGCGAGGCGCTCGGCCGGCTTGCCTTGCCGGCCGTTGTTGTGGACGAGGTCCGGCAACAGCTCAGCCGCTTCCCCGAACACCTGAGCTTCTCGGTCCGGTCCTCTTCGACCATGGAAGATCTGGCGAGCGCGGCGTTTGCCGGCCAGCACGAAACGTATCTCAACTGCTCCGGCGCCGGCCAGATTCTCGAAAAGCTCAAGGCCTGCTTCCTTTCACTGTGGTTTGACCGCGCGATTGCATACCGGCATCAGCAGGGATTCGATCACGCGCTGGCCGCCATGGCGGTGGTCGTCCAACAAATGGTGCCGTCCGAAGTCGCCGGTGTCGGTTTCAGCATCAACCCGGTCAGCGGCGACCTGAACGAAATGATCATCGACGCCAACTTTGGCCTGGGCGAGTCGGTTGTGAGCGGCGAAGGCGAGGTGGACCACTTTGTCATTGATCGTTCCACCCGCGCGGTCCGTTCGGCGCATATCTCTCAAAAGAGCCGCAAGATTATCGGTGTATCCGGTGGCACCCGGGAAGTCCGGCTCTCCCGCGAGGAAGGGGCCCGTCCTTGTCTGAGCCACGAACAACTGGCGCAATTGACGGAGCTGTTGTTGCGCATCGAGACGAGCTATCGTTTCCCGCAGGACATCGAATGGGGTTTTGCGGGCGGCGCGTTGTTTTTGCTGCAGTCGCGCCCCATTACCACCATCCCGCCGCGCTGGACCCGCGATGAATCCGCCGAACGTTTCCCGAACGTCATCACGCCACTGACGTGGGATTTTGTCGAGAGCGGGTTTCATCGGTCGCTTAATCATTCGTTCCGCCTCATGGGTTTTCCGCCCTTCAACGGGAAATGGTTTGGCATGCATGGCCATTACATCTTCGGAAATCAGAATGCCGTCGAACTCTACGGCCGCCGCGCGCCCTTTCTCGTGCGGAACCTCGAAGAGCTGCGCGCCGCGATCCCGGGATTGCGCGAGGAGTTTCGCTGGGTCCAGGAACTCCCGGTGACGTGGGCGCGCGACCTGGATTTCTACCTGATTTCCATTGGCCGCTACATGACGGAACCGCTGGCCGAGAAACGCGTTGGCGAATTATGGGATTTTGTGCTGGCGGTGAACGAACATGGCGCCGATTACTTTCTGCCGAACATCGCCATCTCCATCACGCACAGCACGCTTTACCGCCTGCTCCACCGCCTGTTGCAGATGGGGTTCGGTCCCGAAGCGGCCAATCCGTTGTTCGACCGGCTCATGGCCTATTGCGAAACCAAGACCGGTGTGATCAATAAGGAACTGTTCGAGCTCGCCATGATGATTCGTGCGCGACCGGAGCTGGAGAAACTTGTTCGGGAACGGCCTTCCCGCGAAATCATCGAGCAAAAACTGCTGGACCGGTTTCCGGAATTCCGGTCGCGGCAGGACAAATTTCTTCGCGACCACGGCCATCGTGAGGTCGATTTTGACGCTTATTCACCGACGTGGCTGGAGCTGCCGTGGGTGGTGTTGGACAATGTCCGGTTGATTTTGCAGACCCCGATGGACCAGGAGCCCGCCGCGAAGGAGCGTGAGTTGAAAATCCACATGCAACAGGCAGAATTGGAACTGTTCTCGAAGCTGCCGCCGGACCTGCACTTTTTCTTCGCGGAGATCCTCCGGCTGGCACGCGTTTACACCAGCCTCGACGACCTGGAACATTATCAGACCACGCGCCTGACCCTGCCGTTGCGCCGCGGCTTGCGGGAATTGGGCGGACGCCTGGTCCAACGTGGTATTCTGGCCGAGCCGATGGATATTTTCTTCGCGCGGCGCGATCAGGTGGACAAGGCGGTGACCCAGGACAGTGATGCCGGCTGGCAGGATTTCCGGGAAAACGTCCGCCGCCAAAAGGAGGATTACCTCCGGGACCAGGCGCGCAAACCCGAGTGGGTTTTGGGCGAAAGCCAGCCCGCGGATTCAACGTCCGGTGACTGTCTGGCCGGTTTGGCCGGCAGTCCCGGCCAGGCGGAAGGCCCGGTATTTCTGGTCCTGGGCCCGGATGATTTTGCGAAATTTCCCAAAGGCGCGGTGTTGGTGGCGCGGACCACTAACCCCACCTGGACTCCGCTGTTCTACAGTGCGGTGGCGGTGGTGACTGAGAGCGGCGGCCCCCTTTCACACGGGGCGGTCACCGCCCGCGAAATGCGCATCCCGGCGGTGATGTCAGTGAAGGAATCCTTGAGCCGCCTGAAAAACGGTCAGCGCGTGCGGGTGAACGGCATGCACGGCAAGGTCTATTTGCTCTGAACCGGTGACCGGCCGGAAGCCGATCCAACCACCGCCGGCGATTTTGCGGCACGAAGGCACAGCAGGCGCGAAACCCGGCGTTACGGCTTTGCGGATTCCAACTGGCGCAAGTCCGCGGGGCTGACGCGCAGCAGGACCCATTCGTTCATGACCTGAGCGCCCAGGCTGCGATAAAATTCCAGCGCCCGCTTGTTCCAGTTCAGAGCCGTCCACTCGAACCGCCCGCAGCCGCGCTCCACGCCCATCCGCGCCACCGCCGCAATCAGTCCACGGCCCAGTCCGCGCTTCCGGAACGGCGGACGTACATAGACGTCCTCCAGCCAGAGGCCGGGCCGGCCGACGAAGCTGGAGAACGTGAAGAAATAAATTGCGTAACCGGCCACCTCCCCGTCGCAGCGCGCAAACAACGCGCCCGCCGCCGGTTGTGGACCGAACAGGGATTGGTGCAATGAGTTCGCGGTGGCCTCGACCTCGTGTTCGAGCTTCTCGAACCGGGCGAGTTCGCGGATCAATTCCAACAACGTTGGAATCTCGGCAGGTGTGACGGGCGCAAGGGCGATGTCCATGCGCCAAATTAGGAATGCGTACCACGCCCGGCAAGCCTGTCCGGAACGGTTTTTGGTTTGGATTTTTCACCGTCACGACGCTGAGAAGCAGAGGTTTTAACTGCGGATTACGCGAAGGGACGCAGATTTTTTTGACAAGGGCCGGCCTGCTGACTATTGACGACTAACTTTCCCCACACTCCGCAATTGTCCCACACTGGCGCCCGGCCTAATCTCGGTCTGTCCAACACGCGTATGCCAGCTCAAACCGCCACCATTCGCGCCGCCACGCCCGCCGACCTCGGCGCGATCAACGATATTTACAATCACTATGTGCTGCACTCCACGTGCACGTATCAGGAAGAACCCGAACCGCTGGAAGGCCGGCGGCAATGGTTTGAGCATCACGGCGACCGGCATCCGATTATCGTCGCCGAATTGGAAGGGCAGGTGGCCGGTTGGGGGTCCCTTTCGGCATATCACGCGCGCTCGGCCTATCGGCGGACTGTGGAGAATTCAGTGTACGTCCATCACCAACTGCATCGTCGCGGCATCGGCTCGTTGCTGCTGCAGGAATTGGTCAGCCGGGCACGCGGTCTCGGCCATCGCGCCATCATCGCAGGCATTGACGCCGACCAATCCGCCAGCGTGGCATTGCACGCGAAGTTTGGCTTTGAAGAAGTGGGCCACCTCGGGCAAGTCGGTTTCAAATTTGGCCGTTGGCTGGATGTGATTTACATGGAACTGCTCCTGAATGAGCCTGAATGAGCAACCTGCCATGCCTTGAACCGCGGATTGCGCGGATAAAGCAGATGTTTCTCTTCAAGGCTGGTTGCTCGCGCCGAATTCTTTCCAGATTTTTGCGGCCAGCTCAAAATCCTCGTCCAATTGCGGCGGCGAAGTGCCGGGCTTGACGCGAAACGCGCCCTGTTCGTAGCACTTCGCGATACCTGCCATCAGGTTCCTGGCTGACGGGAAAAAGACAAACTCGTTGTCCTCGGTGAATGTGTAAAACACCGCACCTTCGGATGGCTTGCGCATGGGATCAAACCAGTAGCCGTCCCGCGCGCCGTCGCTGAACAGGCAACACCATGAATCCCGCTGTCCGGCGAAAATTCGATAGGCTGCGCGCTGCAACCGCGTGGCCGGGCCTTTACCTTCCGCCGCCTTTTCCGCCAGCATCTCCTCCAAGGGCACAAACCGATGGATGGGAATGAAATCGTCGCCGACATAATTCGTGGTGGAACGCGCACCGTCGTGCCATTCGTAAATCGCCTGGATATCGTCCGGCAATTGGACGTGATATTGTTGTTCCAGTTTGGCGATGTCGCCGGCGGTCAGACCGGGCTGCAACCCGGCCAATACCTGCGGCGCGTTGGTTTTGAGAACGGATTCCAGCCGGGCGAGAATCTCCGGCATTGGTTCGCTGACCGCGGCTGGCATGGGCGGCGCGACCGGATAGAAAAAACTCCGCATGCGCACCTACGCCCAAAAAGTCAGTGCCACCACGGCGAGGACGGCGATGGCAAATCCAATCCCGATTTTCGGCCAACGGTTCATTTTTTTCGGATTTTAGCCGCGGATGGCCACAGATGCACACGGATTTTCCATCTGGAATGCGACATCAAACCCCTTACTGTACGGTCATCGTGACCATCTCCGGCGAGTGATGCGAGTTTTTCACCGCCGAGACGCGGAGACGCGGATAAACTGGATCTGCAGGTTATTCTACCCTGGAATCAGGTTGATGGTGTCAGGGTGCTCGCGTAAAAATTGCGCAAATTCTCACGTGATGCGTTGGATGACTGGGTCAATGGGATAAATATGTCCATTGGCAGCCTGAATGGCGTTGCGTGGGAAAAGGTCGAAAACCAGCAAGCCAGCTCGCTCGTCGTAATAAGCGCCATCCGCCAGTTTTTCATAGCCCTTGCCCGCCATCAATTCGTCCAGAGCCACCGGAGCGGGCGCGACGCCCTTGATGGCCGGTTGTGAGGTGATTATGATCGGCTTGTCATTTTTTATCACGATGCGCTCAAGTCGGATATCATCATCGAAAATGCAATTTTGCAGATTGAGACGGTCGAGATATTCTGACGGGGTTGCGCCGCGGTCAAAAGAGCCTAAGGCGATGCCATAGCCCTTTTGGCGCTCTGGCAGGGTAGCCTTGATATAGCGGCGGGTTCGCTTTTGGAAAAAGACCTGATGCTCACCGCCTCGGGTCAAGCCAGGCAAAAGACGACCACTAACACCTATTTTCCCGTTTTCCTTGGCCCACTGGATGAGCCGCTGTTGCTCTGTTTCAAGACGTTTTGCGCGACTGGCGTAAGTGGCATCGTGGTCTGGAGCTGGCGCACCGCCTCCACGCGTGAAGTGAGCGGATGACTCAAGCGTCCTGCGAGCGTCGGCCATGGCCTTTCGTCTGTCGTCTTGCGTTGCATTTATGTGTAGAAGTATAGCGCAACGGGAGATGCTTTGCGAACGTTTTTTTGCACGCTTCCAGTCCCAAAAGTTGCTGAAGATAAATGACTTGTGAAGTTAATCCGACGAGGTGCAGATATGCCGCAAAAGGGCGCAAGGGGGGGGCACAGATTTTTTCGACATGGGGTTGACGCGAGGTGTTCGTGAAAAGAGTTGCAAGGGCCGAGTGAGCCGGCGAGAACGAATCAAAGTGGATGAAGGCCAGATGAGAGCCTGGGCAAAGAGTCGAAATTCTTTCAACCCCAGATTACGCTGATGAACGCAGATTTTTAACATGAACTAAAGCCCCATCGGGGCGAAAAAAATCAGCCCAGGGTTGCTCGCGCTACGCGAGAGCTAAGCACGAAACAGGTTTGATTCTTCCTCCTCAATTCTGCATCCTTCCGTTGCTGTGAACATTCCCAAACATCGCCAGGCGATTGACAAGCTGGACGCAAGCATCGTCCGGTTGCTCAATGAGCGCACGAAACACGTGCTGGCCATCGGTGCCATGAAGCTCAAGGCGGGCGAGGAGATTTACGCGCCGCACCGCGAACGCGCCGTGCTGCAACGCATCTGCCAGTTGAACCAGGGGCCGGTCACCGACGAGCAGCTCCGTGCGATTTACCGCGAAATCATGTCCAGCGCGCTCGCTCTCGAAAAGACGATGATCATCGCCTATTTCGGCCCGGAGGCGACCTTCACGCACCAGGCAGCCATCCGCAAGTTCGGCGCCAGCCTGCGTTATTCGCCCCAGAAAACCATTGCCGACGTGTTCACCGAGGTCAGCAAACGCCGCGCGGATTACGGCGTGGTGCCGGTTGAGAATTCCACCGAAGGCGTCGTCACCCACACGCTCGACATGTTCGTGGACAGCGATTTGAAAATCGTGTCGCAGGTTGTCCTGCCGATTCAACAGTGCCTGATGGTCCGGCCGCGCGGAACCCGGGCCCGGATTCAAAAGTTGTTCGTGCATCCGCAATCGCTCGCCCAATGCCGCGGCTGGATTCAAAATCATCTGCCGCGCGTGGAAATCGTTGAAACGTCGTCCAACGCGCGTTCAGCGGATCTGGCGGCGAAGGACAAAAACGCGGCGGCAATTGGCGGGATTCTGGCCGCCGAAAAGTACGGTTTGGACGTGCTGGAGCAGGACATTCAAGACAACGCCGCCAACGCGACGCGGTTTCTCGTGCTGGGCCGCCAATGCAGTCCACCCACCGGCCACGACCGCACCAGCCTGCTCATCAGCGTGGCCGACAAGGCCGGCGCGTTGCACGAGGCGATTGCCGCGTTCCGCCGGTTCAAGATCAACATGACGAAGATTGAGTCGCGTCCGAGCAAGCGGAAGGCGTGGGAATATTTCTTCTTTATTGATTGCGACGGTCACGCGCAGGACCGCAAGGTGGCCAGGGCCATTCAATTGCTCGGCCAACATTGCAACTTCATCAAAGTTCTCGGTTCGTATCCGAACGCGGAATAGATTCTTTCGTCCGTAATCCCCGGTGGGGCGAGCGTCCCCGCGAGCCGGCTCTTGGCAGCCAAAAAAGCAGAACGGCTCGTCAGGAGCCTCGCCCCACCAGTTGTACCATTGCCGCTACAAGCGCAGCCAATCCAACCTCTTCATTGCAAAGCAGTTCTGCGGGGCGCAGGGCTGCAACAGTTTTTACTTTTCAAACCATTATCAAGGATGATAGGATGGCATCGTGGACGGGAAAGACGTTTCAGAAGTTTCGGATGGTTTTTTCATCTGGGGAATTGACGATGCCCCTTACGGTCCGGTGGCGTTGGCGGTGGTGACGGACTGGATCAAGGACGCGCGGGTTCTGCCGGACACATGGATTTTTGCGCGGCGCACCGGTGTCTGGCAGCAGGCGTCGGACGTGTCCGAACTCAAAAAGCTTTTCAACCAGCCATCCGAGGCGGTTTCCGGCGCCACCGCCCGTGCCGGGGTCACGCCCGGTTCCCTGCGGCGAATCAAAATCCTGGCCGACCTGAACGACGCGCAACTGGATCATCTGCTCGATTTCATGGAATTGCAGCGCGTATCGCAATGGTCAACGGTGGTCCGGCAGGGAGAGCAGGGCGATGCGATGTTCCTGGTATTGTCAGGGGAACTGCGCGCCCGGACAATGACGGGTGAACGCGAGACGATCCTGGCCACGTTCACCGCGGGGGATTTCTTCGGGGACATGTCACTGTTCGACCACGGGCCGCGGTCGGCGGACGTCATCGCCAACGTGGACAGCACGGTGTTGCGTATTTCGGTGACGGCGTTTGACCGGCTCACGCGGGAGGCGCCGGCGTTGGCGACGCCGTTTTTGCGGGCGACCGCCCGGACCCTTTCGGCCCGCATCCGGGCCGACAACAAACGGCTCAATCAATTGACCCAGCAATTCAACGCCAGCCGCAGTTGACGGTTGTATTGCGATCCTGAATTAAAAAAATGCCGGCAGGATGCCGGCGCTCCCGCTAAGGACAACCGACAGCCCGCCGTCGGACGTGAATCAACATATCCTTTTCCCCCTGGAACTGCATTGTTGGCCAGGCCCGGTAGCCCTCTGTCAGCCGATGGTGGGGCGAGCGTCCACGCGAGCCGGCTCGTCAGCAGCCTCGCCCCACCGAAAGAGGCAATTTCAAACCGTAAATCGTATCACTTCTTCGACCACGTCTTGATTTTTTCAGCCAGATCATACGATGGCTGCGTCGGCTCCACTTTTTTGTCGAACAAGATGTCGCTCATGGATACGGAAGAGCCATAATAGATCTGGTTGTCGTCGTTGGCGGGAGACAACGCGCCGGTTTTGAGGGCTGCGCCGGCATAGAAACCATCGTTGTCATCATAAACCATCACGGACTGGAACGGCGAAGCAAACCTACCCTCCGCCGAGGAAGAATTATTGCCGGCGGTGCCCTGGGCTTCGCCCCCAAATTCAACCGCTTTTTTGAGCAAGCCGCGGGTTGCATTGGTGTTCATCAGCAGGATGACGAAGAACTTCCGCTGGCCGCCGGCTTGGAAACCGAAACTGCCCTCGTTCTTGTTGAGGAAAGCCACTGGACTCCAATTGCCCCACTTGTCCTTGACCATGGCGACACCGTCACCGCCCTGAAAGGCGAACATGAAACCCGCCTTGGTGGTGGCCAGCAGGATGATCCCCTGTGCCTTGCGCAAGACGTCCGCCGGCACGCGCTTGTCCGGCTGGGCCTGCAGCATCTCGAACTTTGCGGTCAACGTGCGGACGCGGTCATCCAATTGGACACGGTCCACGGCCAGAGCCGGACCGGCCAACCCCAGCAACAACAAGCCAAATATGATTGCTTTCATGGTTCGAGAATCGAACATTGCAACTTCCTCCAGTCAACACTTAATTTGGACAAGAACATCTCGCAATCCGTTTGAATAAAGTTGCCAGCGCACCGGCGGTGTGCTGTTTTCAAGATTCTTAACCACAGCGCCCCTCCATGACCGTCCTTTCGGCGGTCACAGACCGCCGCTCCAGCCGAATCAGGCCACGGCCGTGCCATTTCAGTGCGAAGCCGAATCGGCCACCGGGGGCATTGATGCCGACGGCGGCACGCGATCCGGGCGGTAGAGAGTCTGCGGCAGTTGGAAATTGGCGAGAAGCAGAATGTTGCGTGAGGAACGGCCGACGAGAATTTTGTAGTAGCCCCGGGCGGCGAGCCAACTGCGCGCGCCGACATCGTAATAGGCAAAGGCGTTTTCATCGAGTGTGATCGTGACCTTCCGCGTTTCTCCCGGTTGGAGAAAGACTTTCGCGAAGCCTTTCAATTCCTTGACGGGCCGGGGCACGGCGGGGTTGACCGGCTCCACATACACCTCGGCGACTTCGGCGCCGGCGCGGTCGCCGGTGTTGGCGATGTCAAATTGAACCGTCAGGGGCAGTCCCGTCGCGGTATTGTTGGGGACGACATTCAGATTGGTGTAGGCGAAGCGTGTGTAGGAGAGGCCGTAGCCGAAGGGGAAGAGCGGCTCAATGTTTTTGGTGTCATACCAGCGGTAGCCGACGAGCAGACCTTCCTTGTACACCACGGTTCCTTTTTCGCCCGGATAGGCATCTAGCGCGGCCGCCGGGGTATCGGCCAACCGTTTCGGGAAGGTGCAGGGCAGTTTGCCGGACGGGTTCACGTCACCAAACAAAACGCGCGCCAGGGCGTTGCCGCCTTCCATACCCGGATACCAAGCGTAGAGCAGGGCGGGCACGCGCGACAACCAGGAATCGTCCATCTCGACCGCGCCGCCGCCAATCAGAACCACGACGGTCCTGGGGTTGGCGCGAACGATTTGCGTGAGCAACTTGTCCTGGCCGGCCGGCAGTTTAATGTCTTTGCGGTCGCCGCCTTCGCTGTCGAAACCATACTTGCGATTCAACCCGCCTACATAAATCACGACGTCGGCCGACTTCGCCACCGCCACGGCTTCCTTGCTCAGGCGGGCGCGGTCCTCGTCAGTCACGTTTGTGCCATCGGATGTGCGCCTGCCGTATCCGCGGCCTCTCGGCGGATAATAACCACCGGCGTAAATGATTTTCGCCCTGCCCGCGATATAATTGCTGATGCCATCCAACGCGGTGATTTCGAAGGGCGCCTTGATATTTGCCGAACCGCCGTCATGGCAGAACTTGGCCGTGGCGTTTGCGCCGATGACCGCGATGGTCTGGACGCGGGCGGCGTCCAGCGGCAGGAAGTTGTCATTTTTCAGCAGGACGCAGGCTTGTTCGGCAATTTGCTGCGCGATTTCCTGATGGGCTTTGGTGCTCAATGGTGTGGTCGGTGCGGGTTTGGCGGCGGGGGGAGTGGACGGGTCATAAATCAGGTTCAATTTGAACATCACGTACAAATGCCGGCGCACCATCGCGTCGAGCGCAGAGGCGGGATATTGGCCGCTTTTTAATCCTTCCAGAAACGGCGCGGCCAGATAGTTGCTTTCGTAAGGAGGCTTCGTTCCCATTTCGATGTCGAGGCCGTTGAACACGGTTAAATCCGTGTGATGCACCGCGCCCCAGTCAGACATGACCAGACCTTGAAAGCCCCAGTCATCCTTTAAAATATCCTTCAGCAGATGCGCGTTTTCGGAGCAATACTGGCCATTAATCTGGTTGTAGGCGGACATGACCGACAGGACGCCCGCCTCCGTCACGGCGGCGCGAAACGCCGGCAGATAGATTTCATGCAGCGTGCGTTCGTCAATGATTTCGTTGATGGAACCCCGCTCGAATTCCTGATTGTTCGCGGCGAAATGTTTGATACAAGAGGAAATGCCCTGGGCCTGCTCGCCCTCGATGTAATTGACGGCGATGCGTGAGGTGAGCAACGGGTCTTCACCCATATACTCAAAATTGCGGCCGCACAACGGCGTGCGCTGGATGTTTACCGCCGGCCCGAGCATGATATTTTTGCCGCGCACCACGGCTTCCTCGCCGATGACGGTGCCAAAAGCCCGCGCCATGTTGGTATCCCAGGTCGCGGCCAGGCCCAGTGCCCCAGGCATGGCGGTGGCAAAATCGTCCACGTGGCCCAGGGACTGAAAATGATTATCCACGTCCTCGCGCACACCCAGCGGGCCGTCGTCCATGACCAATTCGGGGATGCCGAGGCGGGGCACACCGGCGGTGGAGAAATTGGAATTGGCATGAACCAGCGAAATCTTTTCCTCGAGCGTGAGGCGCGGGAGCAAGTCGTTCACGCGCGCCGCGACGGGTTGTTGAGCATCGAGGTAAAGCGGGCGTTCCTGCGCTGGCACGTTGCCAACGGTAGCAGCCAGAAGGGCGGGAACGAGGAAAATCAAAAACGGATACCGGCGGGGGGAGGTCAATTTCATGGTGTTCGTTAACTTTGGTTCAGGCGGAACCCTGCATTGATTACCGAATCCGCGCTGCCGCCGCCAGAAAAAATAGAGACTCCCAAAAAAACAAAAGCGGGAACTTGAATTGTGGCCGGGCCTCTTATAGACTAAATCGCTTAACAGGCATATGTTGCACGAGACTTTGAATATTTCAGGAAATAAACGAACGCAGAAAATACCGCCCGGCCTTTTGAAAGGTTCGACCGGTGCCCATGTTGCGGCGCCCATCGCGGTGAATCACAAGCAAACCTTCACCAAAATCTTCCGCTGGCAGTTGCCGGCCGGCCAGAAGCAGGAACCCGCCGCGGTGGAAATCGTCGGCACGTTCACCCACTGGCAGAAGGTGCCGTTGGTGCATGATCGCGTGCGTGGCGGCTGGCAGGTCAGCCTGGACCAGTTGGCGGGCAACCGCACGCACCACTATATGTTGCTGGCGGACGGGAAACCGGTTCGCGACCCGAATTGCGACGGCCTGGCGATTCCGCGCGGGCTCCTCGAGGAGAAGTATGCGCTGGCCACCGCCCGCGGTCCGCGCGTGTTCATGCTTTTTGCGCAGACGAAGTAGCGCACCTTTTTTCAGACGGGGCCGGGGAATCCTGCACGCAACCCGGCATCATTCGTGGTCCAGGTCGTGTCCGTGCTCATCACTTTTTCCGTGGCCCGAATCTGAACCTTGAGAAGAATCGGGTAGTTGGGCGGGAACCCCACTGTGATCCGGTTCATTTTTTCTGGAAGGAACGACAGGTTCCTTTTCGTTTGAGACGGGCGGATTGTGGTTCGGCGGTGCCAATGTTGGTTGTTCATGATTGATTGCGGTTGGAACGGCTGGAGGTCGAAAATTGGACGGCAATGGTGTACGGCGGTTGGCATCGATCACCCGGATTGCCGTAAATTTCCTGCCGGTGTTTTTTTCCATCACGGCCAGGCCCGGACCTTCATTGATGATGACTTTCCGGGGACCGGCGCCGGCAAAATCCCGCGTGGCATGTTCCAGGTTGGAGACGAAAGTGGTCCGGCGAATGATGGCAGTGTTGTTTGCGACTACCGACGCCGGCGTGATGCGACGGCCAAAATGGTTGTTGTCCACAAAGACGAACGCCGAGTCGACCGGATGACCTGAAGAAAAGTAGCTGTGCGGGGGAACCGGCGCCCAACCGACGTACCCTCCACCAAAGCGCCAGCAGACCCAGGCAGGCGCCCATTCAACGCCCGGCACCCAAATCCAGCCGTAAATGGAGTCATAAACCCAATTGCCATAGTGATAACACGCCCAGGCCCATGGTTCGTCGCTGACCCAATACCAGCCGCAATCGGTCCATACCCAGTAACCGTTGCAGTAGGGTCGCCAGTCCGCGACCACGCCGGCCGGTCGCCAGCAGCGGCCATAGGAGCCCGCCACTACCCAACTGCCGCAAGAAGACAACGGCGCATAGAAATCCGCTGTGGCGTGTATTTGCACCGAAGCGGAAACCTCCAAATCCGCCTGTACGGGCAGTGCACCCAGAATGAACGACAATGTGATAACTCCTCCCGTCAAAAGCATTGCCAGTTTTTTCATAAAACCTCCTTTGGTTAGTGTCACCCGGCGTATTCGTATGTTACTAAACGGATTACCAAATCAAACCGGCTTCGAGGAGCCGTCCCACCTCCATGGGTCTATGTTTTGAGACAACCGTGGCCGAATCGTGTTTGAAATAATTTGGGCCGTCCTTATGCTGAAGGGGTGAACCATCTGGCCCAGGCCCGCAAGGTTTTCGACATTGAACTCGCCGCGCTCAAGGCGGTGCGCGCGCAACTCGATGACGCGTTTGGCCGCGCAGTCGAAATGCTGGCCGCCGCGCTCGGTCAACGCGGCAAAATCGTCGTGGTCGGCATCGGCAAATCGGGCAACGTCGGCCACAAGATTTCCGCCACGCTCACCAGTACCGGTTCGACCAGTGTGGTGCTCAACAGTGTGGATGCGCTGCACGGCGACGTAGGACTCATCAACGACGGCGACGTGATTCTGGCGTTGAGCTATTCCGGCGAGTCGGAGGAGCTGTTGAATTTGCTGCCGGCGTTGAAGCGGTTTTCCGTCAAGATCATTTCCCTTACGGGCGTCTTGAAATCCTCGCTGGCACGACACAGTGACGTGGTGTTGAACGTGAAGGTTCCGCGTGAAGCGTGTCCCTTCAACCTGGCGCCCACGGCGAGCACCACGGCGATGCTCGTGATGGGCGACGCGCTGGCGATGGCGGTGTTGGAGGCGCGCGGGTTCAAGCGGGGCGATTTCGCGCGGTTGCATCCCAGCGGCGCGATTGGCCGCGCCATGCTGTTGCGGGTGGGCGACATCATGCGTTCCGGCGGGCGCAATGCGGTGGCGGAAGAAAATCTGCCGGTCCGGGACGCCCTGCTGGTGATGACACACGCCAAATCCGGCAGCCTGAGCGTGGTGAATGCGCGCGGAAAGCTGGTGGGCGTGTTCACCGACGGTGATTTCCGCCGGTGCATGGCGACGAGCGAAAACCTGCTCGCACAGCCATTGAAAAAGGTGATGACGCGGCAGCCGATTTGCATTGGTGAAGCGGCGCTTGCCGTCGAGGCGCTGAAAATCTTCAACGAACGGAATATTGACGATTTGATCGTGGTAAACGCGAGGCGCGAGCCGGTGGGTCTGGTGGACTCGCAGGATTTGCCCAAGCTGAAGATTATGTAGATGAAAACGCCAGAGTTAAGGACTGACTCCTTTGCGCAATACGCGCACTGATGAAAATTTCGTCGCGAAAGGATTGCGAACAACCCCAAACCATTCTCATGGACCGAGCAGTGCGCGATAGAAGCGACAGGGGAAATTGGTTGTCATCGAGTCGGTGAAAGTGAAGGGCGGTGTGTTGGTGTAAATATTGACCCAGTTCACCAAGTCAGTCGAAGCTTGGATGATGGTTGAATAATACGGAGACGGCATCGAAACGGTGAGCTGGATTACACTGTTAGTACCGACGGCCACCAGGACAGGCTCAGGGACTTGCTCGAGTTGAAATCCGTTGAAATCACCTTCCGCGCTTAAACCACTTCCCGCGCTTCCGCTGAAAATGATGACCAGATTTCCCATTGCATCGGACTTGACTCCTGTGAACTCCACGTAATCAACCCCTTGGATGAGGTTGCTGGTAACGCCGTCCCAAGTACTGCTCAACGCATTACCATCTACGGTGAAGAAGGTGGTCCGGACAGCGGAAAAGTTGCCGGAGTTCGCGTTGGCTGCGTTATACAGAACCAAATCCCAAGTCGCGCTTGGTGCGAGGCCCGCGAGCAAAACGTAACCGGGGGCGGTCGACGACGGCACACTTATGTAAGCCCCCATCAAATTGGCCCATGGAGTACCGGTGAAGGCACTGAAGCTGGGGAAATTTGGTTCAACGGAAACAAACGAGCCGTTGAATATTAGACTACTCACTGTAACCCCGGAAAGGGTGCCATTTCCTTTAACCAAAGAGTATGGCCCCCCGCTCCCGCCAGTTGGATAAGATGAATACGTAAACCCACTTAGCGCATTCCACATGTCACCGGCCGACCCCAGAACTGCGGCGCCCGACTGCGCCGGCTCCACCACAGGACCGCCACCGCCGTAGGCATTGCCAGTTGCATTGTCACCGAACTGGACGTTGATTAGAAATCGAGCTTGCACGCTGGCCAAACCAGCGCTGCAAATGACGCCAAGGATTATCAGTCGGATTCGTTTCGTGGGAATTTACTCTCGTGTTGTTGTTACTGTGGTTGCCTAGCCGATAAGTTATTTTATGTTTTGTGATTGGCTTCGTCAAGAACTTTTGCTAAATAGAAGTTTGTATCTCTCTTTTGTTAAACTGCTTGCATGCTGAATCATACAAATAGATCAGGCCGTAGAATTGACACAAAAATGTGGCAACCGCCGGTGAAACAATGAAGCCGCCCATCCACCGTCCGCTGGTTTTGATTTTCATGGGCGTATCCGGGAGCGGCAAGACGACGGTGGGAACGCTGTTCGCGAAGCGGACTGGCGCCATTTTTTTTGAAGGAGACGAATTTCATTCGCCGCAGAACATTGAAAAGATGCGACGGGGCGTTCCATTGACGGACGACGACCGGGCCGAGTGGCTGCGAACGTTGAGGGAGATTATCACGCGCTCGCTCGAGCGTGGCACCTTCACGGTGATTGCCTGCTCGGCCTTGAAAGCAGCCTACCGCGATGTGCTTCAGGGCGGTGATCCGCGCGTTCAGTTCGTGCATCTCACAGGTCCACGAGCCCTGATTGAAGAACGACTGAAAGCCAGGCGGAACCATTTTATGCCCGCGACACTGTTGGATAGCCAATTGGCGACGCTGGAAGCGCCGGTGGGCGCGCTGACTTTCAGTTGCGAACAATCTCCCGATGAAATCGTCAATGCCTTGATTCAGACCCTGGGCTTTGCCGGGGCGGACTGAATCTGGCGCGGGGTTTTCGGCAACAGAAATGCCAGCGCGGCGGCCACCAGCATGGCCGCACCCAGTCCATTGAAGGGGATCGCAGTGCCGTGATACCGCATTTCCAGCCAGCCGACGATGAAGGGGCCGGCAAATCCACCGGTGTTTCCGACGGCGTTGACCAGTCCGATGACCGGACCCATCACATTGCGCGGCATGGTTTCCGTAGGAATTGCCCAGAATGGCGCCAGGGCGGCATACGGTCCGGGGATGGCCAGACACATTAACGCGTAGGAGAGCCAGAAATGTTGCTGCGCCAGCACGCTGGCGATGAGGCTGGCGCCGCTGAGCGTATAGACCAGCGCAACGTGCCCGCGGCGTTCCTGGGTCTTGTCCGAGTGCCAGGAATTGAGCACCATGATAACGGCGGTGAAGGCATAAGGCACCGCGAACAGGAGGCCATATTGCAGGGGACTGAATTGTTTGCGCTTCAAACCTTCGGTGAAAAAGGTCATGCAACCGTAGGCTTGTGAATTGTGGATGAAGTTCATGACAATCATCACGAGAATTTCCCATTTCAGGAATCGTTCCCAAAACGGAACGGGTGTGAC
>Ga0335078_10002813_pt1 | contig 26219 bp, 26 predicted proteins | sample Lox_Sample_32_FD_206711 | JGI IMG/M metagenome (GOLD analysis project Ga0335078, IMG submission 206711) | Soil microbial communities from Loxahatchee National Wildlife Refuge, Florida, United States - Lox_Sample_3.2 | ecosystem: Environmental > Terrestrial > Soil > Wetlands | place: USA... | reverse complement strand
GTCGGGGTGGAATAGCGGATCGGTGGCGGGGCCGTCGATGGTGAATGGGATCGGTGTGTTGCCGACAACGACAGCAAGTCCTGTGGCGTGGACTACCGCGGTCATTTTGAAATTCAAAGTGTCTTGCGGGCTGATGGTTCCGCTGCCGTCGATGTCGCCGATGCCAGTTGCGACCAGCTTCAGGTTTTGGATGGTTGCGCCGTCGGGAGCGTAGTGGACATCGGCGCGGAAAGTCTGAATCTCGGTTTCGGGGCCGGATTTGATTCCGGCGAGTTTTTCGATGGTGGACATTTTGCGTCCCATGTCGCAGCCGGCGAGCTTGGCGTTGCTGAGCGCGATGGTTCCGGTGGTGACCAGGCGGTCAGCGGGACCATCGGCGTTGAGATTCGCGCTGGCCGCGCCGCTTTGGAGCGATGAGCCCGTGGGGAGCACGACGCCGACGGCGGGTAGGAGTCCCTCGAGTTCGGTGACTGGCATGTTCGCGCCGGCGAGGTTCATTTTGAGGAGCAGGGAATCGCCTTGTTCGGCGTAAGTTCCGGTGAGGTGCGCGATCGCGCTGCCGATGTGGACGTCGCCGCGCGTGATGCTACCGGAGCGGGACTGGACATTGTGGTCGATGGCGAAGTCGAACTCTACCGGGCGGCGCGCGGGTGAGCCGTTGCGGGCCAGCTTGAGTTTGTCGCCTTTGAGTTTTCCTGAAACCTGGATGTTCTTGCCGTCGGATGCGGCGGTTCCGTCGAGCGAAACGATGCCCGCGATGGCCGGCGCCCAATCGTTCAGGCGTGAGAGTGCGAGGTCGAGTTGATTGACGCTCAAGTTGGCGTGGACTGGAGTTTGGGATGCGTCGGTGGAGTTGATGGGGCCGGCGGTTCCGTCGAGTTTGATGTCGCCGCCGCCGGTGAGTTTGCCGGCGAGGGAGAAGGGGAATGCGGCCGTGGTGGAGAAGTTTTGTAAGTTGATCGCGACTTGCTCAAGGACGATTGGTTTGGCCTGCGCATTGCCGCGGCTGATGGTCAAGCGTCCGTTTGTGACTTTGATTAGTTTCACGGAGAGATCGAGCGGTGCGGATGGCGTGTGTGCCGGGTGCGTGCCGGAGCCGATGCTCGAAAAATTCCAGACGCCGGGCGCGGTCTCGAGCAAGACGATCTCGGGTTGATCGATGGTGAGGCCGGTGACGTTGAGTTTTCGCGAGAAGATCAAAGTTGCCAGCTCAACGCCGACCTTCAGCTCTTTGGCGCGCAGGAATGGCGATTTGCTGACCGCGGGATCGTCGTCGATGGAAAGATCGTTGGCGGAGATGCCGCCGGAGAGTAGGGCGAGTTTCAGTTCGCCTAGTTTTACTGTGCGGCCTAGCGCGGAGGTTAGCGTCGACTCCAGGCGCGGGCGGAACGCGTTCGCATCGATGAGCAACGGCGCGGCTAAGGCTGCTATTAGGATCAGCGCTACGGCCACGCCGATCCAGACGATCGTTCGTCGCATGGGGCCTCCGGGTCCTTCGATACTAGCGCTGCGGGCGATACTAGCGCCGATGGAAGTTGCCGGGGCGGCGTTCGTTGACGGCGCGGATTCCTTCCTGGTGGTCTTGGGTTGCGGCGAGGCGGGTTTGTTCGGCGAGCTCGTGTTCGAGAGCGGATTTGACGGCGTCGGCGAGGCCGCGGCGTAGCGTGGCGCGAATGGATTCGACGGCGAGCGGAGCGCCTTCTGAGATTTCACGCGCGAGCTTAGAGGCTTCGTCGCGGAGGCGATCGGGTGAGGCGAGAACGTCGGCCAAACCCCACGCGACGGCTTGCTCTCCGGCGATGCGGCGGCCGGTGTCGAACATGATGCCGGCGCGCTGAAGTCCGATTAAGCGCGGCAGCGTGTGGGAAAGCCCGAAGCCGGGATGCAGGCCGAGTTTCGCGAAGTTGGCAGCGAAGCGGGCTTCTGGAGTGGCGATGCGGAAGTCGGCCGTGAGTGCGAGGCCGAGTCCACCGCCGACGGCGGCGCCTTGAATTGCGGCGATCACGGGTTTGTTGGTTTTGAAAAGGCGAATGGCCTGGATGTAGAGACGCGCGGCGCGGCTGGATTCGAGCTCGTCGCGCTCGAACTCGGCGGAACGGGTGAAGTCGGCGCCGGCGCAGAATGATTTGCCTTCGGAGGCGAGCACGATGGCGCGGCATTCGTCTTCGCGGTCGAGCGCGTCGTAGGCATCGGCGATGTTGGAGATGAGCTCGGCGTCGAAGAAGTTGTGGGGCGGGCGGTGGATTTCGACTAACGCGACGTGCGCGTCGAGCGCGACGGAGACGTCGCCGTAACGGGGTTCGGTCATTTGCGGAGCCTCAAGAGTTTTCGCGCGACCACCCAGCGATGGACTTCCGATGGGCCTTCATAGATTCGCATGTTGCGCACGGTGGCGGCCATCAATTGCAGCGGGACTTCCTTGGTCATGCCCATGGCGCCGAAGGTTTGCATGGCTTTGTCCAGCGTGTCCCAGGCGAGCTCGGTGGAGAAGACTTTGAGCATGGAGATTTCAGTGCGCGGGTCGCGGCGTTGGTCGAGTTTCCAGGCGGCGTCGTAGGCCATAAGGCGGGCGGCGTGGATTTTCGTGGCTGCGTCGGCGACCCACCACTGGATGGTCTGGCGTTCGGAAAGCGGCGCGCCGAACGTGCTGCGCTGCGGAGCGTATTCGCACATCATGTCGAGCGCGCGCTGCGCCATTCCGATGCACACGCAGGACATTTCGAGGCGTCGCGTGGAGAGGCGAATCTGCATGGGTGCAAAGCCTTCGCCTTCCTTACCGAGCAGTTTCGAGGCGGGGACGCGGCAGTCCTCGAGCGCAATTTCGTAGGTGAAATGGCCGCCGATCATGGGGATTTTGCGGAGAATGTTGAAGCCGGGCGTGCCTTTATCGATTAAAAATACCGAGATGCCGCCGTGCGCGCCTTTGGACTTGTCGGTGACGGCCATGAGGATGGTGAAGTCGGCGTCGGCGGCGCGGCTGATCCAGATTTTGCGGCCGTTGATGATCCAGTGGTCGCCGTCGCGGCGGGCGGTGGTGGTCATGGCGGCTGGGTCGCCACCAGCGCCGGGTTCGGAGATGCCGATCGCCGAAATGGTTTCGCCGCGGGCGTAGGGTGCGAGATATTGGGCGCGCTGTTCGGCGTTGGCGGTGACCATGAGCATACGGAGGTTGGGCGAATCGGGCGGGAGAACGTAAGGCGTGACGGTTTTGCCGAGCTCTTCGTTGACGCCGACGAGCGCGACTTCGGGGAGATCGGAGCCGCCGATGTCTTCGGGAGCGTCGAGCCCCCAGAGGCCGAGCGAGCGGGATTGTGCATCGAGCGGGGCGCGTTCTTCGGCGGTGAGGAAGACGCCAAGGCCTGCGGCTTCGCGCTCGAGGACGGCTTTTTCGAGCGGCAGGAATTCTTCGCGGACGAAGCGGGCGACCAGGTCCTTGAGCATGCGGTGTTCGTCGGTAAGGGCGAAGTCCATGAAAGGCAATGTTAGCGTTTACTGGGGAGGGTGTGGGTCGAAGGCGTGGATTTCTACATGCGCTTGTAGACTTGCCCTCGCCGTTCGATGGTGACCACCGTCAGCTCGTTGGCTTTATCGTCGACCAGGAAGATGATCCGCCATCCGGCGACGCGCGCTCGCCGAAGTCCGCCCTGATTGGTAAGTTTGATGGAAAGTTTGGGATCGTATGGCGCATCGGCTAGTTCGGCTATACGCTCGAGCATACGGCGCTTGACCTTGTCGTCCAACGCATCCAGATCCTTGACCGCACGAGCGGACAACTTCTGGGCGTATTTCACAGGCCGCGGGTGCGCCGATATTCCTGGACATCCACGATGCGGCCGTGCTCGATGTCGTCGAGGCCTTCGCGAATGGCGGCTAGAGTTTCTTCGCTGAGCGGCTCTTCTCCGCGCAGTTCCTCGATGTACTGACGCACATCGGCGATTTGCTCGTCGGCCAGCGAGTCAATGATTCTGTGCAGCTCTTCTCGCGAGGTCATGGATTCCGTCTTCATGATACCGCCGTGCGAGTGCACCTGCCAGCGCCGGGTAGTGCCTGAAAGGTGGGTTGGTTGAATTTAGTGTTTGGTTCAGCCTGCCGTCCCGTTGCGGTATGCCATTGCGCGTGACGCCAGCGATGGAAACTGGGATTACTGACCGTGCGTGGGATTTGGCGGAGCTTCTGTTGGCATAGCGGTGGCTGCTTCCACTTCTCTAGCTTTCTTTTTAGCTGCCTTCCGTGCTGCTCGGGCCGCAACCTGTTGACTCATGCGTTTCGCTGCCTCGCCGCGCAATGTTTGTGTCGAATCTTTGATTGTCGGCCTGCGCGGTCTCATGTTCTTATCCTGCCATGTTTCAACCAACGCACCTTTCATGCGTTACCCAGCGCCGTAGGAAATTTCGCGGACGAAGCAGGCGACGGATCCTTTCAAAACCAGCTAGCTCTGCTTTTAAATCTGTTCGATCACTAAGCTCGGGATCATTGCGAAGTGGCGCGGGTTGGCGGTTGCAACCGAATAGCCGAGTTCGAGCGCTGTGGATCCGATCAAGAGATCCGCGAGTGCGATGCGTTTGCCGAGTTGCCGCATCTGCCCGTCGGTTTGTCCGGCACGGAGAGCGATCGCGACAGTGACGGAATGCACAGGCATACCAGCGAGAAGGTCGTCAAGGGAAGATCGGAGCCGCCGACGTCTTCGGGAGCGTCGAGACCCCAGAGGCCGAGGGCGCGGGATTGTTTATCGAGTGGGGCGCGTTCATCGGGAGTGAGGGAGAGGCCGAGGCCCGAGGCTTCGCGATCGAGGACGGATTTTTCGAGCGGGAGGAGCTCTTCGCGGACGAAGCGGGCGACGAGGTCCTTGAGCATGCGGTGTTCGTCTGGGAGGGCGAAGTCCATGAAAGGCAATGTTAGCGTTGTTTGGGGGCGGTGGTGGCGCTTATCGCTCGCCTGGCAGTAGTTGATCGCTGTCATTTGATTGGCGGCGTTGCGGATGACGCCGTTGACGACCGGCTGGCTGAGTTGGTCTCGGAATCCGTCATGCTGCTCAGGCGCATCATCTGGTCGTAGGCGTAGGCGAAGGTGGGCGCGTTGTTGTTGATGTCGGTTGGGTAGGTGACGTTGGTGAGTTTGCCTTCGCTGTTGTAGGCGTAGGCGACGTTCAGGTTGCCGACCGCGGTCTGCGTGTGCTGCTGGTTGCTTTGCAGGTAGGTGTGCGTCTTGGAGACCTGAATCTGTTTGCCCGCGACCTGGCCGGCTTGCGTGTAGCTGAACATGTCGGTGAACTGGTTGGTGTCGGGGAGGCTGTTGTTGGAGTCGACGTAGGTGATGGCGGGGTATTTGATTTCGGTGAGGCGGTTCATGGTGTCGTCCCGTCAAAGTGGCAGAGCCGCGGCGGGGCGGTGACGCATGTTGGGGTTTTCGGGAGGGGTGGTGAGATTTTTTTGTGTTTTGAAAAAACGAAGCCATTTTCGGGGGAGCGTTTTAGCTGGGGCATCAAGATAGGTTAGGACGAGAGAGGGTGGCCCAACGATGTTGCGCAGTGCAAATGGTTGTGATGGAGGGGAAAAAGCACGGCCGCGTGGCTGTCAATGGCCGTGCGCCTCTACGGTTCTTTGACGATGAGGTCCGGGATCATCTGGAAATCTCGGGCGTTGTGGGTCGCCAGTTCGAAGCTAAGCTGCAAGGCGGTCGCGCCAATCAGCAGATCCTCGAACGGCAGTGTGATTCGCTGTTCCGCCGCCTTACCCGAAATGGTGCCCACGCGCTGAGCGATTTCGGCGGTCACCGGATAGACGGTGAACGTTGCCAGCACGTCGTTAACGAAGGCTTGGCTTCGCTGCTTCTGCGCTTCAGTTTTGCATCGCTCAACGCCGTGTGCTAGTTCGGCGATGGTCACCGCCGAGATACCGATTTCTGCCTCGCCGTATTTTTCGCGGATCTGAGTGAGGATCTCGGCCACGCTATGGCCACGCCGCTCGGCCTTGACGATGACGCTGGTATCGAGGATCAGTCCCACGAAGAGGGATTCCAGGGCTTACGGTTGCGAACGATCTGTTCGACCTCACCCGCAAACTCCGGATCGAGCGTAACGGCGTAGCCCCGATCCTTTTCGCGCTGCTCGGCAAGCGCAATGGACTCCGAGATGGTCCGCGGCTGCGGAATGGCCGCGCGCAGGACTGCGAGGGGCTGGCGATTTCGCTCGACAATCACTTCGGCGCCTTGCCGGACCTTTTCGAGGACGGCGTGCAGATCACGTGCGAGCTCGGCCTCGCTGATGTGGACTTGCGCCATTGCTTCGATGATAGCTCCTCAGTGGTCACTGCTGCGAGCAGCGCGAATCAATGACAAGCGTGTGGGGGCGGCTGCGCGAGGAGCGCGGCTACACGCAGGCCGAGCTGGCTGAAAAAATCGGCATCATTCAGACCATCATTTCGGCCATAGAGACCGACACGCTCAAGCTCTCGGCCGAGATGGCGATTCGTTTCGCCCTGGCGCTGGAAGTTTCCACCGACGATCTGCTGCTGCCGGTGAAAAGAAACGGCTGGGCCGCAAGCCCAGCCGCCGGGTGCTGCGCCGCCTGGAACAGATCGAGGCGCTGCCCTCACCGCAGCAGTCCGTGCTGCTCAAGACCATCGATACGTTTCTAGAGAATGACGCGTTTCGGCGGCGCCGCAGTGAGGCTGTGGTCTCTCCGAAATCGTACACGTCTCCCAAGGCTGGCATCATGGGCTCGGCGGCACCCAATCCTTTCGGAGTTCGTCGTTGTCGTCGAATGGCCACCAGTTCCCGTCAGAGACCTGAAGATCTATTCCTTGTGGCGTTGCCCAAAAGTAAAATTTCTGGATTTCGTCGAGGGGTGGCGGTCCCTTGAGTTCGCTTGGCTCTTTCGCCATAGGCTCAAACCAATATGCCTTCGCCATTCCCGCTTCGATCAGATCGATCAGACTCTTGACGATGTCGCCTTGTGTCACCGTTAATCCGCATCGCGCGCTATCCTTGAAGACCCATTGGCCTATCATTTCGAGGTCCTCGTAGTCGTCACAGATCTCGTTTAGCACTAGCCGGCGCACGAATTCGATCTGAGTCATGGATGCTACCCCTATTTCGGACCGCGGGCGTGGATATGCGTGATCTTTCCGTTTTTGTCTACGAGGGTATGAATTGTGTACGTCTGTCCGTCAGGGCAAAGGTATTGCTGTTCAATGCTTTGGCCGCCCTTATTTCTTTTATTTGTCGAGGGAGCGGTGACGGGTTTACCGACCGGTGTGCAGTTGATTTGAATCTCTTGGACGGTGGGAAAAGATCCGGCCCTCCACGCCGACTTAGAGAAGGTATGGCTCCGCCACTCTCCGATGGCCGCAGCCGCAGCGGCAGTCAACGTGATCACTTCGCTTAGCGCTTGCTCGATCTCCTGAATGGTGGCGGGGTTCGCCTGAACGAAGCCGTCTTCAACGAGCGTTAGGAGGTCCGTTGCTGATACTGAGACGTCGAAGTTACCGCCATCCGGGGACCAGGAGTTGATCAGGCCGCCAACGCTCTGTAGAAGGTTCAAATCGATCGTTGCCTGGCCCTGGGGCGTCAGGACCCACGCAAACTGAGATGCAAGATCGGCGAGGTCGACGGCGAGTAGAGGGACTGGGTCCGTCTCAAAGATGCACGACTCGTCGTCAAAATCGTCGCAATAATCCTGCCCGGAAGGGTCGACGCGATTTGTGGGATCGCTTCCCGTGTATGTGTACATGTTCCAGCTTTGTGGATCGCTCGGGCTGTTCGCTACGGCCGTAGTTGCGCGGTACGGGTCCGGTGTCATGAAGCGACCCAGTGTTGAGGAGTAGTAGCGTTGGTCCGCGTAGTCGTTGCCGGTGGCGGAGTCGCGGGTGTAGGTGGCGAATCGCACGGTGTCGGTGCCCTGTTGGCCGCTGCGGTCTTCACCATAAGGATAATACTTGCCGATGGAGCCGAGGCGGTCTTGGCCGGCCGCGACCAGGTAGCCGCAGCCGCCGGTGCATGTCTGAGCTACGAGCTTGCCGCCGAAATAGGCGCGTTCGGTTACGGCGCTGTCGGGATTCGAGTCGTAAACGTAGGGGCGCCAAGGTTATAACGCAAAACCGCCAGGGCCCCCAAGCGGCGACAATCCCAGTGTTGCTCTATTTCCCCGTTTCGCTTTTGGATTTGGGTTGTTGCGCGTACTCTACTCTGAGGTCCCGCACCGTCTTGACGACTAGCTGAGCGGCGGCGCCAGCCAAGTGGCCGAACCCTGCAGCTCGACGCTTGCCGTCAATGTCCAACACTGTTTCTAGATGTAGATCAGGTTGCGTCTCGAGTAATCCCTCGTAGGTGATCCAGAAGCGACATTCCTTTCCGTGCAAGCGCACGATTTCAGCGGTCCTCTCGCTGAGTTCATGAAGAGCTCGCATGTCGGTGGCGAACGTTTTTTCGTGTAGAGGCTCTATTGGATCGGGGAATAAAGTGATCCAGATGCTGTCTGGCCATACGAATCCATCAGTGACCAAATGCGCTTTGCAATCTCCATTCAGCCATGTGCCCTCGCCAGTAGACGTCACGTACCCTCGGACGTCAATTTGCTTCCCGTTGAAACGGAGTGGGTTGGCTAGCACCTCGCAGACGCTTAAGGGCGGCGGCGGAGAGTTCGGTCCTCCGTGAGGCGCAATCTGCATTATCACGCTTAAAAGCGCTAACAGAACGCCCATCACTTTCCTCCGGGGAAACAGTCGGCCTGAACAAGCTTCGTGTTAGAGGCGCTGGTGGCGTTGTTGCCCATGTCGTCAGAAATGAGCGTCGAGCTCTGTCCGAAGAGGAATTCGTAAACGTGGCCTAGTTCGTGAAGAACGGTTATCGCATTCTGGACAGGGCTGGCGCTGCTGTTGAACGGGGCATAAGGATCAATGTTGAAGTCGACTATGACGCCTGAAAACGTACCGCCCAAGTTCGGGAGAATGGGTGTAGTTTGTGCGTTCACTGCGGTTCCGCCTGTACCCGGCGGGAGCAAGTTCAATTCGAAATAACCGTAGCCGGAAGTGCCAGTCGAGAGTTCTTCCAGCAGATCGGTGGGATCAAGTGCTCCTCCAATATCGTACAACGCGGTACAGCCAGGGTTCGCCAGCGCCTTAAGTGCCAACTTGATCGCGGCGCTGAGACGCTTGCCCGCCTGTTGAGCGTACCAATTAAGCTGCCCAGGGTTGATATTACGATTCCAAATCGAGTTGGTCGGCACAGCTTGCGGCAGTTGCGGCCTGGCGCCGAAAGATACATCGCTATCCTCGTCGTCGCCGGGGCCGGGATCAACTATGCATGCGTCTCCTTCGCAACCCGGTTGGCTGTCGACTGGGTAACACGGCGGATCGTCTTGCGGAGAACATGTTCCCGCTGGATCAGTTTTGTTGACGGGGTCGCCTCCCACGTAACTATATTTGTTCCAATTCTGGGTTAGTACCATGGCATTGGAGGACGTCCGATCCGGCGTCATGAACCTTCCTAGCACGCTGGTGTAGTAGCGTTGGTCGGCGTAGTCGTTGCCGGTTGCGGAGTCGCGGGTGTAGGTAGCGAATCTCACGGTATCGGTGCCCAGTTGGCCGCTGCGGTCTTCACCATAAGGATAATACTTGCCGACCGAGCCGAGGCGATCTTGGCCGGCCGCGACGAGGTAGCCGCAGCCGCCGGTGCACGTCTGAGCCACGAGCTTTCCGCCGAAGTAGGCGCGTTCGGTTACGGCGCCGAACGTGAGGGTGAGCTGTGTTTGCGAGTTGGTCCAGGTCACGGCCGCCCCGTAGCTGGCGAGCTGCTTGCCGTCGGCGCCGAACATGTTGAACTGTTCGGTCGCGAGCGTCCAACTTGGGCCGGGTGTGCAGCCCGAAGTACACGTGGTCTGCCAGATGCGCTTGTTCTGGCCGTCGTAGAAATATTGGACGCCGCCGGCGTTGGCGAACTCGATGCGATTCTCGGCGTCGTAGGTGTACCCGGTCGAGATCAGGTTGCCGTTGTTGTCGTAGGTGTAGCCGCTGAGTTGATTGGTCGCGGCGTTGACGGGCGTGCTGATGGTCGTCCCCGCTTGCGGCCGGTCAGGTTGCCGAAGCCCGTCGTAGGCTTGGGTCTGCGACCAGCCAGTGCCGGAGGCGGAGATGAGGCGGTTGAGGGAGTCGTAAGCATAGGTCACCGTTTCGCCAGAGATCGCGTCCGACATCCACGCAGAAGGGATAAGAAAGCGATTCGCTCCGTGATCGAAAGAATGCCCTTCGATCATGACGCCAAGCGCTTGTTGGGAGCGGGGCGATGGCGCGCGGCCAGTAACATGCCAAGTGAATACAAAAGGCACTGAGTAGTTGGGTACGTGACAATCGCAACGCCCCACCAATCCTCCCCGTTCGGGCCGGATGAAAGAACATGCCGAGTGCGTATCGGAAAGACCGCATCACAGCAAGGCCAACAAACCATAGGATGAAGAAGAACGTTGGCAATGGCCAAACCCAGCGGCCGCTCGCGGCGGCGCCCGGTAAAAGCCAACAAACCATCAGTGCCAAAAGTAAACCAGCTCCCCAGACGAATAGGACGTACCAAATCGTCTCGGTGATGTTCCCAAGCGGATGACCAAACCACAGCTCAAGGCTGTTGGGCACATTGGCGGTCGCTAGCGCCCAGACGGCGGTGACCAACACTGTCCCGACCTGTTGGGCCAGCCAAGAACCAAACGAAACTTCCTGAATCTCTGTTTTGAACATAGCTTCCGAATAATTGTCCACGGCGTGTTCCACGGTCGGTTGTAGCCTACGTCTGGTGTTAAAACACTCCGTTCTTCATTGTGTAAATCCGGCGATCATGTTCGGTTGTGTCGGTGGTGGCGGCGGTGGAGGGGTTGTGTCGCCGAAGATCAGTGCGAGCACCTCCAAACCGGTAAAGTTGAACGCCGATGTAACAAACGATCGTCCTGACCATGGATCAGGGTGGCGGAAGAACACACCTTGACTCGAGCACGGACCATCCGCTGTAATTACCGCGAGTGGGGAGTTCCTCAAAAGACAGGCTAAATCTGCGTGGTCACACGTTGTCTTTATCACGTTCACGCCCGAGGGGATGCTGGTACCGAGCATCGCGACAGGATCAATCGAAGCGTTCCAGCCCTCGACGACCGTTACGTTTGCCGTTCCGTTCGGCGTCGGCAGGGTGCCGAGCATGCCTGGCGATATGTAAAGAATGTTTCCGATACGCGCCTGCTGCGCGGGTGACAGTTCGCCCAGTGCTGTTGCGAATGCTTGTGCGCCCCCGCTGTAGGCAATGACATCGATCGAGCCGCTAGTGCCATTTAGTGCAGCAAGGAGGGTTTGGAGTGCGACGGCGGTTGATGCGTTCGGCCCGAAAACGGCTTGCGAAACGACGGCCCCCAAGGACTGCGGCAAGCTCTGGCCACTATATGGGAAGCCAGCAACCGCCCCCAGCGCCGCCTGCTGTTGCGCGATTGTCGGGTCAGTTGATGGATTCATAGTGACACCGGCCAGTATTGCCGCGCAAAGCCCGGATGGATCATTAGAGTTTATTGAGTCACCAAGAACGTAGGCGTATCGATTCCAGCTCTCAGGATTGGACAAACTCAGACTTGTCGTCGATCTGTCCATTGTGGTGAACCTGCCAAGCACCGACGAGTAGTAGCGTTGATCGGCGTAGTCGTTGCCGGTTGCGGAGTCGCGCGTGTAGGTGGCGAATCTCACGGTGTCGCTGCCGGGCTGGCCGGTGCGGTCTTCACCATAAGGATAATACTTGCCGACTGAGCCGAGGCGGTCTTGGATGGCCGCGACCAGGTAACCGTAGCTGGCGTTCAACTGAGCCACCAGCTTTCCGCCGAAGTAGGCGCGCTCGGCTGCGATCGTGAAACTCGGGCGCCGCTCCCGTGAAGATCTGCTCGTACTCTTGGCGCTCAAGGCGTCCGTGAAATTGCGCGACCGGCAGCTTGTGTCGCGGGCACGTACCGGTATTGGTCCTCGGACGAGCAGCATGTCAGCAACAAGCAGCAGGCGATGATCGACGCTCGATGGGTGCTTTCCTTTCGCACTTAGCGGACACCCCGAATCTGCATGATCAGCACCACCGCGAAGACTGCTACGAGGATCACGGAGAGCGTGAAGACAAGGATGCGAATTGGTCTAACGCCGGGGAAACACTCTCTGTGGAGGCGCATCACCTCGGTCGCACGCTTCCCGAACTCAATGATCGGCACTTTGCGGTCAGGAGGCAGCACTCTGTTGATTTCGACCGTCATTCGAACCAGCAAAAGCAATAGGAGGACTACTGATGGGTACCCGACCAGCCATGGGTAAATGTACACGTCAGCCGGAGCACAGCTTCTTGCGGGTGGTCATAAAGGCGTAGGCCTGGGGAAACAAGATTCTGAAAGCCATGCTGTTCAAGTTGCCGATGTTAAAAGGCTGAGTATAGTTGGAAACTCCAGCTAGAGAGGACACTCCGGGAGTCTGCACGCCGGCCGTCACGACCACGGGGTTTGACAAATTAAAGGGATTCGCGTACCCGCCGCTCGTGGAGGCTAGTGTAGCCGCTATTACTCCGACCCCGACCGAGTACGTCGAGAACGGGCCGCCGTACAACGAATTGGAATTGCCGAGGCCCCAAACAAAGCCGGTCTGTAAGCTTCCGCCAGGAGTCGGCAGTCCGAAGTTGACGAACCCACCTGAAGTGGTTACCTGTCCAAAAACACTGATCTGTCCGGTGTTGAAGTTTATCAACAAGTCTCCGCCGAGCGATCCGGAGCCGCCACCCACGGATTCCCCTCCCGAGGCCGTGTACACCATCCCGTCCGGTAAGGCCTCGCAAGTATCCTCGTTGTTATTGCCGTGAAGGTCGTTGTAGTTCGCGATTGTTTGGGGCGGCGGAGGGTTGGGTACTATCGGCACGGTTGGCACGGGATCGATGGGTCCCCCGTTGACGGTGGTCTGGGTGGCGTCCGGGCACGGGGATTGCCCGTCTGGATATGTGACGCCATTGATCACACAGAGGCCGGTGGGATCGGCCGCGTTTGCCGGGTCTCCGAGCCCGTAGAGATAGCGGTTCCAAGTGGTCGGCTCGTTGGAGTGAAAGCTTCCCCAATAGGGATCGAAGGTCATGAATCTGCCCAAGGCCGACGAGTAATACCGTTGGTCTGCGTAGTCGTTGCCGGTTGCGGAGTCGCGGGTGTAGGTGGCGAATCTCACGGTGTCGCTGCCGGGCTGGCCGGTGCGGTCTTCACCATAAGGATAATACTTGCCGACTGGCCGAGGCGGTCTTGGATGGCCGCGACCAGGTAGCCGCCCGCGCCGATCTGCGCGACGAGCTTTCCGCCGAAGTAGGCGCGCTCGGCTGCGATCGTGAAGCTGACGGTGAGTTGAGTCTGAGTATTGTTCCAGGGAACGGATGGCGCGTAGCTCGCTAGCTGCTTGCCGTCGGCGCCGTACATGTTGATCTGTTCGGTCGCGAGCGTCCAGGTGGAGCCGGGGGTGCAGTTCGAACCAGACGAACACGTGGTCTGCCAGATGCGCTTGTTTTGGCCGTCGTAGAAATACTGGACGCCGCCGGCATTGGCGTACTCGATGCGATTCTCGACGTCGTAGGTGTAGCCGGTCGAGATCAGATTGCCGTTGTTGTCGTAAGTGTAGCCGCTGAGTTGATTTGTCGCGGCGTTCACGGGCGTGCTGATGGTCGTCCCGCTTGCTGCGCCGGTGCCGGTGCGGCCGGTCAGGTTGCCGAAGCCGTCGTAGGCTTGGGTCTGCGACCAGCCAGTGCCGGAGGCCGAGATGAGGCGGTTGAGGGAGTCGTAAGCATAGGTCACCGTTTCGCCAGAGATCGCATCCGACGTCGATGCGATCTTGCCGTTGTTCGAGCCGGTCGGGTAGTTGTAGGTGACGCCGTTGACGACTGGCTGGGTGAAGTTGGTCTCGGAATCCGTCATGCTGCTCAGGCGCATCATCTGGTCGTAGGAGTAGCTGAAGCTCGGCCTTGCGTCCGTCTTGGCAGTTCGAGGGCACAAAAAAACGCATTCCCGCGGCACTGCGGGAATGCGCGAGGAGGGACTGAGGGCCGTTAGTTGGTCGGGGAGGTCACCCACATCGTCAGCATGTTGGTGACGTCATCGATGGCGGCGAACCGCAGCAGGCCGGAGCCGAGGTTCGTTAACGCCAGGCCGAATGCTCCACCTTCGTTCGGATCCACGGAGTATTGCGACACGAATTTGCCACTGGTGGTGAACTCTACCAATTCGCTCGGCTGGTTGGGATCGGCGTTCGATCCGTCGCTGTTGGCGGCGATCAAGTTGCCGTCGGGCAGCATCGCGAGGTCGATTGGGCCGTGCAGATGTGCGTTGTCGGAGTAAATGGCGGTCCCCGTGCCGTTGCTGGTTTCCTGCGTCAGTGCGCCGACTAAAGCGTAGATCGTGTTGTCCGCGGAATTCGCGACGTACAGCACATCATTCGGAGCATCGAAGTAGACGCCGGACGGTCCGAGCACCAGCGCGGCCGGGTCGGTGCGGTGATTGTAGCCGGATGCGACTTTGACTTGGTTGAAGACTTGAAGGCGGCCGGTGGGTGAATACGACAGATCGAATCGGACGACAGAACCGTCCAGCACGTTGGACACGAACATGACGGCCAGGCCATTGCTGAAATCGGTAATGGACATGCCCCACGGTCCGTTGACGATGTTCGTTCCGGAGAGGCCGCCGACTTGTTTCCCGTTGCGATCCAGGATCAGGATGGAGCCGGGTTGCAGCGTGTTGGAAGTGCCGTCGGTGGTGGGCAGGCTGCCAACGAAAATATAGCCGGCCTTCAGAATGCCCAGCGCGGCGGAAAGGCCGGGCGCCTGGCCCTGAAAGAACGTGGAAGTCTGGCCGCGCGGCGTGATGCGCGTGATGGTGGTGCCGGTGCCTTGCAGATTCGCGCTGTTGTTGAAGTTGGAAATTAAAATATCGTTGGTCTGGATTGCGCCATCGGTTGGGAAGCCGCGCGGGACGAATGCTACGCCGTAAGGATTCACGTCGCCGTTGGTGGGAATCGTGGATGCGGTGGAGGTCCCCAAGGGGAAGAACGTGGGCTGCGCCAGAGCCGCGACGGACATTGAAAGAAAGGCCGGCACAAGCAGCATGGTTTGCAGGGCTTGCGGCCGGCCAATGGAGTGGTTGGTGAATTTCATGGTGGTTGCCTCTTGAGTTTGGTATTGAGTGACGTGCGCTTTCGATGTCGAACGTTGCTCAATCTGGGAAGCGACAACCGGCGAAGGATACTCTCACTGAATTTGCAAACGGATGTTAACGGGTGAAAAACTTCGCACGAAAGGCTTGGTGCCGGGTGCGGGCTCGCTCCAGGGCGGCGGCGAATCCGGGCTCTTTGCGCACCGAGTCGAGCAGCGGATCGGATTGGAAATAGGGATAGCAGAAGAATCCGCCGGCGATGCTGCGGGTGAAAACGCGGACGGCGGAGGCGCGGTCGCCCAGCACGGCGTAGGCTTCGGCAACCTTATAGATACCTTCCGCGTCGCTGACGCCCTGGCCTTCGATTTTCGCTTCGGTTTGTTTCAGCAGCGCGATGCCATCCGCGTTGCGATGGGACACGGCGTAGCTGAGAGCTTTTCCGACGGTGGCGGGGAGCAGCAAGGGGTTGGAATCAAAAGCGTGGTCGAAATCCGCGGTGGCGCGCTGCATGTCGCCTTCGTAATATTCGCCGAAGCCGCGATAAAAGAGGACGTATGCCGAGTCGGTAACGGGCAAGCTAGCGAGAAATTTGTCGTACTTGCCCATATATAGATATCCGTTGATCGCGGAGCTATTGCGCTTCACGCTGGGTTCGTATTGCCGTGCGGTTTCGCTTTCGGCCACGGATTCGTCCAGCATGCCGGCGAAGCGGTACGCGTAGCCCAGCTCCCAGTGTGCTTCGGCGAAGTTTGGATTTCGCTGCAGTGCGGCGCGCAGCAACGGGACGGCCTCCTCCACTTGGCCGGTGTCGGTGAGCAGGTTGGCCATGTAGACGCGCGGCTCAAGCAGAGCCGGATTCAGTTGTAGCGATCGCGCATACGCTGCCTGAGCTTTATCGTAGGCGTCGCGGCCGCCGAACTGGAGCGAGGCATTGGTGGTGTAGGCGTGTCCTAATTGCGCCCAGGTGAGCGCGTACTTCGGATCGAGCGAAGCGGATTTTTCGAGCACGCGGATCGCGGAGGCGAAATCGCTTAGCGCGTAGAGATCCACGCCGCGCAAATAGTATTCATAGGCGGTGTTGTCGACCGGGTTATCCGTTTTCAGATTCTGCGCTTCCGCGGGGGACAGCTCCAATTCAAGCCCCTGGATGATCTGTTGCGCGACGCGATCCTGCACGGTGAGCAGCTTTTCGTATTGCAGGTCGATGGTGTCCTGCCAAAGGATTTTTTCGGTTTTGACATCGAACAACTGAGTAGTGATCCGGAGGTCGGGACCGTCTTTGAGGAATGAGCCGGTAAGCAGCGTGTCGACATTCAGCTCGGCGCCGACTTTCTTGGGATCGATGGTCTGGTTGCGATATTTGTCGATTGTGGTGGACGGGCGCACAGAGACTGCGCTGACCATGCCGAGCTTTGTGATGACGGCGTCGGCCAAGGAGAAGCCGAGAAAATCCGTGTCGGGGTCCGGGCGCAGATTGCGAAACGGGAGAATGGCGAGGCGGCGCGCGTGTCCGGTGGAGGGGATGAAGGAAGACCTCTTCCAGATAAAGAGCACGACGCCGATCAGCAGTAATGCGGCCACGGTGAAGATCCAGGGCTTGCGCGTATTGAGCTGTGCCGCGGGTCTCGTTTCGCGCCGGGTGTCCGGCCGGCAGTTTCGCAGGGCTTCTAACAGTTCGCCGGCGTCGGCATAGCGTTGTTCGCGATCTTTCGCCAGAGCTTTTCCGGCCACCTTGTCGATCTCGGGGTTGCATTGGGGCGCCACGCTCTCGAGCGGTTGCGGATTGGTCTTCAGGATTTCAGAGATGACATCGCTCGAGGTCTCCCCGCGAAACGGCGCTTGTCCAGAAATCATTTCGTAGATCACGGTGCCGAGGCTGAAGACGTCGGTGCGGAGATCCACTGCCAAGCCGCGCGCCTGTTCGGGCGACATGTATTTCGCGCTGCCCACCAGCATTCCCGGCTCTGTCGCGAAGGTGGACTTGATGCGCTCGGCCGTGTCGCTTTCGGTGAGTTTGGCGATTCCAAAGTCGAGGATCTTGACGATTCCATCGGTGCGAATGATTATGTTTTCGGGCTTAATGTCGCGGTGCGCCATGCCGGCCGAGTGGGCGACGCTCAAGCCGGCGGCGATCTGGCAGGCGATGTCGATGGCTTGGTCGAGTGGCAGCGCGCCATGCGACAATTTTTCGCGCAAGGTCACGCCCTGGACGTATTCGGAGGCGATGAAGTGGATTCCGCCGACCTCGCCAAACTCGAAAATCGTTAAGACATTGGGATGATTCAAGGTGGAGGCGGCGCGCGCTTCTCCCTCGAATCTGCGCCGGCTGGTTTCGTCGTGAATGAGCGCCGGGTTGAGAGTTTTCAGCGCCACCTTGCGTGGCAGGCGCGTATCTTGCGCGAGATAGACACTGCCCATGCCGCCGGCCCCGAGCAAGCGGATGATCTCATAGGCTCCGAATCGCTCGCCCGGGGTCAGAAGCGCCGGGGGGCGGTCTTTGAGAAAATCGCGGGCGGCATTTTCAAGCGAGCCTTCCACCAGGCCGCTGCGTTCGGTGGTGGCATCCAGCAGGCTCTCTACTTCGGCGCGGAGTTCGAGGTCGCCCGCGCAGGCGTCGTCGAGAAATGCCGGACGCCGGTCGGGTTCGAGTTCCGAGGCCGCGTGAAAAATGGCCTCCACTTGCTGCCAACGACTGGATTCAGAAGGGCTCGCCACAGCGGACCTTCAGCGCCGCGAGGGTTGCGGTTGCGACATCTCGCGTTTCGTAATCTCTCGCTTCGTCATTTCTCTACTCAGCCAGGCCTTGGCTAGTTTGAGATCCCGGTGCAGCGTTGCGGGTGAGATATGAAGCGCTGCCGCAGTCTCGTCGTGACTCAGACCGCCGAAAAAAATCAGTTCTACAATGTCGCTCTTGCGCTGGTCGCGCGAAGCGAGGCGTTCCAGCGCTTCGTGTAACTCCAAGATGCCGCCGGGGACATCCGGACCGATCTGCACGGCTTCGTCGAGCGTGACTCGTTGCGCACCGGCTCCGCGCTTTTTCCTGTGATTGGCTTTGGCGTGATCCACCAGGATGCGCCGCAGCAAGCGCGCCGCGACGGCGAAAAAGTGTACGCGATCGTTGAATGCCACATCAGATCCCGCCAGGCGAAGGTAGGCTTCGTTTACCAATGCGGTGGCCTGCAGCGTGTGGCCAGGGCGTTCGGAGTTGAGGCAATGATTGGCGAGCTTGCGAAGTTGATCGTAGACCAGCGGCATGAGCTGATCGAGCGCTTCACGATTGCCGCTTTCCCACTGCTGGAGCAGTAGTGTAACCGGTTGCTGATCGGGCGTCATCTGGTTACGTCCACGAGGCCACCAATCCTCGTCCTCTCCAGGCTTCCACTCGATTAGTCTATCTTAAACGGCGGGACTGGCGGTTGAGAGACTTCTCTAGCAGCGAAGTCGGCTTCTGTTGGTGTGCGTAGTCCAGGAGTGAGAACTCCTGCCGCAGCGACTGCCGAAGATGCAAGGGCAGCCGTTGCATCCTTGGCGATCGAGCAAATCAACGGGCGTTGGTAACCAAAGTAGCCTGGCCGCATCCATGTAATACGCAGGCGCGTTCAGTTAGGAGAATGATGGGCGACTTTGGCCATTCCTATGTCGAATTTTAGGATGGCACGGGGGTGGAATCTTTCAGCTATGGTTTGGACGGGCCACTTTTCGTACTAAATGGGTTCGGGCAGTCAAACTTTAGAAGTGGCCCAAAAACTATTAACCATTTGTAACTACCCAGAATCGGCTAAAGTAGGTTATGGTGAATGCAACTATTGGCGGGCAAACGTCCGTCCGCTAAGAAACTTTTAACACAAAGTTTTGTTCCGGATCGAAGCGGATACGCTCATGGCACCTTCACCCATCGGCCGTGGCTCGAATGAAGCAATTTGGTCCACCCCTACGGCGACCGCTAACCAAGCGTCTTCTTGGGCGGGTCGGACATTGGATGATGTGCTTGCCAAACTCGAGCGGGAGCGAGAAAGCCGCTGGCAATCCCGGCGCGACGCAACAGAACTAAAGCTTCGCTGGCGAGCGGCGGCTGTACAGCATCTTCTGCATATCCTGCCCGGGGAAAAAATCCTCGAAGTCGGAGCTGGGTCCGGCTTACTCTCGGAGCAACTCGCGCGCGTCCTTCAGGGCGAAAATCCGGTGACAAGCGTAGTATTTGCCCAGGAGTTATTCGATTCCGCCACAAAACGCTCTCTGCCGAACGCCACTTTTATCCGGAGTTTAGATCTCCTAAACCTTCCTGAAGAAACGTTTGATTACGTGATCGGGTTGGGTATGCTTTTTCAGGAGGAGTACTCGGAGCTCTTGAAAGTGATTCTTCGGCTATTGAAACCCGGGGGCCAACTACTCTTTTTCGAGCCAAACTCGACGTTTCCGGCATTTCTGTTTAATGAATTACGATTCCGCGGGGGCTGGTCAGATTGTGCGCGCGGAGGTGCAAAAGCGGTTGTAAGAGTCTGCAGCGCCGAAGGATTTCAAGACGTCGAAGCCATGCCTCACGATATTGTGTCCTGCCGTCTCGGACTGACCGCAATGAGGTGGCTTCAGGCGAAGGCAGTCGTGCTGGAGCACATGCCTGGGGTTCGCCTGGGTTGTGCCAGCCTTTGCGTACTGGCGAGCAAACCTGGCCACAGAACGAGGCCTACGCCATTGTTGGCAAATTTACCCCAGCTTTTCGGTTCGGTCTCTGTCGTGATCCCTGCCCACAACGAGGCGACTAATATTCCGACTTTGATCGATCGGCTGCTAAGCCTATACGGTCCCTATATCCACGAGATCGTAATCGTAAATGACAACAGTAAAGATGCAACGGCGGATGTGGTTTCTGAAATCGCGGCGAAGGAACCGCGCATTCGGCTAGTCAATCGATCGATGCCCAACGGCGTCGGGCTGGCATTGAGGGATGGCTACCAGGCCGCCACCGGAAAGTACATTCTCTCGATGGATTGCGATTTTGTGGAGATTTTGCCGCAGATGCGGAGCCTCTTCCAGGCGATTGCGGATGGACGCGACGGCGCGATCGGGAGCCGGTTTTCTCGCGAGTCGATTCTGCTAAACTATCCCTTCGCCAAGTTGTTGTTCAACCGTTTGTGCCACACGGTAATTAAGCTTTTCCTGCTGAGTTCGGTCCGCGACGTGACGAACAATCTGAAGTTGTACCGGAGTGAAATCCTAAAGGATCTCCAGATAAGGTCGCCGCACTTTTCGGCAAACCTCGAAACCGGATTAGTTCCGTTGCTGGCTGGTTACGACATCGTCGAGGTTCCAACATCGTGGATTAACCGTAGCCGTGGTATGGGGATCTCCACCTTTTATCTCCGAAACGTAGGCGTAGCTTATATCCGTGCGTTGGTTGATTGTTCGCGGCGCAACCGTGGCGGAGGACGCGGCATTGTGCAACTGGCCTGGCGCCGTACGATGAAGCGGCTCAGACTATCCCGGTAGTTTCATCTTTCAATGGTTACCCCCAGCCTAGAATCGATATTCCCGGTGTCATCGGCGTCTCATGTCACGCGCATGGAGCGGTGGCTCAGTTCGAGGCGATTGGCATACGGCCTCTTTGCGCTGATTTATATCGTTCCGACCCTGATTCTCGCGCATCGCAAGCTGATGTGGGAGGACGAGCTTTTCACGCTCTACCTTTCGAAGATCGGAACGTGGAGCGAATTGATTCGTGCGCTTAGCACCGGCGCGGACCAGCATCCGCCAAGCTTCTACTATCTCACTCACCTGATTTTCCAACTCGCCGGAACCACGCACGTTACCCTTCGAGTCGCCGCCGTTGCCGGATTTGGGCTCGGGTGCGCATCGCTTTATGAGATTTCGCGCCGCTTAGTCGGGGCCAAATGGGCTACTTCGGCGTTCATTTTCCCGCTGGCGTCCGGAAACTATTATTATGCGAGCGAGGCGCGGGGCTACGGCCTTGAGGTCGGCTTTGCAACATTCGCTTTATTGATGTGGATTCTGGCCGCCGAGGGCAAAAAACGAAGGCTCACTCTGCCGGGTTTGGCCTTCGGGCTATGCGGCGCGGTTGCATCGCACTACTATGCCGTTCTGATCGTCATTCCGCTTGTTGTTGGTGAGCTTGTCAGAACCTGGTTTCGCAAGTCGGTGGATTTCGCGGTCTGGGTTGCATTCGCAGCGTCCGCGATTCCACTGGTAGCATTCGCGCCCGTCATACTCAAGGCGCGAACTTATTCGGGACATTTCTGGGCAGTGCCGCATTGGGGCGAGCCTCTGTTTTGGTATCCCGACGCGCTCGGGCATCTCTCGCTGTTGTTGGTCGCCACTGCAGCAGTCGGCTTCCTGTTGAGGCTGCTGTATGCAGGCCCCGATAAGGAGGAGGAGGTCGCGGCATCGCTTCCGATCAGTGCCGCAATAATTGTTTGGGCTCTGATTCCAATGATTGGGATTGTGCTCGCGGAGTCAGTCACCCACGCTTATACCGGACGGTATTTTATTGCAGCCTTGACCCCAGTTTGCTTCCTGTTGATCTTTGCTCTAAAACGCATTCTCCCGAGCCATTCGATCGGGGCTGGTTTGGTCCTCGTCCTAACGCTAGGTCTCTATGCGCAAGCATGGCGCGACCAATTTCATACGCAGAACACATCTCACGAAACGTTGCTGTCGTCGGCGGCCTTACTGCGCAGTACGGGGACGGGACCAGTCATCGTAAGTGAAGCTACAATATTCCATCAAATCTCCTATTACGCGAAATCCGATTTGGCGGAGAGAGTAGTGTACGTCGCTGACCCGTATCTCTCAACGAATTTTATCGGCCATGACACTATCGATCGCGGGCTCCTGGACCTGAAGCCCTGGTTCCCTCTAAATGTGGTCTGGTGGCACGATTGGTGGAAGGACCATTCCTCCTCGTTGATTTACGGGAACGTCGGCGAGTGGACTTGGATCACGTTCGCATTGCCGCAAATCGCAGACTTGAAGATTTCCAATCGAGACCTCTCGCACCTGATGATGTTGGCGACGCGATTGAAAGTGCCTGAGGACGATCGCTCCGCCACGGATCCCTCGGGTAAACCCGCTCTGTACGATCAACTGCAGCGCAGCGGGCATTCGTTATGTGAGATCTACATGCCAACCGAGACTTGCCCGGTCGTAGACGATCCGAAATTCCGGCCTTTCATTGCCTATCCAAACATACCTGGGTGGCACTAACCTGGTTCGCACTCGCAGGAAAATTGCCGGCGTTCCATTATTTCTGGCCAAGTCACACTGAGTTATGAGACGGATCGACGCGAACGGCGCGGTTGCTTGCCCTGATCGACACGGTTGATGGCCCAGGGACTCCCGGTCGTAACTTCCTGACCGTGACGGTTGACGACGGCCTCAGCTCGTCTTGGTATGGGTGGGGCGGGAGTCGAACACCCACCAGCTTGCAGCGGCGAAGTTGAGCAGCGACGTGACGGCGATGGCCGCGATGTTGGCGGCGAGCAACGGAAGGCCCAGCGTTTGTTTGAAACACCAGGTGAAGAGTGTGTTTCCAGCGATAGAGAGGAATCCGCTCGCCAGGTGGAAGCGCAGCAGGCGGCGCCAGCGGTCGCGGCGAGCGAGACCGGGCCAGGTCCAGGCTTCGTGCCAGATGAAATTGTGGAGCAGGGCGACTTCGACCGCGCAGGCAGTGGCGACCAGATATTGGATGTGCGCGAGGTTCACCAGCATCCAGAGGACGCTCAGTTGCACGGCGACTCCAGCGAGGCCGACCGCGTTAAAGCGAAGCCAGCGGATCATGCTCGCAGACCTCGATTGGCGCGAACCGCTTCCATGACGGATTGGACGGTGCCGCCGGATTAAAGTTCGTTAGGATTTGTAAAGTTCGTGCCGCGGGCCCGGAAGCTTTAGTTTTTCAGCGATTTCAGGTACGCCAGCACGGCTTCGGCGTCGGGTTTTGTCATGTGAAACGTGGGCATGGGGGGACGCGGGGGCGCGCCGGTTCGGGCGATTCCGGTGGTCAGCAATCGGATAAATTCGGCGTCGGTGTTGGGTGGGCCGCCGGCCAGGCGCGGTGTGATCACGGCCCAGTTGGCCACCGGATAGGTGGGACGGATCTGAAGCGGTCCACCTTTCAGCCAATTGCTGCGGTCGCCTTCGCCGGCCTGATTGTTGGGGGTGTGGCAGCGGGCGCACATCGCGACGTCCTCAACGATATATTTGCCTCGCTCGACGGCACTGGAATCGGCCGAGCCGGCTTTGGTGTGCGGCTGGGCGTCGGCGGCTTCGAAGCGCGCGAGGGCGAATAGAAAAAGGACACCGGTCACGGAGACTCGGGCGAGTGAGGTCATAGTGAGGATTGTATCAATTGGCGAGTGGAAATTCGCTACCAGCTTTGGGCCAGTTTCACGAAGGTTCGCACGCCGACGCCGGATGCGCCTTTAGCGAGGTACGGTTTGGCGTCGTCGAGCCATGCGGTGCCGGCGATGTCGAGATGAATCCAAGGCGTGTCGCCGACGAAATCGCGCAGGAACATTGCGGCGGTGATGGAGCCTGCCGGACGGCCGCCGATGTTGGGGAGGTCGGCGAAGGAGCTCTTAAGCTGCTCTTTGTATTCGTCGTCGAGCGGGAGCTGCCAGATTTTTTCGCCCTCGTCCTTGGCGGCTGACATGAGCTTATTCAGGAACGGTTCGTTGTTGGTGAACGCGCCGACATTGACTGCGCCGAGGGCGATCACGACTGCGCCGGTCAGCGTGGCCGCGTCCACCAGGTGCGTGCAGCCGAGGCGTTGCGCGTAGGTCAGCGTGTCGATCAGGATGAGACGGCCTTCGGCGTCGGTGTTGAGGACTTCGACGGTTTTTCCGGCAAGCGTGGTGACGATGTCGCCGGGCCGCTGCGCGCGGCTTCCGACCATGTTTTCGACGGCCGGAACGAACGCCGTCACAGGGATGGCAGGTTTGAGCTGTGCGATGGCCCGTATGGCGCCGAGCACCGCCGCTCCGCCCGCCATGTCGTACCGCATTTTCTCCATGCCGTCGGCGGGTTTGATGGAGACGCCGCCGGTGTCGAACGTGACGCCTTTCCCGATCAGGGCGAGGTGGTCTTTTGTCGATGGCTCGACTGCGGGCTTGTAGCGCACGATGATGAGCGCGGGGGGTTCGGCGCTGCCTTGCGCGACGCCTAACAATGCGCCCATGCCGAGCTGGCGCATGCGGTCCTGATAAAGAATCTCGCATTCCAGGCCCTGCTCCTCGGCCATGGCTTTGGCGCGATCGGCCATGAGGGTGGGCGTCAGAATATTGGCCGGCTCGTTGGCCAGCGCGCGCGTGAAATTCTGACTCTCGGCGATCAGGCGCCCGTGCTCGATGGCGGATTGCGTGGCGCCGAGGAGGGCGAACGAGTCGACTTGCTTTTCGCTCTTCTTGGGATCGGTTTTGTAGCGGTCCACTTCGAAGTCGGCGAGCAGGGCGCCTTCCACCGCGGCGGATGCAAAATCGTCGGAGCGAAACCCTTGGTCCAGACTGAGGACGATGCTGCGAACGCCTTTGCCTTTGAGCGCCCGCAGGACCGCGCCGGAAACTTTGCGGAGCTCGGCGGAATTGAATTTGCCCCGTTTGCCTCCGCCCGCGAGCACCAGGCGTTTGGCTTTCAATCCCGCGGGGCGATGCAGCACGGCAATTTCGAGGGCTTTGCCACTGAACTCGCCGGTATCATAGAGTTCCTTGACTTGTTCGCCGCACGGTTCGGCGGGCGGCTCGCCTTCGAATCCAACGATCACGAGCGCGCCGGCCTCCGCGTCAGCGAGCGGACCTGCTTCCAGTTGAATGTTCATTCGGTTTCATTCTAGTTTAGTAAAACGGTCCAGACGGTGCCCCGCGAAAGCACCCAGAGGTGCGCTATCGTCTGCGCCCGATGGCTGCGCGCGCTTCGGCTTCGGCCTCGCGCTTGCGTTCGGTCTCGCGCTTGTCGTGCAGCTTTTTCCCTTTGGCGATAGCGAACTCCACTTTGACCCGGCCATTTTTCAGATACATTTTGGTGGGAATTAGCGTCAGACCTTTTTCCCGAACCTTGCCGGTTAATTTATCGATCTCGGCGCGGTGGAGCAGGAGCTTGCGGCGTCGTGTGGGCTCGTGGTTCTCGCGGTTGCCGTGGGAATAGTGGCTGATGTGCGCGTTCAGGAGCCAGGCTTCGTTACCCTGGACTTCGGCGAAGGCGTCTTTGAGTTGGATTTTGCCGTCCTTGGCGGCCTTGACTTCGGTCCCGGTGAGAGCGATGCCGGCCTCGAAGCGGTCGGTCAGATAGTAGTTATGGCCCGCGAAGCGGTTGTCACTGAGAATTTTGATACGCGGTTCCATCTTAAATAGGGTTGGGGGCGGGCGGGTTGCGCCACCGGTCTGACTCTTTTATCCTAAACGCCAGGAAACTCCGTAGCGTCAACCGTTTATGTGCGGTGTGTTCGGACCGGCGATGTCATTCTATCACAGGGTGTTCTAAAGAACTAAGATGATACGTTGCAATAGGTTACGTGGGTTGGCAATGGTAATGGCCACGTTGCTGGTCATGCCCGTCGACCAGCTCGAGGCCCACAATAAGAAGGGCGACAAGCTGGTGAAGCTGGGCCGGGAAGCGGAGGCGCGTAAGGAGTACGACAAAGCGCTGGACCTATTCGAGCAGGCGCTGCACCTGGATCCGCAGGACGCCGGTTATCAATTAAATGTTCGCCGGATGCGTTTCACCGCCAGTCAGACGCACGTGGAAGCGGGCATGAAGTTTAAGAACACCGGCGAGCTGGAGAAAGCCCAGGTGGAGTTCCAGAAGGCGTTCAATATCGATCCGGGTTCCACTGTGGCGCTCCAGGAACTGGATCAGGTCGGCAAGGCTCTGGACGCGAAAAAGAAGGGGCTGGCCGCCGAGACTCCGGTGGAGAAGGCTCGCAAGGAAAGTCTGGAGATGATCGAATCTCTGCAGCCGGTGCCGGAACTGAAGCCGATCACCAATCAGATTCCGCAGTTGAAGATGAACAATCAACCGCCGAAGGTGCTGTATGAGACGGTGGGGA
>Ga0335078_10002812_pt1 | contig 26227 bp, 18 predicted proteins | sample Lox_Sample_32_FD_206711 | JGI IMG/M metagenome (GOLD analysis project Ga0335078, IMG submission 206711) | Soil microbial communities from Loxahatchee National Wildlife Refuge, Florida, United States - Lox_Sample_3.2 | ecosystem: Environmental > Terrestrial > Soil > Wetlands | place: USA... | reverse complement strand
CAGGGTGTCGAGCGCCAGCCACAGGTTCTCGCGGACGTTTCGGCGATAAGCTCTCATATCGGTTCAGCAGTCAGGAGTCAGAAGCGAGAAGTCTTAGTCCTTCGAGATCTCGTGGCTTCCAAGAGCTCGATCTGGCTGAAGTCTTCTTACTTTTTTCTTACTCCTTGCTTCTTGCTTCTGACTTCTGTTCTCACTTCTCGGTTCGCAGGGCTTCGATCGGATCCAGCTTCGCGGCTTTACTGGCCGGGTAGATGCCGAAGAAAAGACCGACGCCGCTCGACAGCAACACGCCGACCGCGATCGCGGAGATGGGGACCGAGGCGGTAAAGACCAGATTTACGAGGTGAGCAATTCCGGTGGCCAGCAGGATACCGATCAGGCCTCCCGCCAGCGCCATCGCGGCCGATTCAATTACGAACTGCAAGAGAATGTCGCGCCGGCGTGCGCCCAGCGACTTGCGAATGCCGATTTCGTGGGTGCGCTCCGTGACGCTCGCCAGCATGATATTCATGATCACGATGCCGCCGATCACCATGAACACCGCCACCACGCCGATGGTGGCTCCGAAAATCGTACCCGTAAGAGCCTTCCAGGTCGCCATCAGGGTGTCGGAAGCGTTGATGCCAAAGGGATCCGGCTGGTGATAGGGCACATGGCGGCGTACCCGCATCAGCGAGCGTACCTGATCTTGAAGTTCCGGAACCTGTTCCGAGCTCCATGCCTGCACGGACACCTGGATGCCGGGCCGTCCCTCGAACACCTTCCTGAACGTGGAGAGCGGAATTTGGAGAAACGTGTCCTGGCTCTGCCCGAAGCTGGTTCCGAGCGTCTGGGCGGTGCCGATCACGCGGAAGGGCAGGCCGTACAGCGTGACCTCCTTATCGATGGGGTCCAGTCCCGAAAAAAAATTCGTCACCAGATCGTTTCCAATGAAGCAAACCATAGCGTTGTGTTTGTACTCCGCCTCGGTGAAGAAGCGGCCGAGTTGAACCTTTACGGACCCTACGTCGATGATGTTCGGTGTAACGCCCGCAACCGCCACCTCGTGAATCACGTGATTCTCATAGCGGACGTCCGGGGCCGAAGGCAAGCCCGCGGAGGCGGCGACGTTCTTAGCACCCACCAGGTTCTGCTTGAGAAAGTCGTAGTCCTCGATCCGGATCGGCCGGTTCGTGCGTTGCGCCTTCACGAAGTCCACCCAGCTTTGGCCCCACTGGAACTGGTCTAGGACAAAGGTGTTGACGCCCAAATTGGCGATGTGCTCGGCGATATACAGATTCATGCCGTTTACCACCGACATCACCACGATCAGAGTGGTGGTGGCAATCACCACGCCCAGGAGCGTCAAGAACGAACGCAGCTTGTGGGCACGAAGGGCGTCGAGGGCAATCCAGAAGGCCTCGCGAGCGGTCACCCAAAAGCTGATGGTCTCCCGGCGTTTCGCTGCCCGTCGCGACAGCAGCAATGTTTGCCCTTGGCTTAGAGTCGCCACCGCCCCACCCTTGTTTCTAGTAAGCTTGAATGGAGGAAAACGCTTCCCCCAAATACTGTCATCCCGCTCTCGGAGAGTCAAGAGAGCCGTCGCATTTGACGCTGTACCCTCGCATCGCAGGTCGCAGCACACCACACGCGGCGAGAAAGCCTATAATGTAAGTTTCTGCGTCTAGCGTCAAAGCTCCTGACAGGGTAGATATCCGGCCTTGGCCTTGCGCCACAGAACTGCTAACGCCCAGTGGACGACGCCCAAAGCGGAACGTGAGAACCTCACTTGAAGATTACGACTGACGTGGCATCAAAATTTCGACATAGTCGCACCGAGCCAGAGGTCTCCGACCCAACGATCGAGCCGGATGGTGGATCTCCTCGAGCCCCGGAGCCCGCGAGAGCCGTTTCGGCGCCCGAGGGCGATGACTCCTTTGGCGCCGAGCCGCGCCCCGCAGTCGCCCAGAACACATCGAGCTCCTCGAGCGACGCTATCGTCGTCAAGGGTGCTCGAGTCCACAACCTGAAGAACATCCACTGCGAAATTCCTCACAACCGGCTGACCGTGGTCACCGGCGTCTCAGGGTCGGGTAAGTCGAGCTTGGCGTTTGACACCATTTACGCCGAGGGACAGAGGCGCTACGTGGAGTCGCTCTCGGCGTACGCGCGCCAGTTCCTCGACCGCATGGAAAAGCCCGATGTGGACTCGGTTGACGGTATCGCGCCGGCAGTTGCCATCCGTCAGAAGAACACCACGCGAAACCCGCGATCGACGGTCGGGACCGCAACCGAGATCTACGACTATTTGCGGCTGCTGTTCGCCCGCGCTGGCATCACAACCTGCGGGAAATGTGGCGGGTCTGTCAAGCGAGACACGGTCGACGAGATTGCAGACCAGGTGCTCAAGCTGGAGCCGGGAGGCCGTTTCTTCGTCTTGTTCCCGCTGAACGCGACTAGGCTGGGGAAGAGGGCTGAGGAAGGGCGGGGTTTTAGCCCGGCCGAGCCGACACCCACAACAGAAACTATTAAAACGAATGTAGCGCGCTCTTCGGCGGGGATAAAAGCCCGCCCTTCCCCTGCGCCTCACGAGGCTGCTTCAGCGGCGCTGAAATCGCGCCTCTTCGCGCTCCGCGAGCAGGGGTTCAACCGGCTCTACCAGAAAGGCCGAGTGTTTGAGTTCTCGACGCCCGAGTCGCTTCTGGACCTCGACTTCTCCCAACCGGTCTTCGTCCTGGTCGACCGGCTTGCGATTGGCAGCGGAATCCGCCAGCGTCTGATCGATTCGGTGGAAATTTGCTATCGCCACAGCGGGGAGGCCGTGCTCGAATTTGCGTCCGCCGCGCGTGGCGCCGCGCGTGAAACGGACGCTTCTTCGCCGGCGGACGCGTCGTCGGCAGACGGTGGCAATGCCGCCCCGCAAGCTAGCGTGGTGTCCCGCTCAGTTTCTAACGGCCCCCTCACCCCAGACCCCTCTCCCCCAAAGGGGCGAGGGGAGCGCGGGTTTGAGGATTCAGTTGCGCGGAATGAACTCCCCTCGCCCCCTTGGGGGAGAGGGGCCGGGGCTGAGGGGGCTGTTAAAAGTCACGTGGGACAAGACACCAGCGCAGAGCGGGAGCGTTTGATCTTCAACGAGCGCTTCGAGTGCAAACGCTGCGGCATTGCTTATCTGGAGCCGGAGCCGCGCCTGTTCTCCTTCAACAACCCATTCGGCGCCTGCCCGCGTTGCCAAGGGTTCGGCAATACTATCGATTTCGATCTCGACCGCGTGATCCCTGACAAAAAGAAGACGCTCGCCGAGGGAGCCGTCGAACCCTGGACGAAGCCTCGTTATCGTTCGTTTTTCAATGAGATGAAGACCCAAGCTCGAGCACGCGGCATCCCCTTGGACGTTCCCTTTTTCCGGCTCAGCGCCGCTGAACGGCGCTGGGTGACGGACGGTGACGAGGACTTCCCCGGCGTCCACAGGTTTTTCGAACTTCTGGAGCACAAAAAGTACAAGCTGCAGGTGCGCATCTTCCTCAGCCGCTATCGAGGCTACGCGACTTGTCCTGAGTGTCACGGAGGGCGCCTGCGACGGGAAGCGCTGAACGTGAAGGTGGGCGGCAGGGACATCAGCGAAGTCTGCTCGCTCTCCATTGAGGAGGCGGACCGTTTCTTCGCCACCCTCCGGCTTGAGCCTCACCACGCTGCCGTAGCGGAGAAGGTGTTTGAGGAAGTGCGCTCGCGCCTGCGTTACCTGGTCGAAGTCGGCCTGGAGTATCTCACTCTGGACCGGCTGGCCTCCACGCTCTCGGGCGGCGAGGCGCAGCGCATTCAGCTCGCCACCGCGCTCGGTTCCAGCCTGGTGGGCACGCTCTACGTGCTCGACGAGCCGTCCATCGGATTGCACGCCCGCGACACCGGCCGCTTGATCGGCATTCTCAAGAGCCTGCGCGACCTCGGCAACACTATTCTGGTGGTTGAGCACGACCCGGCTATGATGCAGGAAGCCGATTGCGTGATAGACCTCGGACCGGGCGCGGGCGAGCACGGCGGGCGCGTGGTGGCGACCGGCAGGATCGAGGAGATCACTGCGAATCCTGATTCGCTCACCGGGCGGTATCTTGCCGGCGAGTTGCAAATTCAGGTGCCTGCGCGGCGCCGAAGGCCCGGCTCGCGGCGGCTCCGCTTGCGCGGCGCCCGCGAGCACAATCTGAAGTCGATCGATGTGGAGATCCCGCTCCGCATGATGGTGGCCGTGAGCGGGGTTTCCGGCTCCGGCAAGTCGACCCTCGTCCACGATGTGCTTTATCAGGCGCTGGCCGCGAACCGCGGTCTGGCCGCGGCCCGTGCGGATTACGACCGGCTGGAGGGTGATGTCGGCATCGGCGAAGTGGTGCTGGTGGACCAATCCCCGCTGGGCCGCACGCCACGCTCGAATCCGGTGACTTACATCAAGGGCTACGATGCCATCCGCGAGATTTTCGCGGCTACTCCCGAAGCTCGCGCGCATGGCTATACTCCCGGCCACTTCTCCTTTAACCTGCCCGGCGGCCGATGTGAGACCTGTCAAGGCGCGGGCACCGTGACCGTGGAAATGCAGTTTCTGGCGGATGTGGAACTGGTGTGCGAGGAATGTCGCGGCCGGCGCTTCAAGCCCGGCATTCTCGAAGTCCGCTACAAGGGCGGCAGTATCGACGATGTGCTTGGCATGACGGTCCGCGAAGCCCTCGCGTTCTTCAGCGGCCACGCTAAGGTGACCAGTAAGCTGCGCGTGCTCGACGAAGTCGGTCTCGGCTATCTGCGTTTGGGCCAGTCCGCCACCACGCTTTCGGGTGGAGAAGCGCAGCGCGTTCGCTTGGCCGCGCATATCGCCGAGCGCGCCGGTCTCCGGGAGGATCCGGCCGCCGCGCCGCACCCGCTGTTCATTTTCGACGAGCCTACCACGGGCCTGCATTTCGACGACATTCACAAACTGCTTGCTGCATTTCACAAGTTGATCGACGCCGGCGCCAGCGTGCTGGTGATCGAGCACAACCTCGACGTGCTGAAAACCGCGGACTGGATCATCGACCTCGGACCCGAAGGCGGCGATGGCGGCGGCTTTCTGATGGCCGCCGGTCCGCCTGAAGAGATTGTCAAGCATCCCGAGTCTCATACTGGCCGCTATCTCGCTCCCTACCTCGCAGGCCGCGAAGCGGCGCCCGCGCACGACCTCGGAGTCCAGTTCTGAGCGGGTGGCCTGCCATTTCGGTGGTTTCTTACTTCGGTGCAGGCAGGCTGGAGACAGTGGCCGCCATCGCACGCCCACGGTCAGCGCAAAACGCTGACCGTGGAGGCTCGCGATGCGCTTATTCCTGAGGTGTGCCCAAGAAACCGTCCGTGTTGCCTTGGCTGTCCACGTAGAACCCGACAATCTGACCGAGATCGTTGGTCCCGTTGATGGTTGTGGTGCCAATGCCGTTGGGATCGTCGACGGACTCGAAGGTTCCGTTGCCATACACGAAACCGTGCGTCAAGCCGGCGGCGTCCATGTAAAAGCCGACCACCTGCTGCTCATTGTTCAGGCCCAGAGCCTGGGTGAAGGTTGCCTCAGGATAGTCGAGCGTCGTGAAGTTTCCGGCGTTCAGCAGGAAGCCGTGATTCACGGCCTCCCCGTCAATGTAGAAGCCGCAGACTTCGCCGCTATTGTTGATACCGGTGGCCTGCGCGCTGACGGCCGCGGGGATGTTGATGAGCTCGAACACGCTGCCGTTCTCATCGAACACGTAGGGATGGTCGTTGCCGGCGGAATCGGCGTAATAGCCCGCAGCCTGATTTTCATCGTTTAGCCCGAGAAGCTGATTGAACGTGGTTGACGGATAAGTGACAGTCTTGTAGACCGAGCCTTCTTTCAGGAATGCGTGGGTGGTGCCGGCTTTGTTGATGTAGAACCCGGCGGTCCAACCCGCGGTGTTGATCCCGATCACTTGGGTCTGAGCGGAGGTCGGAAAGTTCTCCGTGGTGAAGGTTCTAGGTGGCACCAAAGTGAAACCCTTGTTCACGGTGGCGCCGTGGTATCCGGCGATCACGCCGGAATTGTTGACCCCAAGCGTCTGCGTGAAGGTGTCGCCGGGATAGATGAGTGTCTCGAAAGTGTAAGTGGTGTCCTGCGCGACTGCTGCCATGGGCGCCATGAACAGCGTCACCAGGCTCAGCCCTAGAGCGAGTTGCTTTATTCTCCCGCACTCAACGGGATTTGCGTGCTGCGAAAACATGTGACTCTCCTTTTTGGTTGTGTTGAGTGCGGAAAGCCAGCAGCCCGTACGCTCCAACGACTGCGATCGGTAGTTCGAGAGGCGGCTTTTTGAGGCCCGATGTTGCAAAACGCCGGTCACCCACGGTGCTGAGACGGCCGCTGATTTCCCACTCACACCGGTAAGCGACAAAAAGGGCCGGATTCCCTCACGGTCAACGCATCAATCGAGCGGGCATATACCTGCCTCTTTGTCTGGCGTCCTGTTGCATTCAATTCCTGCCAGTGGTAAAGGCAGTCCTGCCTGTGCTTTTAGCTGCGTCATCCCAGAGCCTTCCGCTCCCGCAAGGGTGCCTGTGTCGGGCCGACCCTGGGTCGGTGAGCCTTGGCCCTAGGTCGAGAGCGAAAGCTCCCGTCGAATGCACCGATACCATTGTGTGCATCCAGGAGCTGTGTGGCATGGCCATCGTCGCCATGTGCATGCCTGGGGGCCGGGAGACTCAAGAAATAATCATGGTTGGGTGAAGACCTCACCGAAGATGGCTAGTGGAAAATCGTTCCATCGCAGGATTCAAGAAGGCGGGCCTTGGTCAGGACACCTCGTAGCCCGCGCCGCTTGGCCGTGAGCCGCATAGGCCGTGCTGCCGCCAAGTGAATCAGATGCGATAATCTTCTGCTGATGAAGGAAGGCGACCAGTCACCTGACGCAGTGCAGAGCCAGTTCACCACCAAGGGCGGACTTTCCGCCTTTGGCTGGATTGGGGGCGTCCTTGTCTTTGTCGCGGTGAGCGGGCTAGGCGTGTGGCTGCTGCCGTTCGGTGCCCCCGCCGAGCAGGCCGTACTCTCCCACACGGTTGTGGGTTTAGCCGTTCTGGTCCCTTTCACGCGTTGGCAGTACCGGCACTGGCTGGCAGCGCGAAAGGCGCCGCGCAGTTTCCGAAAGGTGTGCGCCTACGCTGGCTTCTGGCTGCTGGCTGCAAGCTGCGCGACCGGCCTGGTGGTGACCGGCCAGGCTCTTTTTGCGCTGCGGGTTCAGCCGGCCTGGGCGAGGCTCCATCTCTGGAGCAGCATCTTCGCGCTGCCGTTCCTCGCCTATCACCTGCTTCCAGCCGCGAGAACCGGGCCGCTCGAGGCAGCCAACCCGCTGCGTGGCGAGGCCAACATCGCGCGGGCGCGCCGGCGCATGTGGATTTTGGCCGCCTATTGGGCGCTCGGCTCGATCGGCGTGGCGATGGCGGCCGTTCTCGTGTACCGTCGGCCTTCGTACGAAACCTATCAGCCGCCGATTCAGCACCTGCCCGGGAACGGTGCCAATCCCTTTGCCCCAAGTTTCGCCGCCACGAGCACCGGGCGGCCGGTGGCGCCCGAAACCCTCGCCAACTCCGAATCCTGCGGCACAGCGGGCTGCCATACGGCGATCTATCGCGATTGGCTGGCGAGCGCCCATCACTGGTCGGCGGAGGACGAGTTCTTTCAGGCCGTGCGCAGCGCCACCACCGACGTGCAAGGCCTGGAGGCAACGGAGAAGTGCGGCGCCTGCCATGACCCGGTTTCGCTGCTGGCCGGGTATAAGGATCCCCGCCTGGGCCGCGCCACGCCCGGCTACCATCACGGGGATTCCTGCCTGGTTTGTCATGCCGTGCGGCGGGTGGATGCGCGCGGCATCGGAAGCTACGAAATCGGCGTCCCCAAGCCGTACTTGTATGAATATAGCGGCAACCCTTTCTCGGCCGGCGTAGCACACTTCTTGATCCGGGCTTACCCCAAGCAGCACGATCGGGACTACGATCTGAGGCTCGTGCGCCTCGCCGAGTCCTGCGCTCCCTGTCACAAGGAATGGGATGTGATCGACAAAAGCGTGGGTCCGGTGCAGGTGGAAACCCAATACGATGACTGGCGCACGCACAAATGGAACACTGACCCTGATCCTTCACGGCGCCTGCGCTGTCAGCAGTGCCATATGTATTACGCGAACGCCTCGAACGCGTCGACGGCGGACCCTTATGACCTCAAGATCGGCCTGGGCATAAAGTACCGGAACCACTACTTCGCCGCCGGGAACCAGTTCATGCCTGAAGAGCTGGGCTCGACCGATGCGAAGGGGCAGGTGCAGCGCGTTAATGAATGGCTGCAAGGCAAAAGCGTGGTGCCCGAGATCAGCCGCGTCTGGCCGCGCGGCCCGATCGTGGCTCTCGAGATTCAAGCGCCGCCGTCAGTCCCGAAAGCAGGCGTCATGGCAGTTCGGGTGGTGCTGACCAACAACAAGGTGGGCCACAGCTTTCCCACCGGTCCCCTCAACATTGGCCGTGCTTGGATCGAACTGAAGATTCTCGACAGGGCCGGACGCGAGTTCTTTCATTCCGGAGAACTCGATAGTGCGAATCACATAGAGTCTGGTTCCTTCATTCTAAGGCCGCTCGCCATCACCACCGCCGGCAAGGAGATCATGATGGCTGACCTGTGGCATCCCGCCGGTCCTCAATTTCGGCCCGCGATTCTGCCTGGTCATTCGGCCACCTACGACTACGAGGTAATAATCCCCAGAGACGTTGACGGTCCGCTGCTTGTGACGTCGAGACTGCGGTATCGCAAGGCCAATCAGTTCTTTATGGATACCGTCTACACCGACGTTCATCGAGAGGCGACGATCACCGATATCTCCTCAGCCCAACTCACCGTCGAAATCGCCGGCGCGAAAGGTACCGGTCAGGACGTGAGGCCGGACAACTCACGGTAGCCTTCATGGCGTCCAGATGTAGCGACCTGCCGTCGCGCCGCACGTAAGTCATTAAGAGTGCAGGGAATACCAAGCTCGGGGGCCCCATCCTTTTTTACCTCCGCGATAATGTGCGCACCGGCACTCTCTGGTGTGACCCTGGTCACTTCGCACACCCGGAATTCCAGATAAATTTCCCGTTGCAACGCTTCAGTCGATCGACCCGGCTCAGGTTGATCCGGTAACGAGCCGATGGAGCGACTTGGAGCAATCGGCGCCGGTGAAGGTTACTTGTGGGATTGAAGTTGACAAGACGAGGTTTTCTTAAAGGTTCCGCCGCCGGTTCGCTAGGGGCGGTTGGCATCGCGGCTGCGGTCCGGAGGAGCAGCGCTTCGGAGGGCTCCCCGGGCTGGCGGGGGGCCACGCGCGTCACGCAAATCGCCACCAATTGCGAGATGTGCTTCTGGCGCTGCGGTGTGCTGGCTGAGGTGGCGGATGGAAAGGTATTGAAGCTCCAGGGCAACCCTGACCACCCGCTGACCAAAGGGCGGCTCTGCGCGCGGGGCAACGCGGGAATCGGCCTCTTGTATGATCCCGATCGTTTGAAGCAACCACTGCTTCGCACCGGGGCGCGCGGCGAAGGCCAGTTCAAGCCAATTTCCTGGGACCAGGCGCTGGATTTCTTCGCAGCCCGGCTCACCGATCTAAAGAGCAAATATGGGCCGGAGTGCGTAGCCTTCTTCCCACACGGCGTTGCCTCCAGTTTCTTTGCGACGTTGATGAGGGCGTTTGGCACTCCCAACGCCGCCGAGCCCGCCTTCGCCCAATGCCGGGGGCCTCGGGAGGTCGGCTATGCGCTGACCTTCGGATCGGGGCTGGGGTCTCCCGAACCCGTGGACCTCGAAGAGTCCAAGCTAATTATGCTTATCGGCACTCACATCGGCGAGAACGTCTTTACCTCGCAGGTGACCGCCTTTGCAGAGGCCTTGTCGCGCGGCGCCAAGCTGATCGTGGTGGATCCGCGCTTCTCGACGGCGGCTTCGAAGGCGGACTGGTGGCTGCCGATCCGGCCCGGCACGGACATTGCTCTGCTACTGGCCTGGATGAACGTGCTGCTGACGGAAGGGATTTACGACAAGGACTACATCACCAGCCACGGCGAGGGGCTTCCCGAGCTTGAGGCTCACGTCCGCGAGTTTACTCCCGAATGGGCCGAGGCCATCACGGAGCTGCCGGCTGCGGAGATTCGTGCCACCGCGCGCGCCATGGGTCAGGCTAAGCCGGCCGTCGCGTTGCACCCAGGACGCCACACGACGTGGTACGGCGACGACACGCAGCGGGCTCGCGCTATGGCCATCTTGACGGCCTTGCTTGGGAGTTGGGGCCGCAAGGGTGGTATTTTCCTCCCCACGCCGATCAAGACGGGCAAGTTCGCGACTCCGCCTTTCCCGGGGTCGAAGCGCGGACGCGCGGACGGCGCCGGAACCACCTTCCCGTTAGCCTCCGAAGAGCAGGGCGTGACGAACGGACTCGTCGAGGCTACGCTGACGGGCAAGCCCTACCCGATCAAGGGTTGGATCGTCTATGGCCAGAACGTGCTGGAAAGCATTCCGCAACGGCAGAAGACGCTCGACGCAATCCAGCAGCTCGACCTGATGGTGGTGGTCGATCTGCTGCCCATGGAGCAGACCCGTTACGCCGATCTGGTATTGCCGGAAGCCACCTACCTGGAGCGCTACGACGTTCCGCACATCGCGGAGAGTGCTAAGCAACCGTTCGTGGCGATACGCCAGCCGATCGTCGACCCGCTTTATGAGACCAAGCCCGGGTGGTGGATCGCGAAACAAATGGCAGGCCGGCTGGGGCTGCAGGAATACTTCCCTTGGGATTTTCCTGATCAACACCTGGCTAAGCTTGTCGAACCGCTGGCAGCGAGCCTTGCCGAGCTGAAGGCGCGTGGCGCTGCGACCTTTGACGGACGGCCTTACATTGACGACCGGCGGCCGGAGGACGGTCCGCTATTCCCAACGCCGACTGGAAAGATCGAGCTCTTCTCGCCGGCTCTCAAGCAACTAGGCTTCGATCCACTGCCCCGCTACACGCCCGTGATCGATCCACCGCCAGGTTATTTTCGGCTGATTTACGGTCGGGCCCCCGTACACTCCTTCGCACGCAGCGAGAACAATGCACTGCTCGATTCCTTGATGCCGGAGAACGAAGCCTGGATCAACAACTCTGCGGCGCGGGACCTGGGCCTGAGCGAGGGCCAACGGGTGATTCTCGAAAACCAGGATGGGGCGAAATGCCTGCCGGTGCGGGTACGGATAACGGCAGGGATCCGGAAAGATTGTCTCTACATGGTGCACGGATTCGGCCACCGGTCACCGGCGCTACATCGCGCCCACGACCGCGGCGCTTCGGACACGCAATTAATGACGCGAGTGAAGGTAGACCCCGTGATGGGCGGCACCGGAATGCGGGTCAACTTCGTCCGCGTGGTCGAGGGGGAGGAAGGAATCTAACATGGCACGCTACGCCATGGTGACCGACCTCACGAAGTGCGTGGGTTGTCAGGCCTGTACCGTAGCGTGCGAGACAGAATGGGACGTGCCGCTGGGCTTCGCGCGAACCCACGTCCGCTTCACCGGCGTCAGCGGCACGTTCCCGAACTTGGTTTCCACCTTCCATGTGGCGCAATGCAATCATTGTGATCGTCCCGCCTGCACGGCCCCCTGTCCCACAGGAGCCACGTATCAGGCCGAGAACGGCATCGTCAAGGTAGACAGGGAACTCTGTATCGGCTGCGGATACTGTGTGGAAGCGTGCCCGTACGGAGCGCGCTTCATCAATCCGGTGATCGAAAAAGTGGACAAGTGCGATTTTTGCTCCAGCCGAATTGAGAAGGGCCTGGAACCCGCGTGCGTGGCGACCTGTACGGCGCACGCCAAGTTCTTCGGTGACCTCGAAGACCGCAACAGCGACGTATTCAAAATGGTCTTCGAGAAGGGCGCGCGGCGGCTCGAGACTTCGGAAGTTGCCATTGGGCCGAACGTCTACTACCTGGGGAAAAACGAGCACGTGGACCTGGTACTGGCCACGTTTCCGCCGCATCGCCCGCGAATGCCGCTTGCGGGCGAGTGGTGGAGCAAGGTGGTGAAGCCGCTGGTGTTGACGGCGATTGCAGCCACGTTCCTCGGGCAGGCGGCGGCCTTTTTCCGCCAGTTGCGGGCCGGAGAGAAGGAGTTCGATGACTAGGAGATCCCAGGATGGGCGCTGAGAGCATACCCCGAATGCCTGTGCCGCTTACCGCCGAGCGGGCGGAGGCCATGTCGCAGCGGCTGATCAAGAAGCACCACGTGGCCATCATGCTGCTGCACTGGTTCAATGCCACGGTGTGGCTGACGGAGCTGGCCACGGGCGGGGCGCTCATTTCCTCGCCTCACTTCCGCATCGCTCCGTACTGGTACATCTCGATGGTGCAGGGCTTCTTCGGCACGCGCGCCAATATGCTGCGGTTCCACATCACGGTCGGGCTGACCTGGCTGGTGGTCTTCCTGGTCTACGGGACTTTCGGTTTCCGGACTTATCTCAGAAGAGAAGTGGTCGAGAACGAAGTGAAGCTCGACGCCGACGACTGGCGCTGGCTTTGGGTGCGCTTGCGCTTGATTTTGAAACGTACCGACGAGAGCCTGCCACCGCAAGGCGTTTACAACGCCGGCCAGAAGATGTTCGCCGCGCTCGTTTACACCATGATTCCCGTGATCATGCTGAGCGGGCTCGTCATGACGTTTCACCTTGTCAGCACGCCACTGGTGCAATGGGCGATTGTTGCGCACTTCGCGGCCGTGGGCATGATTGTGTCCGGCCTGATGATTCACGTTTACATGGGCGCCGTGTTTCCCGAAGAGAAGCCCGCCTTCTTCTCGATGCTGACTGGGATGGTCAATGAACTCTATGCCTACCGCCACCATTTCAAGTGGTGGCAGGAGGTGAAGATGCAAGAACAGATCTGGAAGCGAGAGGTGATTGAGGAGAAGCCCGAGGCGCCGCCGGCCGAGCCGCCCGAGGCGCGCTTGACGACAGAGGCTGAGCCCCCGCCCTCCCGGCCACAGTCGCGCCTGGGGTCGCTGCTGCAGCGAACGTTCCGCGCGCCGGAATACTGGCCACCGTACGTTGTTGGCGTCGGCTTGGGGCTTACGCTGCTCGCCTCCTTCGTGATCATGGGCGAAGGCCTGGGCGCGTCGGGCGGATTCACGCGTTACCTGGTCGCGATCCTGGCATGGATCTCGCCTCATTATGTGGCGGCGAACGGTTACTGGAGCGAATACGCGCAACCCGGCCAATCGCCGCTGATCAACTTCCTGGTATTCGAACTGATCGGCGTGCTGCTGGGCGGGTTCATCTCCGGGTGGCTCGCCCGGAGGGTGCGGTTTGCCGTCGACAAAGGTCCGCATGTTACCAAACTCACACGCTATGTGATGGCACTGGCGGGAGGGACCTTGATGGGATTTGGCGCTCGCCTCGCCCGCGGCTGCACGAGCGGCCTCGCGCTTTCCGGCGGTGCCGTGCTGGCAGCAGGCGCCTGGGTTTTCATGCTGGCCGTTTTTGCGGCGGGCTTCGCCGGCGCCTACTTCATCCGGAGGTTCTGGCTATGAGCGCTCCCTTTGCTGCGTCCTTCTCGGTCACGACTTACCTGGCAACAGCCTTGGTGCTGGGCTTGTTTTTCGGGTTTTTCCTGGAGCGCGCAGGCTTTTCAAGCGCGCTCAAACTGACGGCCCAGTTTTACTTCAAAGACTTTGCCGTGCTGAAGGTGATGTTCACGGCGATCGTGGTTGCGATGCTGGGCATCGTCTATCTTTCGCTGATCGGTTGGCTCAACATGAGCCAGGTCTACGTTCCCGCGACGTTTCTCTGGCCCCAGCTCGTGGGCGGGCTGTTGCTGGGCGTCGGCTTTATCATCGGCGGCTATTGACCGGGCACCTCTGCGGTGGCGGTCGCCATCGGAAAGCTCGACGCGCTGTTCTTTATCATTGGCATCTTCCTCGGCATCTTCGTTTTCGGGGCCGCAGTCCCTCACTTCAGCAACTTCAACGTATCGGGCGCGCTCGGGGCGCTTACTCTGCCGGTCTGGCTGAACGTGAATGTCGGAATCGTCGCTTTGGCCGTTGTGTTGATGGCCCTCGGGGCCTTCTGGGCCGGAGAGCGCAGCGAAGGGCGGTGGAATGTTTTTGGACGGCTGTACTGCAAGGGGCTTGAGAAGGAGGAACGGTCATGAAGATTGAGGTCACCGGAAAACACGTGGCGGCGGGAGTTGCGGTTCTGCTCGGCCTAGTCGCTGCACTCGCGGCCACAACCGTTCATGGCAGCGGGGCGGGGCCGGTGGACGCGCCGAAGCTGGTGCAAAGCATCATGGCGGAGACGGATCACGTTACTGCGGGTGAGCTGGCGGGCTGGATACTGCAGAAGAGCCCGGACTATCTGCTCGTTGATATTCGGGAGCCCTGGCAGTTCGACGACTACCACATTCCGACTGCCATCAACATTCCGCTCGGCCAGCTGTTCGACGACTCCGGCCTGAAACAGCTCTCGCGTGAGAAGAAGATCGTGCTCTGCGGGCTGGGCGTGGGACGCGCCTCGCAGGCGCAGTTACTGCTGAGTTTGAAAGGCTACAACTCGCTTTCTCTCGAAGACGGCATCGGCGGATGGTGGGACGCGGTGATGACGCCCACCAGCCTCCGCTCGGAGACAGCCTCGTCCGCGGGATATCTGCAGGCGAAAGCGCTTCGCGAGCACTTCATGGGAGGAGTACCGGCGGGTGCCGCGACCGTGCCGCCCCCGACGGTGTCGATTCCGCCGACGCCCGGTAAACAGGCGCCGCCCCCAGGCACGCCAAATCAGAAACTGAAGCTGGGCAGAGGGTGCTCGTAATGGAACCTTGCAGACAGCCGTAGAGCCGACCCTTGGGTCGGACTCGGCCGGGGCAAGCCCCAGCCCTGCATCCGGTAACCAATGACGGTCTGCGTTGAAGGACGCCCGAAGCAAGGCAGGAGGGGCGCCGCATCGACAGACCGAGGGAGTCTCAACAATGCATAAGAACATCAAGCTTGCAGCATTCGCGCTCGCGCTGTCGGTGACGTTGACCAATCTGGTTTGGGCCACTGACGGCTACTTTTCGAGCGGCTATGGAGTGAAGCAGATGGGACAGGGCGGCGCCGGCGTGGCCTTGCCCGCCGACAGCCTTGCGGCCGCCACGAATCCAGCCGGTATGGTGATTGTTGGCAATCGCTTCGACTTCGGAATGAGCCCGTTCCTCCCCAATCGCGACGGAACCATCGTCGGGAATCAGCTGCCGCCAGGCTACCCAAACGTGAACGGCACTTACGACGCAAATGGCAGGAAGTACTTCTTCATGCCTGAACTGGGGTACAACCGTCTGCTGAGACCTTGGCTATCGTTCGGCGTCTCGCTCTACGGAAACGGAGGGATGGACACCTCCTACGTCACCCCGATTCCGCTGCTCGGCACCTCTAAGGCGGGAGTGGATTTGGAACAGATGTTCATCGCGCCCACCCTTTCCATGAAGGTGAGTCGGCGCAACTCCATCGGTGTTTCCTTCAATCTGGCCTACCAGCGCTTCAAGGCGACGGGCTTGCAGAACTTCGCCACGGCTATGTCGTCCTCAGATCCGGCCAATGTGACCGACCGCGGCGCCGATTCGGCTCTGGGCGGGGGCGTGCGTGTCGGCTGGCTCGGGCAGGTGAACTCCAGATTCAGCGTTGGCGCTACCTATCAATCTCGGACCTGGATGAGCAAGTTCAACAAGTATAGCGGCCTCTTCGCGGAGCAGGGCGCGTTCGACATTCCGGCCAATTTTGCGGCGGGAATCGCCGTCAAGCCGCTCTCGAAGGCGACCGTCGCCTTTGATGTGGAGCGCATCCAATACGGAGCCGTGAAGGCGATCGCCAACTCCGGCTCCAATCAAGCCCTACTGGGATCAAGCAACGGCCCCGGCTTCGGGTGGCATGACATCACCGCACCTAAGGTGGGCTTGAGCTACGCCCTGAATCGAACTTTGACGCTACGCGCCGGCTACAACCACTCGGGCGTGCCTTTCTCGTCGAGCCAGACTTTCTTCAACTTGCTGGCCCCGGGGATCGTCCAGGACCATGTGACCGGTGGCGTCACGCTTGGGCTCGGCCATGGCCGCGAATTGAACTTCGCTTACATGCACGCATTCGCCAATACCGTCAACGGTCTCAACTCGATTCCTCCTTCGGCGGGCGGCGGCAACGCCAATCTCCGCATGTATGAGGATTCAGTCGGCATCAGCTTCGGCTGGAGCCGAGAATAGAGGGCCCGTCACTGTCGCGGCCGAACGACCGGCGCAGCCTCACTTGGCTGCGCCGGACGAAGGCGTCGAAGCTGCGAGCTCCGGTTGCGAATACTTCGGCGTGCTGATGTATCCCGTCACGCTGTTTTGATCCACCTTGTTGACCACGAGTTCGTCAAACTCCTTCGAATTGGCCGTTGCGAAGAAGACGGGCTCATCGATGGTACGATTGTCCTTGGGAATCACCATGTCGTTGGTCAGAAGGTTGAGATTGAAGCGATGGTGCTTCACGTTGGTTTTCTTCAGTACCAGGCCCACGCTGGCTACCGTTTGCTCCTGATTCTTGTTTAGCGTGAACTCGTAGTAGTTGCGCTGGCCCAGCTTGCGGAGAGTCTCGATATCGTCGTGGTTGCGGGCGATCAGCGTGCCCATTTGACTGCGAGCCATGCCGAGATCGTTCTGCAATGTGGTTACTGTCTGTTTGGTGGTGCCGAGATCAGTCTTGGTCGCCGCAATATCTTGGGAAACGCTGGCCACCTGCTGCCCCATCTGCTCATTGTTCTTGGCGATTTCCTGTTTCAAGGCGTCGTTTTCAGCCTCGGTTTGTTTCTCAAGCTTGGCTACCAGAGAGCGGGCTCGGGCTAGTTGTTTGCCGTCGGACCTCCCCATCTTCTTGGAAGCCGTGTCGAGCTCGCTGCGTAGGGCGTCAAGCTGCTGAGCGTTGGCGTCCTCCAGGCTTGAAAGCTTGGCCGTCAATTGATCGTTCGATTGCTGAATCTGCGCTCGCAGGCTCGCTTCCTGCGCCTGCACTGCACTGATGCCGCCCACCTTGCTGAGCGTATAGATCTCGCCAAGCACCAGCAGGCCCAAAACCACAAAAACTATCACCCACGGTCCGCTCGACTGGCGGACTACGATGTTTTCATTTCGCGGAACCTCGTCGATCGCCATGACATCCTCCTGGCTCCCTTCTCGCCCCCCTAACGGGGCCCAGGAACCCATACCTGAGCGAGCAAATCTAGTACCATTCGGCTTCTAGCTGCAATCCACTAAGGCTAATACTATTGTAGCGCCGCCGGGATACACCTTGCGTGGGAACAGAGTCGAAATTTACAGTGTTCTATGTAAGATTGACCGCCACGGACCGGACAAGTGGACTAATGGCAAGCAGTTAGAGCAGAGCATCCACTCGCTATGGCGGTGATGTTCGCCAGCAGTTGGCCGGAGGAACGTTATTTCAGCCCTGTGGACGCGGGCGCTCCGGTGGGCTTTCCATTCGTCCCGCCGACCCGCCTTTCCCTTCTTTCCTTGGCCCAGCCTTCCTTGATCACTTGGCGCGCCCGGCCGAGGGCCAACGAGTCAGGCGGCACATCCTCGGTGATCGTCGAGCCGGCGGCTACATAGGCGCGACGACCCACTCGGACCGGCGCCACCAGCATGGATCCGCTGCCGACGAACACGCCGTCTTCGATGTGAGTGGGGTGCTTGCGCTCGCCATCGTAGTTGCAAGTGACCGTTCCGGCGCCCACGTTAACCTTCTCTCCAACCTCTGCGTCGCCGAGGTACGTGAGGTGCTGGGCCTTGCTGCCACGGCCCACCCGGGAATTTTTAACTTCAACGAAGTTGCCAATGCGGCACTCGTCGCTAAGGACTGATCCGTTCCGCACATTGGCAAAAGGCCCGAGAAAGGCATCCGAACCTACTGACGACTCGAGAACGACACAGCAGGGCCGGAGCGTGACGCGATCGCCGAGGGTGGAGTCTGTGATCGTGCAGTGTGGTCGTATCAGGCAATCACGGCCCACCCGAGTTTCACCAAGCAGGCTCACGCCTGGATCGATCACCGTGTCGCGCCCGACGCTGACCGCGTCGTCGATGTAGGTCGCTTCTGGATCGACAATGGTCACGCCCTCGCGCATCAGGCTTTCCGCCTTTCGACGGCGGAGGATGGCTTCCGCCTGGGCCAACTCTACACGATCGTTAACGCCCAACACCTCCCACGGATCTGCTACCAGGACGGTCTCCACGCGCTCCCGGCGGCGCGCGAGTATCTCCACCAAGTCTGTCAACAGATATTCCTTCTGAGGATTGTCGGCACTTAGGCGCTCGAGGTGCGCTAGCAGTTTAGAACGTGAGAAGCAGAGGATGCCGGAGCTGACCTCTCGAATCCGCCGCTCGACCGAAGTCGCGACTTTCTCCTCGACGATTCTACGCACCTTGCGGTCGCGGCCGCGAACAATGCGTCCATAGCCTTGCGGCTTTTCAAGCCTCAGGGTCAGGATCGTGACTGCGGCGCGGCGCTTGCGGTGGGTTTCGATCAAGCTACGCAAGGTGTCAGGCGAGAGCAGAGGCGAATCGCCCACCAGCACAGCAAGATCAGCGCTGGACGAGCGCTCCAGTTCGTCCTTTGCCATCATGAGGGCGTGGCCGGTGCCGAGTTGCTCCCTCTGATCGATAAAGGTGAGTCCCGGCCGGGCAAATTCCCTTTTCAGGTCGTCAGCCTGATGCCCCACCACCATGTAGACTTGTTCCGGTGCGCAGTCAAACGCCGTGCGGAGCGCATACTCACCGAGAGGGCGCCCCGCCAGCCGATGGAGAAGCTTGGAGCGCTGGGACTTAAAGCGTACCGCTTTGCCCGCCGCCAGAATTAGAACTGAGAATCCTTTGTTCGTCATGTGGGTTTAGAGAGCGGTTGCAGCGCCAGACTCTCGCAAGGTGGATGCGTCCTTTCCCAGGCCGGTCGCTGCTTTTTTATCGCGAAGCAGATCCTTAACTCACTGATTTTAAGCCTAATCGTAGCTTTAGCCCGATCCGTCCGTCTTTAGCCTTTCTCATCCTCACGTCAAGTGACACAACCGTGCTTGGCACCTGACTTGCTCTAGATGCCGGTGAAAGTCGTGGGAGGTGTTTGATGCTAGACGAAGCTGAACTGAACCGGTTTCGAGAGGAGTACCAAGCCGACGAGCAGTGGCGCACGATCTCGTCTCACGCCGTCGCTGACATGATCGAGATATGTGCCGTGTGCGACACGGTTCGAGACAAGGAAAGCCTCGTTCGTTGTCCTTGGTGCCGCGACACCTACTGCTGCGAGGATGGCGTCTGCTCTGAACAGCACCGGTCAAACCAGCACGCTGCTGTCGCCTATTGGACCTGGTGAGCATCGTGTCACTTTGGCCCCTTGAATGGCCAGTATGAGCTAATTTGATGCGATCGGACAGTGGAATATGTACGGTGTCCGCACCGGCTTGCCGGTGTCCGTTGCGAATCGCTTCCAACCCGCATTCTACCTCACGCCGCCATTTGAACATCGCCAGAAGGCTTATAACATACTTTTTTACAATAGCTTGCCGGCGTCGGCAGGTTTGGATTACTAAAAGCCCGAGCGAAACGGAGTGATCATTCCTCAAAGGCTTCTTCCGCATCCGGAAGGATGTCGCCCGGACTGGCGAACCAAGCATAGACCGTGGGCAGCAAGATCACGCTGAAGAACAGCGCGGCTAGCAATCCGCCGACAATGACGATGGCAAATGGCCGCTGCGAGTCAGAGCCGATGTCGTGCGAGACCGCGGCCGGCAGCAGACCTAGCGACGCAGCCAGCATGGTCATCATGATGGGCCGAAGCCGGCGCGTTGAGCCCTCGAACACCGCCTGGCCAACCGAGAGGCCGCTGGCGCGCAACTGGTTGATGTACTCCACCAGGATCACGCCCGTTTGCACCGACACGCCGAACAGGGCCAGGAATCCGAGTCCAGACGAGACGCTAAAGTGGGTGCCGGTAACGAGCAGGGCGGCCAGACCGCCTACGGGCGCCATGGCCACGTTCAACAGGATCAGCAGCGACCACTTGAAGGAGTCGAATTCGGAATAGAGGATCAGAAAGATGACCAGCAGCGTAATCGGAATGACCAGCGAGAGCCGTTTCGCAGCCCGCTGCTGACTCTCGTATTCCCCCGCCCAATCCAGCTTGTAGCCTTGCGGAATCTTGACCTTTTGATCGACCTCCGTCATGGCCTGACGCACGGTGCTGCCGAGATCGCGTCCCCGCACGCTGTACTTGATGGCGATGTAGCGCGAGTTGCCTTCGCGATAGATCATCGACGCGCCGTCTTGGACCTTCACGTCGCAAAGTTGGCCGATCGACACCCGCTCGCCGGTCGGTGCCAGGATGCGGATGTTGGAGATATCGTTGATCGTCTGACGAAACTGGGGTTGGTAGCGTACGACCAAATCATAGCGCCTTTCGCCTTGAAGAATCTGGCTTACGGCAGTGCCGCCCACGGCCGTCTGGATGGCGTCCTGGACGTCGCTCACGTTGATCCCGAAACGGTCGGTTTTTTCCCGGTCCACGATTAGATTCACATTTGGTTGACCGAGTACGCGAAAAACGCCAAGATCCGCAATTCCGGGGACGCCCTTCATCACCTCGACGATCTTGTCGGCAGTGTCCTCCAGGTCATGGAGGTCGGTTCCAAAAATCTTCACGGCCAACTCGCCCTTCACGCCGCTCACGGCTTCGTTGACGTTGTCCTCAATCGGTTGTGAAAACCCCCAGTCCACGCCGGGCATGGTCTCCACCTGCTTGTCCATGGCTGCAATCAAGTCGTCTTTGGTGCGAAACTGAGGACGCCACTCCGATCGCGGCTTGAGGTCCACGAAATACTCGGTGTTGAAGAACCCGGTGGAGTCGGTGCCGTCGTCCGGACGCCCGACCTGGCTCACGACCTGGGTCACCTCCGGGAAGCTGATGAAGATCCTGCGGGCTTGCTGCATGACGCGGATGCCTTCGGTGGGCCCGGTGCTGGACGCCAGTGTGCCCCGGGCCCAGATGGCGCCTTCGTCGAGGTGCGGTAAAAACTCGGAGCCGATGGCGCCGCTCATCGCCACATATAAACTCATGGCCAGAACGATTGCGGCACATGCGGCGGTCATCACGCGATGCTTCAGGCACCAGCTCAGCTGCCAGCGGTATGCCCGCATGATCGCGGCAAACAGCGGATTGGCTTTTTCACGAACACCGCCGCGAAAAACGAAGCTCGCCAGGACCGGCGCGAGCACGAGGGCGAAAAACAATGCTCCCAGCAGCGCGAAGGCCACTGTCCAGGCCATGGGCCGGAAGAGCTTGCCCTCCACCCGTTGCAGCGTGAAGATTGGCAGGTAGGCGACGATGATGATCAGAATAGGAAAGAAAACGGGCCGGTTCACTTCGTGGGCGGCATGGCGAATACGCTCGAGAACGGAGTGCGTCCCCTCGCGTTGCGTGTGGCGGACGATATTCTCCACCATCACCACCGATCCTTCGACGATCATGCCAAAATCAAGCGCGCCGAGCGAGAGCAAGTTTGCTGGAATATGACTCAACTTGAGCAGGATGGACGCGAAGAGAAGCGAAAAGGGGATGGTGGCGGCTACGATCACGGCGCTGCGCAAATTGCCGAGAAACAAAAGCAGTACGATGACCACCAGCAGGATGCCTTTGGTGAGGTTGAGCAGAACCGTGTGCGTTGTAAATTGAACCAGATCGCTCCGATCCAGATAAGGTTGGATCTTCACGCCGGGCGGTAGCAGCCGGGCGTTTAACTCCGCGACCTTGGCATGCAGGGCCTGAAGCGCCGACTCTGCTTCCGCCCCCTTGCGCAAAAGCGCGATCCCTTCCACAACGTCATCCTGATCCACAATGCGGCCGTCGGGCGTCCGAAAAGTCTTACCGATCTGGCCCAGCCGGATCTTCGGCCCCTGCACCACCGTGGCCACGTCGCGAACGTGCACGGGAGTGCCGTTTTGGGTCTTCAGTACGGTGTCTCCAATTTCGTCCGTGTTCTGCATCAAGCCGACGGCGCGAATGTTGAACGCCTGGGCGCCGTGCTCGATGAAGCTGCCCCCGCCGTTCACGTTGTTGGCGGCCAGCGCCTGCTCTACCACCGGAAGGCTCAATCCGTACGCAATGAGCTTGTTCGGATCCACCTGCACCTGGTATTCGCGCGTGATCCCGCCGAAAATGCTGTCGTCAACGATGTTGGGCACCGACTTGAACTGGTTCAGCACCACCCAATCCTGAAGCGACTTGAGTTCCATCACGTCGTAGCGCGGGTTGTTGCTGGTCAGCGTGTAGAAATAGATCTGGCCCGTGGGGCTGTAGTCCGGGCCGATTTGGGAGTTGACGCCGGCCGGTAGCGTCACTTGGGACAGCTTTTCAAGCACCTGCTCGCGGCTCAGAAGATCGTCGGCGTCGTCGTCGAAGATCATGGTGACCACCGACAGGCCAAACAGCGATATCGAGCGCAGGTGCGTGAGATGTGCGACGCCGTTCAACTGAACTTCGAGGGGAACGGTGATTTGTTGTTCGACTTCCTCAGCGGCGCGTCCGGGCCACTGAGTGATGACCTGCACGCTTGTGTCGGCGACGTCCGGATAGGCTTCCACCGGAAGCTCGTGAAAGCTGATTGCGCCCCACAGCAGTAGCATTACGCCGAGCGCTACCACCAGGAGCCGCTCGCGCAGCGCGAAATCAACTAGACGGCGGATCATAAGAACTAGCTCAAGCCAGGAGCGAGAAGTCAGAAGCCAGAATTCACCGAGGGGTTAGCTGATATAGTGACGGCGCCCCCTTACCCGGCGCTGCGCGCCACCCTTATCCCAAGGAAGATGTGAAGAAATCCACGCACAGACAAAAAGTCTCACGCAAAGCCGCAAAGGGCCGCAAGCAACCCAAGGAGGCGCACTTTGTGCTTCTTTGCGCCTTTGCGTGACCGTTCTCCCCTCGCCCCCTTGGGGGAGAGGGGCCGGGGGTGAGGGGGCGCCTTGCCGTCCCGGTTTCGTCTCGGCATCAGTCCGCGGAAACCGCGGTCGAGAACTCGAGGGCGTTGACCACAACCTGATCAGTCGGTTTAAGGCCGGCCAGGATGTCCTGCATCCCGTGAGAATCCAACATGCCGCCCTGGACCTCCGTGCGGCGGAAAGCGCGCTCGTTGACACGCAGAAACACCCAGTCCTTGTCATGCAAGCGCAGGATTGCTGTGGCCGGAAGCAGCAGTCGCGGGTAAGTTCGCCGCGATGTGAACTTGGCCGTCGCGAACATTTGAGGACGGAAGAGCCCGCCTGCATTCGCGAGTTCCACGCGCACTTTGGCCGTGCGAGTGGCAGGATCCAGGACCTGGGAGATGTTTCCCACCGTGCCCCGAAAGGCTCGGTCAGGGTAGGCATTCAGCCGGACCTCCACCACGTCTCCGAGCGCGACTTTGCTGAGGTCGTTCTCGTAAACGTCGCAAAGGACCCATACGCGCGACAGATCGGCCACCGTAAACAGGCTCTGGGAGTTGTCGAGCGACTTGACGGCTTCGCCGCCGGCCACCTGCTGATCGACAATGACCCCTGCAATAGGTGAACGCACCTCGATGGTGGGTGAAAGCCGCTGCAGATCGCCACCGAGCACCCGGATCCGGTCAGCATCCGTCTGCACGTTGACCTCGGCCTTCTTCTCCGTGTCCTCAGCCGTCTCGAGATCCGCCAAGGCCGTGGCGCCGTGGCTGTAAAGGTCCTGGGCCCGTTTGAGGGCATTGCGTGCCAGCAGTTCGTCTGACTGGTCGTTTTTGTACTGCGCGATCGCCTGCTCGAGATCCGAACTTCGTATCGACATCAGGAGCTGGCCTTTTTGGACCTCGTCGCCCAGCCTGGTTCGCACATCCACCACTCGTCCGCCCGCCAGGGCGTTGATGTGTACCGTGCGGGTCACATCGGGAGTCACCACGCCGTTCAGCATCAACTCCTCTGGCTCCGCGCGAGCGACCGGAGTCGTGACGGGGAATTGCTGCAGGTTGTGTACCTCGAAGATGTTCGGATCCGCCGAGGCTGTTGAAGGCGTGACTTCCCGAGCATCCATGGGTCCGTGCTCAGTACATCCGGTAACGAAAAGCGTCGCTGGCACCAGCGCACAGGCGGCGAGAACAAAGTCAAGACTTCTATGATTCCTATGATTCATATAATTGAACGTGCCCCCTTTCTCGAGCCCGCAAGAAGGAAGGCGACTGCCTGGGCCTGCCTCCATCCTGCCGGCTTTGAATATCCTCACGGAAGATTCCTTGTACCCACCGCTTCGCGCGTGATTTCCACCGCGAGCATGTAGTCCGCCAGGGCCTGGCGATAAGCCAACTCCGTGGCGCGATAACTGCGTTCCGCATCCAAAAAGTCCAGCAGGCTGGCAGCTCCGCGGCGGTAGGCGTACTCGCTGATGTCGCGTGAGTCCTGCGCCTGCTTCAAGTAGCCGGACTCGTACAGCCGGGCAATCTGGTCGGCGCTTTGGAATCCGCCGTAGGCGTTATCGACGTCATTCCTGACGATGTCCTCGGCAGCCTTTTCACTCTCTTGCGCGCCGGCAATCGCGTAATGCGTGCGTGCGATCTCACCCTGGTTACGGTCCCAAACCGGAATCTCGATGCTGGCCGTGAAGCCGGCAGAACTGATGCCGGCGACGTGGGTATAAGTAAAAGCGGTTGTGAGGTCGCGCTTACCGTTGGCTCGTGCCAGTTTGTACTGGCTGTCAGCAGCCGTGATCCCCTGCTTCGCGGCCAACAGGTCAGGCCGCCGCTGGAGTGCGAGAAGTTCTAGATCTTGTTTGTTGGCATGCACCGGTACGTAGGCGAGGTCACCCGCCACGTCAAAGTCATCAGGCACGGCGTCGTACCCCAAGTACTGCCGCAGATTAGCCCGAGCCTGGACCAGTGCGAGTTGTGCCGAGGAAACGTCCTGCTGGAACTGTAAGAGTTGCAGATGGATCTTCAGGTAGTCGCCTTCGCTGATGGCCCCGGCTTTGTATTGCGATTGCGAGATATCGACCGTCCTTTTAAAGCTCTCGAGGTCCTGTCTGGCGAAAGCCAGCGTTGACTTGGCCAGTAGCACGTTGATGAATTGCTGAGCCACGTTGAAGGTGAGGGTGCGCTGGTTGTCATACACCTGCGATCGAGTTACCGCCGTCTGGTCCTGTGCCGCTTCGATTCGCGCCGGCCGCTTGTGACCGCGTTCCCAAGTGAAGGCCGCGGCCACGTCGAATTCACTGATCTGGTTGATATTCGAGCCGGTGAACTGACTGGGACTGAGAGGTATAAAGAGGTCATCGTAAGTGAAGACCGGATTGGGACGGATGGCCGCCGTAGTCTCTTCGGCTTGGCTTTGCTGGATCTCAGAGCGGGCGGCCTGCAGGTTATGGTTGTGCACAAGTGCGAGTTGGATCGCCTGGTCGAGGTCGAGCTTCACGGCCGACGCGGTTTGTGCAGAGAGCGCCGAGGTCCATGCGGCCATGGCCACGCTGAGGCTGACGAAAACAGGCACGCGCAAACCACGCGTGAGACTGCAAGTAGATGTGTACATAAACTCTTCGCTCACCCGAGAAACCGGGTAGTTCGCACTGACACTTAGCGCGTTAGGAGGTTATCTGCTGAAGCAGAGGAGAGAGGGTGGGGCACGGCTGGTGGGGGAGAAAGCGATCCTTTCCGAGGCGAATTCGGTCGCTAACAAGACCCAGATATAGAAAGTGAGCGCGACCAGCACCGCGATCGCAACCGCGATTTGAAAACTCTCGAGCGCCTCGAGCAATCGAGCCAGATGAACGGCGTGACTCGAACCTGACCCGGCCGGCACGGCGGACTCAATAGTCGTGCCCCGAGCGCGCAGGGCGGCAGGCATTACCCCAAATCGTACCAAGTCATCGCTGGCGGAGATGCACGGGAACAGCGCTACCGCAGCCAAAAAGACAACAAACGCACGTCGGCAGCGGTCCCGTAAGCGCGTGACCCGGCCCCGCTCACGGAAGGCTAATAGCCCGATACCGGCGAACGCGCCCAGCGCCCAAAGAAGATTTAAGCCGTCAGCTACAGTCATGCTTTGGGTAATTTATCGAAGTTAGTATAAACAGTCAACAGGAAGTCCGAGTGTTACATCCGATTGCATCGAGTCGGCTGGAGATCACCGCATCAAGGGTCAGCCATCGGCCCCC
>Ga0335078_10002810_pt1 | contig 26231 bp, 21 predicted proteins | sample Lox_Sample_32_FD_206711 | JGI IMG/M metagenome (GOLD analysis project Ga0335078, IMG submission 206711) | Soil microbial communities from Loxahatchee National Wildlife Refuge, Florida, United States - Lox_Sample_3.2 | ecosystem: Environmental > Terrestrial > Soil > Wetlands | place: USA... | reverse complement strand
CGAAGCTGCTTTTCCGTACCCGATGGGCGCGAGCGCGCGCAGCGATCTCTCCGGAAACTTCGCCGTGCTCCAAGCCGGCGTGCGCGGACCGGTGCTCACGGGTCTGCTCATGCGCGCGCCGCGCGACGCGTACGGCGAAGCGATGCACAACTCGGCCGCGCTCGTTCACAACGGCAAGGTCGATCCCGCGTACCACAAGATTCACTTGCTCGCCTTCGGAGAGCAGGTCCCGCTCGCGTCGACGTTTCCGTTCTTGCGACGCGTGTTCGTGCGCGGCACGGGGATGGTGCCAGGCGATCACCAGGTCGCGATCACGACGGGCCCGATGCGCATCGCCGTGCTCAATTGCTTCGAGGACACGCTGCCGGAAGCGGGGCTCGAGGCGTCCGGCGTCGATCCGAACCTCCTCGTCAACGTGACGAACGACGCGTGGTTCGTCGAGACGCGCGAGAGCGAGCTCCACGCGCGCCTCGCCGCGCTGCGCGCGATCGAGCTGCGAAAGGACTTCGTGCGCGCGGTGAACTTGGGCGTGACGTCGTGGATCGAAGCCACGGGGCGCACACACGCGCGCTACGATCTCGGCGTCGCGGGCTCGCTGCCGACGACGCCCGCGCTCCTCGAAGGCAAGACGATCTTCGCGCGCTTCGGCGATTGTTCGGGCGCGCTGCTTCTCGGTTTGCTGGCGGGCGCGACGTGGCTCGGGACAAAACGAAAACGGCGTGAGACCCGCGGGCCTCACGCCGATTCCGATTCGAAGCAGCCTCAGATCACTGAATGAGATCTTTGAGCGACTTCAGCGCGCGCGCGCCGATCTTCCGCTGCGCGGGCTTCGCCGGGCGGTTCTCCATCTGCTTGGTGAACGGGTTGTAGCGCGGGCCGGCCGGGATCGGCTTGGTCTTGCGGACCTTGAGCTTCAGGAGGCCGGGGATCACGAACTCGCCGGGACCGCGCGAGCCGAGCTGCTTTTTGATGATTTCCGTGAGGCTCTCAAACACGCGATTGACGCTCTTCTTGTCGAGCTCCGACATCTCCGCAATCTCGGCAACCACTTGAGCCTTGGTAAGACGCTTCTGAGTCATGTCCAATTCCTCCTGATGATGAATCATCATTCTTTGCGACCGCTCTAATCGGGATTCCATTCCGGAAGAGCGGTGCCCCCCTTGATGCGGGCCTAGAAAACATGGGTAACACCCGCGCTGTGACATTCGCAAGGGGAAAAATAGGGATATTTTCGATTGTGGCGCGCGGCAGCCCTTTAAAACAGCCTCGATCTCGCGCCGTCATGGACTAAAAACGACCTGTTTTCGGATCGTTTTGCTCCATTGTGAACGCGCTTTAACTCAGTTGGGAACGAGCGCCTTTCGCCGCACTTGCCAGCAAGAATCACCGACTCGTGCGGTGGGCACGCGTCAGTTTGCGCGCGCCGGCCCGCGATTTCGCCGCGACGCAGAGGCGGTCGGTCTCGGCGCGCATCGCGCGGTCCCTCCACGCGGTGTCGTGGTCCCACCCGAGGAGGTGGAGGAGGCCGTGCGCGAGCAGCATCGTGACTTCCTCCAAAGCGTCTTGACCTGCGCGCTTCGCTTGGACGCGCGCGGTCGGAATGCTCACGATCACGTCGCCCAGCAAACGCGGCATCTCGGAACGCGAAGAACGCGGAATGCCCTGACCCTCGTTCATCGCAAAGGCAAGGACGTCGGTTGGGCGATCTTTCTTTCGATAGAGACGATTCAATTCTTGGATTTGATCGTCGTTACAAAGCAAAACTGAAACCTCTGCGTCTCCGAGTTTCAGCGCGCGCATCATTCGCGAAAGTCTGAGCTCGATCTCGCGGCGGGAGATGCCGCGCCCGAGGCGCGTCCGCACGACGACGTCGATCGACGCGCGCAGCTTCTTCCGGCGCGGGCTCGCGCGCGGGGTCCCCAAGTCGATTGAAGGCATGCTCGAGAGAGGTGTGCTAGCACCCTTTTCTTCGATGCGATCCTGCGTCGTGGTTCCTTCGTTTCAGGCTCAGTCGACGCTCGGCGCCGTGCTCGACGCGCTCGTCGCCGAGCTTCGGCCGTGCGACGTGTCGCGCGCGGATCTGCTCGTCGTCGACGACGGCAGCCGCGACGACACCGCGAAGGTCGCGCGAGAGCGCGGCGTGCGCGTCGTGTCGCACGCCATGAACCGCGGCAAAGGCGCTGCGCTTCGCACCGGGCTCGCCGAGGCCGCGCAGCTCGGGTACCACGCGGCGCTCACCGTCGACGCCGACGGGCAACACCCCGCGCTCTCCGCCCGCGCCGTGCTCGACGCGTCGCCAGATCCGAACGAGCTCGTGCTCGGCGTGCGCGATTTGGCGCGCGCCGGCGCCCCGCGCGCGAACCAGCTCTCGAATCGATTTTCGAATTTGGTCTTGTCCGGGTTCGCGCGAACGCGGCTCGCGGACACGCAATGCGGGCTCCGCCGCTATCCGATCGCGGCGACCCTCGCGCTCGGTTGTCGCGCGGAGGGGTACGCGTTCGAGGCGGAGGTCGTGCTGCGCGCCGTCGCCGCGAACGTGCCCATTCGCGAAGTTCCGATCGGTGTCATCTACCCGCCCGAGCACGAACGCGTGACGCACTTCGACAGCGTGCGCGATCCGGCGCGCATCGTCGTGGCCGTGCTCCGCACGATGGCCGACGTGCACGTGCTGCGGAGCGCGCCGCGCTCGGTCGTGCGCGTGCGCGACGAGTCCGTCCCGCTCGAGGCGGCTGCGCAAAGCGAAAAACGCGTCGTGCCGCAAGCCGCGGAGTGACGATGACGCGGAGATCGAAGCTCGTGACGCTCGCGGTGATCGTCCTCGCGCCCGTCGTCGCGCACTTCGCGATCGTGAGGCTCACGAGATTCGACGCGCCGAAGGTCGACGTGCCGAGCGAGACCATGACCGAGCGCGGCGGCGTGCGCTTCGTCGGCCCCGCGTACGCGATGGAGCGCGCGGGCGTGCGCGAGGCGTACCTCGAGGGAACGCCCGAGCAGCTCGGCGAGCGCAACGCGCGCCTGCTCGGCGATCGGATGAACGCGGACGAGACGTCGCTCTGGAAAATGTTCGAGCACTTCGTTCCGCTCTCGGTTTTGCGCACGCTCATTCTCGACGTCAGCCGCGTGCAATACCGGCACATCGAAGACAACGTGCCCGAGCCGCGTCGGCGCGAGCTCGCCGCGGCCGCGTCCGCGATGCAACCCGATCCGAACGCGTCGCACATGCCGACGTACGAACGCGTCGTGTTCCTTCACTCCGTCTACGACATCTCGCTCTCGTTCGAGCACTCGCCGCTCATCGGGTGCTCCGCGTTCGCGCTCGGACCTTCTGCGACGAAGGACGGTCACGTGATCGTGGGTCGCGCGTTCGACATGGAGATCGGCGACGTGTTCGACACGGACAAGGTCGTGTACTTCGTTCGCGAGGATGGTCGCATTCCGTACGCGAGCGTCGCGTGGCCGGGGCTCACCGGCGTGCTCACGGGGATGAACGCGGAGGGTGTCGTCGTGCTCGTGAACGGGGCGCGCGCGGGAACGCCGAAGACGACGGGCATGCCCGTGGTCTTCAGCTTGCGCGAGACGTTGCAGAGTGCACACGACACGGACGAAGCGGTCGCCGTGCTCGCGAGACAAGACGTGATGGTCTCGCACATCGTGTTCGTCGCGGACGCCAAGGGGAAGTTCGCGGTGGTCGAACGCGCGCCGGGACACGCCGCGTTCGTACGGAGGAATTTTTCCGATCCCGATCGCGTCTCGGTGACGAACCACTTCGAGGGCGATCTCAAAGACGACGCGAAGAACGTCTGGGTGCGCGATCACACGACGACGCTCGCGCGGCGCGCGCGGCTCGACGAAATGCTCGGTACGATCGCGCCGGGGTCCGCGGACACGACGAGCGCGATCGCGATGCTGCGCGATCACGCGTGCGCGCACGGTGAAGCTTGTTCGCTCGGAGACCGTCGATCGATCGATGCGCTCATCGCCACGCACGGCGTCGTCGCCGACGCGACCGATCGCGTCCTTTGGGTCAGCAAAGGTCCGCACCTCTCGGGCGCGTTCGTGAAATTCGATTTGAAGCAGACGTTCGCGCCGAATCACGATCCGCTCGGCGAAGCGCCGCCCGACACCGTGGGCGCCGATCCGATCTTGAGCGACGGTCGATACGAAGAAGGACGCAAGCGCGCGGGCGGTCCGAAGGTCGGAGGTGACGCGAAATGAGGCGGCGCGCGTTTCTCTCGGGCGCGGCGGTGCTCGTGGTTTCGCGCGGCGTCCGCGCCGACGCCATCGACGACAAGCTCGCCGCGATCGCGCGCGCGCGCGCCAACATGAAGACGCTCGTCGGCCCGTTCACGCAGATCGCGACGGTCGGGCTCCTGCGATCGCAAGTGCAGTCGTCGGGCACGTTGTATCTTCAATATCCGAATCGACTGCGCTGGGAGCTGGGGCCTCCCGATTCGGTGACGTATTGGGTCGCGCCGGAGGGGCTCGCGTACCGCGGGCTTCACGGCAGCGGACGAATTCCCGCGGGGAGCGTCGAGCACGCGGACGTCGACGCGCTCCGCGCGCTGCTCGGCGGCGACGTGACCACGCTCCGCGCGCGCTTCGACGTGCGCGAGGCGCCTTCGCAAGCGGGAGGCCCCGCGTTCGACTGCACGCCGAAGGATCCGAGCGCGAAGCTGAAGCGTCTCACGTTCGAGCTCGACGCGGACCTCGTGCGGCCGAAGCGCGCGCTCATCGTCTACGACAATCGGAATCAGACTTCGATCGCGTTCGGCGAGCTGCGGCGCGACGCGGCGATCGATCCGGCGCTCTTGGTGCTTCCGTGAGGCGCGCGGCCTCGCGCGCATGAACGCGGCGTGCCTGACGTACGACGACGCGACGACGACGGAGCTCGTCACGGTCGCCACCGCGCTTCGATAAGCACCGAACTTGGCCGCGCGCGTTCGCCTTTGGCAACTTCGACGCGCCATGAAGCACGCGACCAAAGATTTGGGGCAATTCTCCGGGCAGGACCGCAGGCGCCACCGCGTCTACGTGACGAAGAACACCGAGTACCACTTCCGCGACGGGTTCTGCGTCGCGGTTCGCGATCGCCGCACCGGCGATTTTCTCCACGGTCACCTCGCGCTCCGAAGGCGCGTGCACGGCGGCCTCAAATTCTTCCTGAACGGCGCGATCATCCCGAACACGGGCGAGCCGCGCGTCGGCGAATCGCTGTATTTTGCAAGCGACGGCCGCGACCTCGTGACGAGCCCGCTCGAGGGCGTCGAGCGCCCCGCGAAGGAGATCGTCGAGGCGTATCCGTCCGTGCGGGAGACGGCGAAGAAAAGCTGATAAAAGACTCCGGAATGCTCGCCGTTCCGCCGCGCATCGAGCTCGTGAGGCGTCCGATCGAGACGCCGCGTCTCTTGCTCGTGCCGATCGAGACGTCGGACGCGGCGGAGCTCTGGAGCGCGGTGCACGCGTCGCGCGCGGAGCTCGAGCCGTGGCTGCCGTGGGTCCCGTTCAACACCGATCAAGACGCGAGCTACCGCTACGCGGACGCGAGCGCGCAGGATTGGGACAACGCGCGCGCGTGCCGCTTCGGAATTCGCGACAAGAAAACACGCAAGCTCTACGGCGTCGTCGGGCTCGAGGCGTTCGCGCACCTTCATCAAAGCGTCGAGCTCGGTTACTGGCTGCGCACGGACGCGACGGGCAACGGCTACATGACCGAAGCGTCGCGCGCGGTGGTCGCGTGGGCGTTCGCGACGCTTCACGCGCACCGCGTCCGCGTCGCCGCCGCGACCGACAACAGCGCGTCGCTCGCGGTGATCGGCCGACTCGGATTTCGCTTCGAAGGCATCGCGAGGCAAGCGGAGCGCTGCCACGGACGCTGGCTCGATCACGCCGTCTTCGGGATGCTCGCGACCGACTCGCGGACCTGATCGATCCCGACCACGCTCTGCGCGCCGTACCAACACAGATTCTTTCCGTCGATGAACGCGACGCGCGCGTTCGGGAGCGCGCGTCGGAAGACTTCGGCGTCCGCTTCGCTGAACGGGTGCGGCTCGTTCGGCAAGAGGACGAGCTCCGGCGCGCGACGGACGACCTCGTCCAGCGAGACGCGCGGGTAGCGCACGTCGCGTCCCTCGATTTTTTCCGGTGGGAGCGGCTTCGCGGCTCCGACGTCGGCGGCGAGCGGGTACCGCCGCTCGCGATCCGCGAACACGTTCTGCGCGCCGCAGAGATCGAGCATGTCCGAGATGAACGTCGCGCCGTGAATCGTCATGAGCGGATCCATCCAGATCGGGCAGAACGTCCGCACCGGCGCGCGCGACGCGCGCGCGTCCTCGGCGCGCCGGAGCGCGTCGTACCCTCCGCGCACGAGATCCTTGACGTGTGGATCATTTTCGACGCCGAAAACCCGCGCCAAACGCGCGAGGTGCGCGAGGCCCTCCGCGACGCGCTTCGGGAACGCGACGAGCACGCGGACGCCGCGCTGCGCGAGCTTCTCGAGATCCGCGCGCGTGTTCTCTTCTTGATTCGCGATGACGAGATCGGGCGCGAGATCGATCACGTCGTCGACGCGCGGGTTCTTCGTTCCGCCGACGCTCGGCACGCGCGCCACGACGTCCCCGAAATCGGTGTGCGCCAGATCGCAGAAGTCAGTGCGCCCGACGAGCGCGCCCGCGGCGCCCACCGCGCAGACGTTGAGTGTGTCGCTCGGCACGAGCGACACGACGCGCTTGGGCGGCGCGCTCATCGAGATCACGCGGTTGCGATCGTCGCGAACGCGGATCGTCACTCAGAACTCCGATGGCGGCGGCGGCGGAACGTCGGGGCCGCCGTCGACGTGCGGACCGACGCGCGCGGCGCACGCCGCCCAATCACCGTCGCCGCACTGCTTCGACTCTTGCATGCACGCGATCACCGTGGGTTGCTCGCGCTCGACGAGTCGATCGAGCACGAGCTCGCAACCGCGCGCGCACTCGCGCTCGCTGCACCCGACGATTTGCTTCGCGCACGCGTTCGCGCACGCGACCTCGGGGCGCTCGCTCGGCTCGGGACAACCCACGACGACGAAGATCGACGCCGCCGCGACGAGCGCTCTCAACCGCCGACCCCCGCCGCGCGATCCATCGCCTTGCGCAGCGCGTCCGGACCTTGCGCGCCCTCGATCACCTGATCGTTGATCCAAATCGTCGGAAGCGCGTGGCCTTGCGTCGCTTTGAAATCGGCGTCGTCGGATTCGATCTTCTTCTGCGTCGCGGGGTCGCTCAAGCACGCGCGGAACTTAGCCTCGTCGAGGCCGACTTGCGTCGCGATTTTCGTGCAGCCGTCGTCGGTGAGATCCTCGACGGGCGCAGAGATGAGCCGGTCGGCCATTTCGTCGCCTTTGCCCATCGCCTCCGCGCAGCACGCCGCGCGCGCCGCGAACATCGCGTGCGGGTGGATGCGCGAGAGCGGAATCTGCTTGCGGACGAGGCGGTAGCGGCCTTGGTACTTCGCGAGCGTCGGTTGAAAATCCGCGGCGGTCTGCCGGCAATACGGGCACTCGAAGTCGATGAAGTCGACGATCGTGATTTGTCCGGGCGGCGTCTTCTTCATTTCCGCGGCGATCACCGCGGGGACCTGCACGCGGATGAGCGCGTGCGAGAGGAGCGGACCGGACACGGCGAGCGCGAACACGCCCGCCGCGATCCCGCCGCCGCGCGGAAAGCTCAAATCGGCTTCGCTCTGAACGCGGAGAAGCGCGAGCGAGAGCAGAACGATCGACGCGATGTCGACGGTCATGCAGTACGTGCAATACGTCGACATCGAGACTTGGACGTAGAGAAAGAACCCCGCGGCGAGCGCGGCGAACGTCGCGACGACGAGGTGGAGAAAGCGCGCGACGTTTCCGCGCGCGATGGTGAGCGCCGCGAGCACGCCGTAACCCACGAGGCCGATCGCGGGCGTCGGCAGACCGAACATGTGCGCGGCGTCGGTCGCGCGGAGCTTCGCGCAGCCGCTCGTCTCGGAGCAAAAGAGCGGAAGCGGGCGCATGTAGTCGACGAGGAGCGCGGCGGACGCCGCGAGGCCGAGCGCGGTGAGCGCGACGAGCGCGGTCGTGACGATGCGCTGCGTGCGCGCTTCGGTCGCGTCGCGTCCGTCGTTTTGCGCGTCGCTTCGTGCGTTTGGCGCGGGTTTCGTCAGCTCGCTGTCGACCATGCGTCCGTGGGGGCGGAAATATAGTAATGCAACACCCTTCGATGTCTCCTTCTTCCGATTCTACGCGGCGCAAGAGCGACGCGACGCTCCCTCAAAAAAGCCGCATCCTGCGTTTGCTCGGCGAGCGCGAGCACGCGCGACACGCGCGCGAAATCGCCAGCGAGCTCGACGTGAGCGACGCGGCGTACGCCGGTCTCATCCGCATGCTCGACGACATGGTCTACGAGGGCGAGCTCGCCGTTCGCCCGGGTCATCGGTACGTCTTGGCGAAAGGCTCGAAGAAAGTGCACGGCGAGAGCGTCGAGGGCTACCTCTCGATGACCCCGCGCGGCGCGGGCTTCGTCGCGGGCGCGAAGGACGACAAGGACGTCTACATCGCGCCCGAGTCGATCGGCGGCGCGATGCACGGCGACAAAGTCCGCGTCGCGATCACCGCGCGCGGATCGCGCGGACCGGAGGGCGAAGTCGCCGAGATCCTCGATCGCGGAACGAAACGAATCGCCGGGGTCCTCCGCCGCCGCGGAAAGAGCGCGTGGCTCGAGCCCGACGACACGCGCATTCGCGGACCGATCGTGCTCTCGTCCGCGATGGACAAGACTTCCGACGGCAACAGCGGAACGGACGGCGACGCGGCGGTCGTGACGATCACGCGCTACCCGACGCAGTCCGGAGAAAACGCGGAAGGCAAGCTCGACGCGGTGCTCGGCACGCCCGGCGAGCTCTCCGTCGAGGTCGCGAAGATCCTCGTGAGCGAACAGATCGAAGAGGTCCACTCGCTCGCCGCGACGCACGAAGCCGAGGCGTTCGGCGAGACGGTACCCGAGCGCATGCTCGCCGGACGAATCGATCTCACGCACATCCCGCTCCCCACGATCGATCCCGAGGACGCGCGCGATCACGACGACGCGGTGTGGGTCGATCGCGACGAAGAGAGCGGCGGTTACCGCGCGTGGGTCGCGATCGCGGACGTGTCGAGCTACGTGCAACCGAAGACGAAGATCGACGAAGAGGCGATGGCGCGCGGGTGCAGCGTGTATTTGCCGGATCGCGCCGTGCCGATGCTCCCGCGCGCGCTGTCGTCGAATTTGTGCTCGCTCCTCCCGAATCAAATTCGTCTCTGCCTGTGCGCGGAGATCGTGCTCGACGCGAAGGGCGACGTCGTCCGCGAGACGCTGCACCGCGCGTTCATGAAGAGCGCCGCGAAGCTCACGTACGGCGGCGTCGCGCGCGCGCTCGGCCTCACGGACAAAGGGAAGGATCAACCCGAAGCCAAGCCGATGCTCGAAGGGCTCCGCGTCGCGTACGAGCTCTCGCGCATCTTGCGGACCAAGCGCATGAAGCGCGGCGCGCTCGATCTCGAGCTCCCCGAAGCCAAGATCGTGCTCGACGAAGACAGCGGTCACCCGAAGGACGTCGAGAAGCGCGCGATGGATCCGGGCGTCGCGAAGGCGTACCAGCTCATCGAAGAGCTCATGCTGCTCGCGAACGAAGTCGTCGCGCGGTGGCTCGTCGCGCGCAAGATGCCGACGGTGTTTCGCGTGCACGCGCCGCCGGACGAACAAAAGCTCGAGCGCTTCCTCACGCTCTGCGAGGAGCTCGGCTTCAAGACGGACATCGAGGCGGTGCGCGATCCGAGGGAGCTCTCGAAGCTCTTGAAGAGCATGGTCGGTCACCCGAAGGCCGCGGTGCTCCACGGATTGCTTCTGCGATCGCTCAAACAAGCGACGTACGACGTGACGAACGTCGGCCACTTCGGTCTCGCGTCGAAGGCGTACGTTCACTTCACTTCGCCCATCCGTCGGTATCCGGACTTGCTCGTGCACCGCGGCGTGCACCAAGTGCTCGAAGCGGAGTCGCACGGGCGGCGGGCCCACTTGAACGACGAGGAACAAACGAAGCTCGCCGAAGCCGCGCTGCTCTCGTCGAAGAACGAACGGCGCGCGATGGAAGTCGAGCGCGAGGTCTCGAATTTGTACCGCGCGTTCGTGATGCGCGATCGCGTCGGCGCGCGCGTGGCGGGCGTGGTGAGCGCGCTCGTTGGCGGCGGCGTGTACGTCACGCTGGAGGCCCCCTTCGTCGACGTGATGGTGCGCTACGAAGATCTCGGCGGCGATCGCTACGAGCTCGACGACACGGGACTTCGCGCGGTGGGGCAGCGCTCGGGCGACGCGGTGCAACTCGGCGACGCGATGCTCGTCGAGATCGTCGACGTGTCGCTCATTCGACGCACCGTGTACGCGAAGCGAATCGGCGGCGACGAGCACACGCGCTCGCGCAAAGCGCCCAAACACCGCATCGACCGCGGCAAGAAGAAGCCGCGCTTCACGTCGAACAAGGGGCACAAAGGCGGCCGCAAAGGGCGACGGCGCTGAGCGAGATCGTTCAAATGACGACGTCTTTGCGGACGTCTTCTTTTTCGTGCTCGGCGATTTTCTTGAACGCCTCGTCGAGACCCGGCTCCGTCGGGATTTGAATCACGAAGCGCACGTAGAGATCGCCCGGCGCGCCCTTCTTCTTCGCGACGCCCTTTCCGCGAACGCGCATCACCGTGCCGCCTTGCGTGCGCTCGGGGACTTTGAGCGTGACCGATCCCTCGAGCGTGGGGACGCGGACCTTCGCGCCGAAGTACGCTTCGTGCAGCGCGAGCGGCAGATCCATGTGGAGATCGTCGCCTTCGCGCCGGAGGCGCGGGTGCGGCGTCACGTGGATCGTGAGGATGAGATCGCCCGGTGGTCCGCCGTGCTGCGAAGGCGCGCCTTGTCCCGCGATGCGAACGCGCGAGCCTTCGTCGGCGCCGGGCGGGATGCGCACTTTGACCGGCGCGCGCCCTTCGAACGAGAGCTCGAGCGTCGTGCCGCGGATCGCCGAGACGAAGTCGACCGTGATTTCGCTCTCGACGTTTTGCCCGGGCACCGGACCGCGCCGCCGCCCAGTGCGGCCGAAGAGATCGCCGAACACGTCGCCGAATCCACCGTTTTCGTTCGCGAAGAGATCCTCGATGTTGATCGTGCCTCCGCCTTGCGTCCGCACGCGACCGCCGCGACCTCCGCCTTGCGACGCCCACTGCTGATACTGCCGCGCTTGCTCCGCGTTGAAGCCCTCGCGAAGTCCCTCCTCGCCGAACTCGTCGTAGAGCTTTCGTTTGTCGGCGTTCGACAGAACCTCGTACGCGTGGTTCACCGATTTGAACTTCGCCTCGGCCTGTTTGTTTCCCGGGTTTTTGTCGGGGTGGAGATCCTTGGCGAGCTTTCGGTACGCACGCTTGATGGACTCCGCGTCCGCGCTCTTTTCGACACCGAGCACGGCGTAGAGATCTTCTGCCATGTCGCGCGCAGCGTAAGGCGGCTCGCGTCGCGTCGCAATGCAGTCACGGCGCGTCCGGCCGGCGCGGCAGATCCGCGAGATCCGGCAGAGCCAAATCCACGCGCCAGCGCGGGTCGTTCTTCGTGCCCTCTTTCACGCAACGGACCGTCGCGTGCGCGCCGTCGTCGCCGGCGACTTCGATCGTCGCGACGTCTCCGCTCGTGCTCGTCGTGAACCTCCGCGGTCGAAAGCGAAGCGCGAAGCGACCCTCCGCGAGGATCTCCTCGGGCTCGACGCGGTGACCTTCGATGCGGCTCACGCGCTCGGCGCGCTTCTGAAGCTTGTCGTGCGTCGCTTTGCTGAGCAGCTCGTACGGGCTCTCCGCGTGCGGATCGGTGACGCGCGCGTCCATGCGCTCGAGCCATTCTTGGAGCGCGCCGTCGGGCGTCGCGTCGGGCGGCTTCCGCGAGCACGAAACGATCAACGCGGTCAACAAAGCGAGCGCGAACGAACGCACGGCCACAAACTACACTCCGAGCGATCGCGGTCGATACGATTTCATTCGTGCGCGCAGTGCGTCTTCACTGGGAAGGAAAAGATCGCGGACACGTGATCAAAGCTCCGGGGCGCGTCGAGCGGGTCTTGGCGCGTGACGACGGGAGCCTTCTCCTTCACGGAAACAACGTCGACGCGCTGCACGCGCTGATTCCTGCGATGCGCGAGCGCGTGACGCTCGCGTACCTCGATCCGCCGTTCCTCACGCAGCGCACGTTCGAGACGCGTGACGGTGTCGCGGCGTTCGACGATCGGTGGGCGGATCGCGCCGCGTACCTCGAGTCGCTCGGCGCGCGCATCACGCTCATTCGCGATTTGCTCGCGCCGCACGGATCGATCGTCGTGCACGTCGACCCGAAGACGAGTCACTACGTCAAAGTGCTCTGCGACGAAATCTTCGGCGACGATTGCTTCGCGAGCGAAATCGTCTGGCGCTATCGGCGCTGGCCTTCGCGCACGCCGAATTTCCAGCGCGTCCACGACGTGCTCCTTCGTTATCGCAAGTGCGCCGAGACCGAGCCGCGCTTCAACCCGCTCTACGAACCGCTCGCTCAATCGACGCTCGCGACGTGGGGAACGAAGAAGCAGCGCGCGGTGGTGAAGGATGGTCGCCGTTTGCGATCGTCGACGACCGAAGAGAAGACGCCGGGTGTTCCGATGGGCGACGTCTGGGACATCGGCGTCATCGCGCCGGTCGCGCGCGAGCGCACGGGTTACCCGTCGCAAAAACCCGAGGCGCTCCTCGAGCGTGTGATTCGTGCGCTCAGCGCGCCTGGCGAAATCGTGCTCGACCCTTACGCGGGCAGCGGGACGACGCTCGCCGTCGCGGCGCGTTTGGGCCGGGTTTTCGTGGGAATCGACGCGAGCGACGTCGCGATCGAAACCGCGCGCGCGCGCCTCGCACAAGCGAATGTTGCAGAGGTGCGCGCGGCCCGCGTACGGTGGTAGCCCGCATGGTTTCTTCGCGCGTGATCGGCGCCCTCGCGGTCGTCCTCGGCGTCGCAGTGGTCGCCGCTTTCTTGGTGAAGGACTTGGGGTTCGCGCCCTACGCGGTCGTCGCGGTCGGCGCGGTGTGCGCGCTGTGCGTGTGGGTCGTCGGACAAGAGGGCGGCGGCGAGTCGGTCGAAGGGCTCGCGGGCGCCGTCCGCCGCGCGCGCGAGGGCAGCGCGCCGAAGGCGCCGGAGGGTGCGAGCGCGGAGCTCGCGCGCGTGTACGACGCGCTCGCCGACGTCGCGTCGGACGCGCCGAAGATCGCCGCGAGCGAAAAGCTGCGCCACGAGCTCGACGACGCGCTCCGCCGTTTGCGCGACGGCGTCGGCGCGCAGCTCACCGGCGTCGACGACACCTCGCGACTCGCGCGCGATCTCGCGACGTCGATCAAGGACGTCTCCACGCACGCCGAAACGCTCGCGTCGAGCGCCGAAGAATCGAGCTCGTCGATCCTCGAGATGACCGCGACGCACGACGAAGTCGCCGAGAACATCGGCGAGCTCGCGGGAAGCGTCCGCGAGACGGTGAGCTCGATCGAAGAGATGGCGTACTCGATCAAAGAGGTCGCGAAGAACGTCGACGCGCTCTCGCTCACCGCGGAAGAGACGAGCTCGTCGATGAACCAAATGGACGTCTCGATCGATCAAGTCCAATCGAACGCGAACGAGACCGCGCGCCTCTCGGAAGAAGTCGCGCTCGATGCGGAAAAAGGCGCCGAGGCGATCTTGAAGACGATCAGCGAGATTTACCGCATCAAAGAGAGCTCTCAGGAAGCGGTGCAGGTCATCTCGAACCTCGGCACGCGCATCGAAGCGATCGGGCAGATCGTGAACGTGATCGACGACGTCGCCGAGCAGACGAACTTGCTCGCGCTGAACGCGGCGATCATCGCGGCGCAAGCGGGCGAACAGGGCAAGGGCTTCGCGGTGGTCGCGGACGAAATCAAAGACCTCGCGGAGCGCGCGGGGGCCTCCACGCGGGAAATCACCGATTTGATCAAGACCGTTCAAGCCGAGAGCAAGAACGCGATCACCGCCGTCGAGCGCGGCGCGCACAACGTCGATCGCGGCGTCGAAGTGTCGAACGAGGCGGAGCGCGCGTTGAAGAAGATCCTCGAGTCGTCGCAAAAATCGACGAACATGGTCCGCGCGATCGCGCGAGCCACCGTCGAGCAAGCGAAGGGCTCCAAGCAAGTGACCGACGCGATCGGGCGCATCGCGGAGACGGTGCAACAAATCGCCGCCGCGACCGCCGAGCAAGCGCGCGGCACCGAGCTCATCACGAAGAGCGCCGACAAGATGCGGCTCATCTCGCAGCACGTCGAACGCAGCTCGCAGGAGCAAGCGAAGGGCAGCCGTCAGATCTCGACGTCGATCGAGAGCATCTCGCACCTCGTGTCGCAGCTCGCCGCTTCGCAGAAGGTGCAAGCGCGATCGAGCGAGCAGCTCGTCGCGAGCGCACAAAAAATGGAAGAGACGCTACGCGCGCAAGAAGCTGCGGTTTCGCGTCTCTCCGACGTCGCCACTCACAAGTAAATCACAAGACTAGTGCGCCCAGCGTCCGTGCTCGATGCGCCAACCCGCTCCCGTGTGCACCCAATGATCGGGCTCCCAGCGGAAGCCGGCGCGCGGAGCGGACCAGCGCCCGCCGATCCACACGTGACGCGTGCCGTTCCAATTCCAGTAGCCGGGGATCCACACGTGGTTCGGGCTCGGCGGCGCAGGACGGATTTCGACGATGGGCGGCGGCGGCTGCGTTTGGATCTCGACAATCGGCGCGGGAGGCGGTTCGTACACGACGTTCGGCGCGACGGGCGCGGCGCGCCAGCGACCGTCGACGAAGAAGTAATGGCCGTTGCGGTTGTCCCAGTGCGCGGGCTCCCACGACATGCCGACTTGCGGCGGCTCCTGCCAGTGTCCCGGTGACCAAACGTGACGCACGCCGTTCCACTGCCAGAAGCCCGGCGTCCACACGTGACGCGGTGACGGCGCGACGCCCTGCACTTCGACTTGCGGAGGTGGCGGCGCGGTCGCGACTTCGACCGAGCCCGGCGCGAACTGCATGACCGCGGCGTGCGCGCGCAGACGCGCGATTTGGTGCTCGAGGATCGTGTCCGCGCGGAGCAGGAGCGCGTCGCAGCGCGCGACGGTCGCCATGTCGTGCGCGTCGTTCGCGAGCTTGCGAATGCGCCAGATCTTCGCGGCGCGGCGCCAGTGTTCGCCGATGAAGGCGCGCTCCTCTTCACTCACCTCGTGGTTCTCTTGGTGAATCCACTCGCGAATGCGCGCGTCGGTGCGCGCTTGATACGCGTACTGCTCGGGCGTGATCTCGACCGCCTGAGCGCGCGCGACGGGCGCGAGAGCGGCGAGCGCGATGACCGCGCCGAAAGCGGAAATCTTCTTCATCGTTTTGCTCCTCCCAATCTGACGGCCGACCATCCTAGCTTATTCGACGGTCGTGTCATCTAAGGCATTCGAGGCTTGCTCGCGCGAGGAGACTAAGCCACGGCGCAAAATCCCTCGTAGTCGATGTAGCTCGTGATCTTCGGCGCGCTCGAGCACACCGGGCAGCTCACGTCCTTGCGCAGGCGCAGCTCGTGGAACTTCATCTTCAAGCTGTCGTACGCGAGCAAGCGACCGACGAGCGGATCGCCTTTGCCCAAAATCAATTTGATCGCCTCGGTCGCTTGGATCGTCCCGATGATGCCGCAGAGAATTCCGAGCACGCCCGCCTCTTGGCAGCTCGGCGCGAGGTGCGGCGGCGGCGGCTCGGGGTAGAGGCATCGGTAACAAGGTCCCTCGGTAACATTGAACTTCGCGGCGGCCTTCTTCGGCATGAACGTCGTGACTTGTCCGTCGAAGCGGAAGATCGATCCGTGCACGACGGGCTTGCCCAAAAAGACGCTCGCGTCGTTCACGAGGTAGCGCGTCGGAAAATTGTCCGTCCCGTCGACCACGAGATCGTAGTCCGCGAAGAGTCGCTCGACGTTCTCGCTCGTGAGTCGCTCTCGGTGCGGGATCACCTTCACGTCGGGATTGAGATCCGCGATCGTCTTTTGCGCGCTCTCGACCTTCGGCATCCCGACGCGCGAGGTCGCGTGGAGGATTTGACGCTGGAGGTTCGAGGCGTCCACCGTGTCCGCGTCGACGATGCCGAGCGTGCCGACGCCGGCCGCCGCGAGGTACAGCGCGGCGGGCGACCCGAGCCCACCGGCGCCGAGCAAGAGAACCTTCGACTTGAGGAGCCTCACCTGCCCCGCTTCTCCGACCTCGGGCAAGAGGATGTGACGCGAGTAGCGATCGCGCTGCGCGTCGGTGAGGCTCGGCGGAAACTCGACGGGGTACGTGAGATCTTTCCAGCGCGTGAAGCCGGGGTTCGCGCTCTTCACGTGGGTGTAGCCGAGCTCGGCGAGCGTGGCCGCCGCGAGCGCGCTGCGCGTCCCTCCGGCGCAGTAGAGGATCACCTCGCCGCTTTTGTCGGGGACCTTGGACTCGATCTGCATCTCGAGAAATCCGCGCGGCACCGAGAGCGCGCCCGGGATGAAGCCCGCGCGGTACTCTTCTTTCTCGCGAACGTCGACGAGCGTGAGCTTCTCTTTCGCGTCGAGCCGCTTCTTCAGCTCGTCGAGCGAGATCTCTTGAATGCGCTGACGCGTCGAGGCGAGCAGATCGCTGTAGGTGGCCATGGCGGCTCAATTTGGGCTCCGCGCGAGCCTTCGTCAAGCCGAAGTCGCTTCTACTATAACGAACACCATCGGCTTCGGAGGATTTCGGCCGCGGTGGGCCGCTGCTCGGCAGGTCCCAGGCAAATGCGAACGAGCTCGGCGAGCGCGGCGCGCTCCGCGTCGTCGCCGAGCTCGAGCACGTCTTGCACCACGCGTCCGAGCGCGTAGACGTCGTCGGAAAACTCCGCCGGCTTCTTCGCGAGACGCTCCGGGCTCACGTAGCCCATGCTGCCCGGCGGGCTCGCCTCGCCGGCGCGGCGCGCGATGCCGAAGTCCGCGAGCACGGGTTTTCCTTTTTCGAGCATGAGCACGTTCGCGGGCTTCACGTCGAGGTGCACGAGACCCGCGCCGTGAACGCGCGCGAGCGCGCGAGCGAGCGGCGAAAGCCACGACGCGATCGGGAAGAGCGCTTCGCGATCGCGCGCGCGGATGCGCTCGCGAATCGCGCCGAGCGGCGCCCACTCGAGCGCGATCCATCCGTGATCGGGATCGACGTCGAAGATGCGCACGACGCCTTCACCCGCGAGCTTCACCGCGACGCGCACCTCGTGAAGCAGCTGATCGCGATCGTGAAGGGGCTCGTGGTAGACCTTGAGCGCGAGCTTGCGACCGAGCTCGCGATCTTCGGCTTCGTACACCGCGCCCGCTCCACCGCGCGCGACCTCGCGAAGCAAACGGTACGGCGAGTCGGGCTCCGCGGCGACGACCGTGTTCTGCTCCGACGCGACCTTCTTGCCTTCGACGAGCCCGAGCGCCGCGCGGTGACGACGATGCCGCTCGAGCGCGCCCGGATGATCGATCTCGCGCAAGAGCACGCGCTCGACGAGCGACAGCGCGCGCGGGACGTCGCCGCGATCGGCTTCGAGATCGGACAAGAGGAGCAAGGCCGATGGACTCTTTGCATTTTGCAACAGCGGGATCGCGCGGCTCCCGTCGCCGCGATCGACGAGCGCGGAGGCGGCGGCGACGACGAGCGCTTCGGGGAGCGCGTGATCGGACGCGGCGTGCGCGAGCGCTTCGAGCGCGGCGCCTTCGTCCGACGTCGCGCGCATCGCGCGGAACATCGCGACGGCTTCGCTTTCGCTGGGTCCTCCCGGCAAACCTGCGCGCGCGAGGCGATCGATCTCCGTGTCTGGCTCGGGCGGCGCGGCGGGCGCGGCGAGCGCGACGGGCGCGTTTGGCGGCGTCACCGGCGTCGCATCCGACGTCTTCTTCTTTCCGCGAATTTTGTCCCAAAAGCTCACGTTGATCACTCGCCGACGACGCGCAGCACTTCGGGCCCGCCGCGCTCGCTCGTGACGATGTCGCCGACGAGCAGCGTCGTGCGCTCGGCGAGCGCCATGTCGCCGAGGAACGCGCCGCGCGCGCATAGCTCGATCCACGCGTCCCGACCCACCTCGAGCGTCCACGCCGTGCCCGAAATGCGCGCAGGTCCCAGCGGCGCGACGTAGGTCGCTCCGCCGAGCTCGATCGTCACGGAGTCTTCGAGCTCGTGCTCGGCCTTTCCGATTCGCACGCGGACTTCTTTTCCGAGGGTGAGCTCGACGCCGTCGCCGACGGGAATCGCGCCGCCGACGTTCACCCCGCGGAGCTGCGTCCCGTTGCGACTCCCGAGATCGCGCACCACGACGACGCCGTCTTCGCGCGCGATGCGCACGTGCTGTCGGCTCACGGCTTGCGACGCGATGTGCAGCGTCCCCTCCGTGCGCCCGATGACGACGACGTCTCCGAGCACGATCGGCGCCGCCTTTCCGCGAATCCACACTTGCGCGATGGGTCCGAGCGCGCGGCGCGCTTTGATCATCGCGGCGCGATCGCGCAGCGACGCGTCGTCGTGCGCGGCGAGCCAACGCTCTGCGGCCGCGAGCGCCTCGCGACGAAGACCTTGCGACGCGAGCATCTCGACCTCCGCGTGCGCTTCTTTCTGCGCGCGCGCCGCGCGATCTCTCCGCTCTTGGTCCGCGAGCAAGACCTCGAGCGACTCGACGTCGCCCGCTTGCGTGAGCGCCTTCGCTTCGCCGTCGACGTCGCCCGCGAGCTTGAACGCTTCGACGGCGGCCGTCGCGTCGCCCACGTCGAGGAGCTCTTGTCCCGCGGAGCGCAGCTCGCGCTTCGCGTTCTCGGAGAGCGCGCCGGCGCCGAACTGCGACACGAGGAGCATCGCCCGCTTTCGCCTCGCGTCGTCGCGCACGGCGTGGCCCTCGGGCGCCGTCGCGACGGCTTGCGTGTAGTGCTGCATGCGCGCGCGCGCGTCGGTCTCGGCGTCTCCGCGAAGGATCATCACGCGCGCCGCTTCCTCGGGCGCGCCCGCGAGCCCATAGAGCTCGACGGCCTTCGCGAGATCGCCGCGGAGCTCCGCGCGCTGCGCCGCGCGCAAGTCGCGTCCCCGCAAACCCCACGAACGGGAGGATCCGAAGAGTCGATCGAAGACGCCCACGCGACCTTTCTATCAGCTACGCTCACGTCATGATCTCATGGCGTAGTTGCGCGGTGATCGCAGTCATCGCCGCGGCGTGTGGGGGCCGCACGGATCTGGGGGGCGCGATCACGGGCGCAGGCGACTCGGGCTCACCCGACGTCGTCGACGGCGGCCGCGTGACGATCAAACAATCCAACAAGCTCGACATGCTCTTCGCGATCGACAACTCACCGTCGATGGGCGACAAGCAAGACCTCCTGCTCACGGCGATCCCGCTCTTTCTCGAGCGGCTCACGAACCCGTGGTGCGTGTCGAGCGATCCCACGGTGCCCGCGTCGCCTTCGAACAACGGCGTGTGCTCCGCTGGGCTCGTCCTCGAGTTTCCGCCGATCACCGACATCCACATCGGCATCGTGAGCTCGTCGCTCGGAGGCGGCGGCTCGCCCGACGTGTGCCAGCCGGACGCGACCGACTCGACGCATCAAGACGATCACGGTCACCTCCTGAACCGCACGCGGCCCGCGACGCTCGGCGGAGCCGAAGGATCGATCGACGCGGCGAAGCCGCTCGACGGCAACGGCGGAAACTTCCTCGCGTGGACGCCTTCCAACGAAAAACAAAACGTCACCGACGAGCCGAGCGAGTCGCAGCTCGAGACCGATTTCTCCGCGCTCGTCGGCGGCGTCCAAGAGCACGGTTGCGGCCTCGAGGCGCAGCTCGAGAGTTGGTACCGCTTCTTGGTGCAACCCGATCCGTACGCCGAGCTCGTCGCGAACAACGACACCCCGCCGATCATCTCGCTCTCCGGCGTCGACTCCACGCTGCTCAAGATGCGTCACGACTTCTTGCGCCCCGACTCGCTCGTGCTCGTGCTTCAGATGACGGACGAAGACGACTCGTGGAGCGATCCGCTCTGGCTCGGCGGGTACGGTTGGACGGTGCGCACGAACAATTTCCCGGGAGGCCCCGGTCAGGGCGTCGGTCCGCGCGGCACGACCGAGTGCGATCAGCCCGTCGACGCGAACAACCCGACGACGACCGGCCCGAACAATCCCGATTGCGTCTCGTGCGCGTTTCCAGAAAGCCTCAAGCCCGTCGCGGGCACGCCGATCGGCGAAGATCCCAACTGCAACGCCTGCGCGGGCGTCACGAACAATTGCCCCGAGAAAGGTTGGTACACGACGGCTTCGACGAACGCCGATCCGCAAGCCGCCGACGGGCTCAACGTGCGGTACACGAACTCGATGCGCGCGCGCTACGGGCTCGACCCGCAGTGGAACATCCAGCGCTACGTCGATGGCCTCTCGTCGCTCACGGTGCCCGACAGCGCGCACGAGGTGCACGACTCGACGAAGTACGCGACGACCGACAAGAACTGCACGAACCCGCTCTTCGCCGCGGAGCTCCCCGACGGCTCCGACACGACGCCGCAGACGCTCTGCAATCTGGCCGTCGGCACGCGCGATCAATCGCTCGTCTACTACTTGATCATCGGCGGCGTCCCTTGGCAGCTCCTCGCACAAGATCCGCTCAACACGTCGCTCCCGCTGAAGCAAACGCTCAGCGCGGCGGATTGGACGACGATCATCGGAAAGGATCCGTCGACGTTCCAAACCGACGGGATCGATCCGCACATGATCGAGTCGATCCTTCCGCGCCCCGGGCTTCCGCCGCCGACCGCGAGCGACACGGCCGATCCCGAGAACGGTCGAGAGTGGAACACGCTCGAGTCGAGCGCGGCCATCGATCTTCAGTTCGCGTGCGTCTTCGATTTGCTCCAGCCGAAGGACTGCACTTCGCCCGAGTTTCAAGGCGCGTGCGACTGCATCGGCAACGCGACGAACGCCGACGGCCCTCCGCTCTGCGATCCGGTCACGCGAACGCTTCAGACGCGCGGCAAGGCGTACCCGACGATCCGCGAGCTCCGCGTGGCGCATGGGCTCGCGAACCAAGGCGTCGTCGCGAGCATTTGTCCGCGTGTCAACGCGGCGTCGTACTTCGAAGTGCTCTTCTCGCGCATTCGGAATTCCATTCCACAAAAGTGAGCTACGCTTCGTAGTTCGATGGCGAACAATCGACTCGGCGAGCTGCTCGTTCGCGAAAAGCTCATCAGCCTCCAACAACTCCGCCAAGCGCAAGACGAGCAGAGCCGCTCCGGTCAGGCGCTCGGCTACACGCTGCAGAAGCTCGGCTTCCTCTCGGACAACGAGATCACGAATTTTCTCTCGCAGCAGTACCGCGTCCCGACGATCAACCTCGAAGAGTACGAGATCGACGCGGACATCTTGAAGCTCGTGCAACGCGAGCAGTGCGAGAAGCACAAGGTGCTGCCCGTGTCGCGCGCGGGATCGTCGCTCGTCGTCGCGATGGCGGACCCGACGAACTTGAACGCGATCGACGATTTGAAATTCCTCACCGGCTTCAACGTCGAGCCGGTGATCGCGTCGGAAGCCGCGATTTTGGCTGCGATCGAGCGTTATTACAACGTCGGCCCTTCGTACGAAGAGGTGATGGCGGGCTTCGACGAGAACGAAATCGAAGTCAAAGCCGACGACGACGAGCTCAACTTGCTCGAGCTCGAAAAACAAAGCGAGGACGCGCCCGTCGTCAAGCTCGTGAACATGATGCTGCTCAACGCGATCAAGAAAGGCGCGAGCGACATCCACGTCGAGCCCTACGAGAAGAAGCTCCGCGTGCGCTATCGCGTCGACGGCGTGCTCATCGAAGAGATGACGCCGCCGATGAAGTTGAAGAACGCGATCTCGAGCCGCCTCAAGATCATGTCGCAGCTCGACATCGCCGAGCGCCGCCTGCCGCAAGACGGGCGCATCAAGCTCAAGCTCGGCAAGGGACGCGAGATGGATTTCCGCGTGAGCGTTCTGCCGACGCTCTGGGGCGAGAAGATCGTCCTTCGCCTCCTCGACAAAGGAAATCTCCAGCTCGACATGACGAAGCTCGGCTTCGACGTGGGACCGCTCGACGATTTCAAGTGGGCGATCAACCAGCCGTGGGGGATGGTGCTCGTTACCGGGCCGACGGGCTCGGGCAAGACGACGACGCTCTACTCGGCCCTCAGCGAGCTCAACAAAGTCGCGCACAACATCAGCACCGCGGAGGACCCCGTCGAGTACAACCTCCACGGCATCAACCAAGTGCAGATGCACGACGAAATCGGGCTCAACTTCGCGATGAGCCTGCGATCGTTTTTGCGACAAGACCCGGACATCATCATGGTCGGCGAGATCCGCGACTTCGAGACGGCGGAGATCGCCGTCAAGGCGGCGCTCACGGGCCACTTGGTTTTGTCGACGCTCCACACGAACGACGCGCCGGCGACGATCTTCAGGTTGCTCAACATGGGCGTCGAGCCGTTCCTCATCACGGCGAGCGTGAACCTCGTGCTCGCGCAGCGCCTCGCGCGAAAGATCTGTGCAGACTGCAAGGCGCCGCATCAAGTCGAAGCGAAGGTGCTCAAGGACATCGGCTTCACCGAAGAGCAAATCGCGAAGGCGAACTTGATGAAGGGCGTGGGCTGCCGCACGTGCAACAACACGGGCTACAAAGGCCGCGTCGCGCTCTACGAAGTCATGCGCTTCAGCGACACGTTGAAGGAGATGGTGCTCGGCGGATCGTCGGCCGCGGAGCTGAAGCTCGGCGCGATCAAAGGCGGCATGCTCACGCTGCGCATGAGCGGGATCACGAAGGTGCTCGACGGCGTGACGACGACGGAGGAGATCCTCCGCGTGACGATGGCGGATTGAGGCCGGAACGCGCGCGCGTCACGCGAGGCGTGACGCCAAGAACGCGTACGTGTCGCGCCAAAATCGCCGCGCGTTCGGCGTGACGATCGCGGCGTGGAACGCGTGGAGCTCGCCGGGATACAAGCGGAGCTCGGAGTCGACCCCGCGCTTGCGAAGCGCGGCGTGCAAGCGGCGCGCGTCGTCGAGCAGAGGATCGCGCGTGCCGCACGCGACGAAGAACGGCGGGAGCGGGCGCGCGCTCGGCTCGTCGCGCTCGAGGAGCACGAGCGGATCGGCGAGGTCGCGCGCGCGCTCCGGCAGATCCCCTCGCAAATACTCGCGCTCGATGACGGCGATCTGATCGTGCGCGGCGCGCGAGACATGCGGCCATTTTTTCGGGAAGCGATCGGCGTTCGTCACTTGCAGAAGGCCGCACGCGGGGAGCACCGCCGAAGGAACGACGCCGCGATCGAAGACGGCGCGCGCGAAGTCTTCGTCGCGACGAAAGCACGCCGTGATCGCGAGCGACGTCGCGAGGTTTCCGCCGGCGCTCTCGCCCGCGAGCACGATCTTCGACGCGTCGGCGCCGTACTCGCCCGCGTGATCGCAGAGCCACACGTACGCGCGCGTCACGTCGCGCAGGCCCTCCGGAAACGGATGCTTCGGCGCGAGACCGTAGTCGACGTTGAACACGACGTACCCGGCGCGCGCGAACATCAGCGCCATGATCCAGTGCGTGTCTTTGCTGAGGATGCGAAAGCCGCCGCCGTGCACGTAGAGGATCGCCGGTGGGCGCGTCGCGGCGTTCTTCGGGCGCCACACGTCGAGCTTTTGGACCGGCGCGTCGCCGTACGCGACGTCGCGCACCGTCTCGAGATCGTGCCGCTCGGGCCGCGAGAGCGGGTGCAGCTTGCCGAGCGCGGCGATCGAATAGAAGAAGCGGTCGACGGCGAACATCGTCGCGCGTCGCCTCAGCCGCGTTCGCAAACCTTCGGACACGGCGCGATCGTTAGTCGAGCGCTCGCGCAGACTCAATCGCCGGCAGTTGATATCGTGATGGGATGCACGCGGGGGTCCTCGCCGATCGCTTCGAGATCCTCGCGCGCGCTGGCGCGGGCGGGATGGCGACGGTGTATCGCGCGCGCGACCGCGCGACGAACGCGATCGTCGCGCTGAAGCTGCTCGGCGTCGTCAGCGAGCGCGAACGCTTCGTGCGCGAAGCGGAGACGCTCGCGAACCTCGACCATCCGAACATCGTTCGCTACGTCGCGCACGGCGAGCTCGCGGACGGCGGGATGTTCCTCGCGATGGAGTGGCTCGACGGCGAGAGCCTCGCGGCGCGTCTCAAGCGCGAGACGCTCGCGATCGACGAAGCGCTCGACGTGTGCGCGCGCGTGGCCACGGCGCTCGGCTACGCGCACGCGCGCGGCGTGGTGCATCGCGACGTGAAGCCGTCGAACGTGATGCTCGCGTCGAGCGGGGACCTCGCGGACATTCGCGTCGTCGACTTCGGCATCGCGCGTCAGGACGTGCGCCGCGATCTCACGCAGACGGGCATGCTCGTCGGAACGCCCGGGTACATGTCGCCGGAGCAAGCGCGCGGATCGCGCGACGTCGACGCGCGCGCCGACGTGTTCGCGCTTGGGTGCCTCCTCTACAAAGCGCTCACGCAGCAGACGCCGTTCGCGGGTGGAAGCATCGTCGCGGTGCTCGCGAAGATCCTCCTCGAAGAGCCGACGCCCGTGCGGCGACTCCGCGCGGACGTTCCCGAGCGCGTCGAGCGCCTCGTCGCGACGCTGCTCGCGAAGGATCCCGCGGCGAGGCCGCGCGACGGCGCCGAAGCCGCGGTCCTCTTCGCGCGCGCGCGCGCGGGCGATCCGTTCGACGACGCGCGCGCCGCGCCGCCGAAGGAGACGTTGACCGCGCTCGAGCAACGCGCGCTCAGCTTGGTGTTGATCGACGCGGGCGAGCCCCAGCCCCTCGGCGATCTCGACGCGACGGCGACCATCCTCCCGTTCGCCGAGCCCGTGCGCGCGCACGCGATGTCGTTCGGCGCGACGCCCGAGCCGCTCGCGGACGGATCGATGATCGTCGCGTTTCGCGGCGCGGAGCACGCCGCGCGCGCTGCGAAGTGCGCGCTCGCGATCGCGAAGAGCATGCCGGATTGTCTCGCCGTCGTGGGCACGGGGCGCGCGCTCGTCGACGCGGGCGTCCCCGTCGGCGATTTGGTGGATCGCGTCGCCGCGCTTCGGACGCACGCGCGAGCCGCGCGCGCGCGCGCGGGGTCCTCCAGCGTGATCGTGGACGGCGTGTCCGCGACGCTGCTCGAAGAGCGCTTCGAGATCGCGCTCGACGACTCGCTCCACGTGCTCGGCGGCGAGCGAGATCCCGGCGAGCGAGTGCGCACGCTGCTCGGGCGTCCGTCGCCGTGCGTCGGTCGCGATCGCGAGCTCGCGGAGCTCGTCGCGCTCTTCGACGAGTGCGCGAGCGAGCACGCGCCGCGCGCGGCGATCCTCAAGTCACCCTCCGGGCTCGGAAAATCGCGCGTTCGCTACGAGCTCGTCGGGAAAATCCGCGAGCGCGCGCAAGTGTGGATGGGACGCGGCGATCCGATGAGCGCGGGGGCGCCGTTCGATTTGATGACGCAAGCGATCCGCCGCGCGTACGGAATTCGCGGCGACGATCCGCTGGACGCACGCGCGCAGAAGCTCGCCGCGCGCGTCGCGCGCCACGTGCCCGAAGCCGATCGCGAATTCGTCACCGAGTTCATCGGTGAGCTCGCGTCCGCACCGGCGACGCCGGAGAGCGCGCGCGTGCGCGCCGCGCGTCGCGATCCGGTGCTCATGGGCGATCAAGTCCGCGAAGCGCTCAAGCTCCTCCTCCGCGCGGAGAGCGCCGCGCACCCGCTCGTGCTCGTGCTCGAGGATCTGCACTGGGGCGACATTCCGACGGTGAAGCTCGTCGATTCCCTCCTGCGCGATTTGAAGGACAGCGCGCTCTTCGTGCTCGCCACGGCGCGCCCCGAAATCGACGAGCTCTTCCCGCGGCTCTGGGAGGATCACGCGGTGCTCGCGCTCCCGCTCCGCGAGCTCGGGAAAAAATCCGCCGAGGAGCTCGTGCGCGCGATGCTGCCCGACGCGCGCGACGAAACCGTGCGCGACGTGATCGCGCGAGCCGGCGGGAACGCGTTCTACCTCGAAGAGCTCATTCGCGCGGTCGCCGACGGAAACGTCACCGAGCTCCCCGAGACCGTCCTCGCGACGGTCGCCGCGCGACTCGATCGCCTCGAACCCGACGCGCGCCGCGTGCT
>Ga0335078_10002808_pt1 | contig 26234 bp, 14 predicted proteins | sample Lox_Sample_32_FD_206711 | JGI IMG/M metagenome (GOLD analysis project Ga0335078, IMG submission 206711) | Soil microbial communities from Loxahatchee National Wildlife Refuge, Florida, United States - Lox_Sample_3.2 | ecosystem: Environmental > Terrestrial > Soil > Wetlands | place: USA... | reverse complement strand
CAACGAGGAGCTGGAGACGACCAACGAGGAGCTCCAGTCCAGCATCGAGGAGCTGGAGACCACCAACGAGGAGCTCCAGTCGACCAACGAGGAGCTGGAGACCACCAACGAGGAGCTCCAGTCCGGCAACGAAGAGCTCGAGACCATGAATGAGGAGATGCGGCTGCGCACCGCCGAGCTGGACGAATCCCGGATCTTCCTCGAAGGGGTCTTGTCCAGCGTGGCCGCGGGGGTGGTCGTGCTGGACGCCGACCTGCTGGTGCGGAGCTGGAACAGCGGCGCCGAGGAGCTGTGGGGGCTGCGCGCCGACGAGGTGCGCAACCAGCCCTTCTTCGGCCTCGACTTCGGCCTGCCCGTCTCCGGCGTGCGCGACACCGTGCAGCAATGCCTCGCCACCGGCCGGCGGGCGGATCCAGTCCAGGTGGCCGCCGTCAACCGCATCGGCCGCACGATCACCTGCATGGTGACCTGCTCGCCGCTCAAGGGGAAGGCCGACGGCGACGGCGAGGGAGCGGTGCTGCTGATGGAAGAGGTCTACCGCGACTGAGCCGGGCGGGGGATGGCGCGGTTGTTGCGCCCCCCGGGGCGACGCGGCGCGGGCCGCGGACGTGACGCTCTCATCGGACGGCCGTGGTGGCGGCGTAACCGAGGTAGCGGCGCAGGACCGCCAGCCCGTCCCCGGCGCCCGGCCCGGCGATGTCGCCGGCGCGGATGCTGGTGACGATCTCCGTGCGGCAGCGGGCGCGGGTGATGGCCACGTTGAGCAGCCGCCAGCCGCCCGGCCCGCCGAGCGGGCCGGGGTCGGTGGCAGGGCGGCCGTTCTCGTCCGGGCCGTAGCCGACCGACACGATCAGCACGTCCCGCTCGTCGCCCTGCACGGCGCCGGCGGGCTTGACGAAGAACCCGTGCAGCCGGTCGGTGGTGAAGAACCGGTCCAGGCCGGGCCGCTGCTCGCGAGCACTGGCCAGCGCCTGCTCGATGGCTCCCGCCTGCGCCTCGCTGAAGGTCACCACGCCCAGGCTGAGCGCCGGGCGGGTGTCGTAGTGGTGCACGATCCGCCGCGCCACCCGGGCGGCCTCCGCCGGGTTGTCCCGCAAGGCCTCCCGGTAGGTCCCCGCGCCGTGGAACAGCTCGACCGCCGCCTCGGGCCGGTCCCCGGTCCCGGGCCCGCCGCCGGGCACGGGCACCAGCCGGCCGTCGTAGAAGGCGGCGTTGGCGAAGGCGATCAGCGCCTCGTCCCGGGACCGGTAATGCCGGGACAGAGTGAGGTGGCCGAACGCGCCGGACGCCTTCGCCAGGTCGAAGACCGATCCGGGCCCGGCGCCGGCCGGGGTGCCGCCGGGCGGGCCCGGCGGCGCCAGTTGCCTGTCGTCCCCGGCCAGGATCAGGGCACTGCCCCGGTAGATGCAGGTGACCGCGTCGCCCGGGCTGAGGAGGCCGGCCTCGTCGACGATGACGGCGTCGAAGCGCAGGCCGGCCGGCAGGTACTGGCTGACCGCCAGCGGCGGGGCGAGGAAGCACGGCTTGAGCGCCTGGGCGAGGTGGCCGGCCCGGTCCAGGAGCCCGGCCACGGGCAGGTGCCCGCTCGTCCTGGCCGCTTCCTTCCGGACGAGGGCAGCCTCGCCGGTGTCGCCGCGCGGGCGCCGGGCGTCGCAGGCGCGGATGATGTCCTGCGCCGCGGCGGCGGTGAGGGCGGTGTCCAGCCGGCGGAACCCATCGACCAGCGCGTCCGGGCCGGCGGCCTGCAGCGGCGCGAGGGCCGGGTCGGTCCGCAGCTGGTATTCGGCCCACTCCTGCAGCAGCGCCCGCTCGATCACCCGGGGCACCAGCGCGGCCGGGACGCCGCCGCCGGCGCAGAAGTCGATGGCGCCGTCCATCCCGTGCGCGGCCAGGGCGGCCCGGGCCGCGGCGTAGGCGTGCCACTCGTCCCGCCCGCCGGGGTCGTTGAACATGGCCTCGAGCAGGTGATCGCCGGCCTGGTAGTCGTCGAGCTCGGCCGCCAGCCCGGGACGGCGCTGCGGGCTGAACGCGGCCAGCAGCGCCGCGCGCGCCTCCTGCCACGCGTCGGAGGCCTTGGCGATGCGGTCGGTGGGGACGGCGCTCTCGGCCGCGTCGAGGTGCGCCGGGGTGAGCGGCCCCGGGCCGCCGGTGATCATCGTGCGCAGCTGGCGGGCCCATTCCAGCGCGTCCCGTAGCGCCATGAGATCGGTCCCGGCGCCGGCGTACAGCGGCCCGCACAGGTCGGCGAAGATCGCCTCCCGGGCCGCGAGCTCCGCGTGTGCGGCCTCGGCCGCCTCCCGCAGGGCCACCACCTGCCGGGCCTGGTCGTAGGTGAGCTGGCTGCCGACGGCCGCGCCGGCCGCCTCGGTGAACTCGCCCGCGGCGTGCAGCGGCCCGCCGTGTGCCCGCAGCCACCCGGTCGCCGCCACGATCGTGCCGTTCATCAGCTCCGGGCGCGGGGCCAGCGCGGGCGCGGGCTCCAGGATCGCCTGCCAGGCGGACAGGTGCTGGCGCGCCTGGATCACGATGCCGCTGACCGCCCCGTCCGGCGCCGCGTCCCGGGAGATGTGGCCGGCCGCGCGGGACAGGTCCTGCCCGCGGGCGGCGCGCACGGCGGTGGCGGCGTGGGTGAGCGCCCGGTCGAGCCGGGTGAAGTCGGTGGCCCGGCCGGCGTAGTGCGGGCCGAGCAGCACGGCGTGACCCGCCTCCGCGTCGGCGAGCGCCTGCGCGGCGTGCCGCCAGGCGGCGGCCAGCCCGAGGTGCTCCAGCGCCGCCTCCTCGGGTATCCCCTCCCTGGTGAACGCCGCGATGGCCTGCTTGTCCGCGCGGTATCCCCCGGACAGCCGGCCGAGGCCGTGATGCTCGTTCGCGAACCGTGCCGCCAGGCCGTCCACGTCCTGGCGCAGCGCGTCCGGGGTGAAGTAGCGGCGGGCCGCGGCTTCCGCCCCGGCCAGCGCGGCATGGGCGTTGTAGAGGGCCTGCGCGGCCGTGCTGGCGGCACGGTAGCCCGGAGCCGAGAGCCAGGCTCGTTCGGGCCGGTCGGGTTCGGCGGCCAGCCGGGCGAGGGTGAGCAGGTCGCTGGCGTCGGCGAAGGTCACCGGAGCGCGCAGGCCGAGGGTGGCGGCCAGCCGGGACAGCAGGCCGAGCCACTCTTCCAGCAGGCCGGCGAAGGCGGCGAACTCCCGGGCGAGCCCGGTGATCTGCCCGGCGGTCAGGCCGCCGATGTCGGCGCAGGCCGGGTCCAGCGCGGCCAGCGCCGTCAGGTCCACCGGGGGCAGCGCGGCGCGCTGCGGCAGCGACGCCCAGCCGGCCCCGGCCGCCCGGGAGGCCTGGGTCTCGCGCGCGACGATCGCGGTGAGCGCGGCGGTGAGCTGGGCGACCGCCGCGTCCACCAGATCGAGCGTGTCTGCCGTCAGCCATTCGTCCGGCAGGCCCGCCGGCCACATCAGCAGGTGCTCCAGGATGCGGGCCAGCGCGGGGGCGTCGGACGGGCGGGTCAGCCCGGTGGCCTGCGCCAGCGGCTGGTTGCCCCGGACCACCTTCGCGAGGGCTTCCAGGGCTGAGGCCGCTTCGTAGAGCCGCTCGTCCAGGGATTCCCGCTCGGCCACGCCGCGCCAGGCGAACGAGCGCCCCTGCGCCGCGGGCCGCCAGGCGGCCGCGAGATCGGCCGCGGCGCGCCGGATCTCCCCGAGCACCGCCGGGGTCAGCTGCGCCGGGGCGCGGCGCGGGACCGGAGCGGCCGGGACCGCGTGCAGGCTGGCGATCATCTCCAGGACGTCGTGCAGTGAGTACCCGAGCGGCTCCCGCACCCGGTTCAGGGCATGGGCGTAGTCACCGAGTCGCTCCCGCTGCCCGGCCGCCGCCTCGGCCGAGGCGGGCGGGGCCGCCGCCGGCGCGCGGTCGAGGGCCTCGGCGAGCGACGCGGCCACCTCCGTGCGCCGCGCCTTGTGCGAGTGCAGCTCCAGCAGGTAGCCGCCCAGCCCGGCACCCCCCAGCCGGGCCGCCACCACGTCGAGCGCGGCGGCCTTCGCCGACACCACCAGCACGGTCTTGCCCGCGTGCAGCAGGGCACCGGCCATGTTCGCGATCGTCTGGCTCTTGCCGGTGCCGGGGGGGCCGTCGATGGTGAACGAGCGGCCCGCGAGCGCGGCCATGACGCAGGCGTGCTGCGCGGAGTCGGCGTTCAGGACCACCGGGGCGGGCCCGGCGGCCGCGCGCGGCCGGCCCTGGCCGCCGCCGCCCGGCCCGGGTGCGCCCGGCCCGGGTGCGGCCGGCCCGGGTGCGGCCAGCGCCCGCACCGCCGGGTGCGCCGCGACCAGGTCCTCGTGATCGAGCAGGTCCTGGTACATCGCCTCCTTCATCGGCGGGAAGCACGCCAGCGCGACGCCGTCGGCCACCGTCCAGCCGTCCTGGCCGGCGACCGCCGCGCGGACCGCGTCCAGCAGCCCGCTGAGCGGGGCCTGCGCCAGGTCGCCGGCGCGGGGGAGCCTGATCCGGTGCCGGGCCAGCTCCAGCCGCAGCGCCGGGTTGACGAGCGGGTCGTCGCCGGCCGGCTCCAGCATCGGCGGCTGCCGCGGCTCGGCCGCCACCAGCGCGACCGGCACCAGCAGCAACGGGCTGGTGTAGCGGGCCCGGTCCCGGCCCGTCCAGGCCAGGGTGCCGAACGTCAGGTACAGGGCCGGCCCGCCCCGCTCCAGGTACTCCTGGTCCGAGCGCCGCATCAGCGCCTGGAGCGCCGCGTCGAGGTCGTCCGGGCCCATGCCGGTGTCCAGCAGGTACGGGGCTGGTGGCGGGACCTCGGCCGCCGGGCCGGCCCACGGCCGCAGCGACCGGAACGCGAACGACCCGCCGGATGCCAGCCGGGCGAGGACATCGCCGGCCGCCGGGCGGGTCACCTCGACCACTCCGGCACCGCCCGGGCCGAAGTTGAGCAGGCGGTTGGCCGCCGTGATATCGATCAGGCCGACCCGCCACTCGCTGATCGCGGAGCGGACCAGTGCCTCCTGGCCGGCTGCGGGCCGGTCACCGCCATCGTCCAGCACGCCGCCCCACTTTATGTGCATTGGCCACATCAGGCGCGATAGCTGCGCAATCGGTATAACTCCGCGCCCTTCGCCCCGGCCGCGCCGGGCCCGAACCCGTGGCGCTACGGATACAGCTCGGGGTAGAGCCGCCGCGCCAGGTCGGCAACGGAGCCGAGGGCGCTCGCGGGCGCGGCGCCCGCGGAGACCTCCTGCTCCCCGCCGCGGACGGTCCGCTGCTGCGGTTGCGGCTGGGCGTTCGCGGTCTGCACGGCCTGGGCCATGCGCACGCCGCGCAGCCGCTCGGTCTCCGCGTCCTTGCTGGCCTGGCGCGCGTCGGTTTCGGCCTGGCTGGCCCGTGCCTCGGCGTGCTGGGCCTGGGCCCGGTGGACCTCCTTGCCGAACACCCATCCGGCGCCGGCGAACGCCACGGCTTCCACCCCGGTGAGCAGGTAAACCAACCTGCTCCACGCGGTTTCGCTGCCGCCGCGCTGCGTGAACATCAAGATCACCAGGACGAGGAAGGCCAGCAGGAAACACACGGCCACCACGGCGGCGAGTGAGTCACGCCAGGCTGGCGTCTTGGAATCTGCGGTCTGGTCGGCGGCCACCGTTGCTCCTTTGCTTATCCTGCTCATTCCGTTTCCACTGCGTACTCCGTCTCGGCCACGCCGGGCTCCGGCACCTGGGCTGCCCCGGACTCCGCGGCGGCGGCGGACTCCGGGGCCGCGGGCTGTGACACCAGCAGCACCAGCGACCGGGCCTCGGTGGTGAACTCGCCGGCGGCGGGCAGGTCCGGCCCCGTTGCCGGCTGCCCCGACCCGGTGTCGATCAGCACCGTCCACGCGCCGGCGAACGTCGCGCCCGGCAGGCTGAAGGTGACGTTTTCGCCCCCGCCGTTGAGCAGCAGGAGCAGCGACGGGCCGGGCTCGCCCGTGGTGTCCGGCGGCACCGGGCCCAGGCAGGCGGCGATCGCGGTCACGCTCTGGTCCCAGTCCGCGCTGGCCACTAGGGTGCCGTCCGGGTCGAGCCAGACGATGTCGGTGCCGGCGCCCGGCCCGGGGCTGGCGCGGCGGAGCACCGGGTAGTCCTGGCGGAGGCGGGTCAGCAGCGCGATGAACTCGGGCAGGCCGCTGGAGGTGAGCCCGGCCCAGTCCAGCCAGGAGACCTCGTTGTCCTGGCAGTAGGCGTTGTTGTTGCCGCCCTGCGTGTGGCCCAGCTCGTCCCCGGCGAGCAGCACCGGGATGCCCCGCGACAGCAGCAGCGTGGCGAGGAAGTTGCGCCGCTGCCGCTCCCGCAGCGCCACGATGGCCGGGTCGTCGGCAGGGCCTTCGGCGCCGCAGTTCCACGACCGGTTGTCGTCGGTGCCGTCGCGCCCGTCCTCGCCGTTGGCCTCGTTGTGCTTGCGGTCGTAGCTGACCAGGTCGGTGAGGGTGAAGCCGTCGTGGCTGGTGACGAAGTTGACCGGGGCGAGCGGCCGGTCACCGCCGGGGCCGTAGCGGGCGGGGGACCCGGACAGGCTCGCGGCCAGGTCCGGCAGGTTCGCCCGACCGCGCCAGAAGTCCCGCACCGTGTCGCGGTAGCTGTCGTTCCATTCGAACCAGAGCGGCGGGAACGTCCCGGCCTGGTATCCCCCCGCCCCGACGTCCCAGCCGTCGCCGAACAGCTTGACCCCGGCGAGCACCGGGTCCTGCCGGAGCAGGCCGAAGAAGGCGGGCAGCCGCCCGGCGTCGTGCAGCTCCCGGACGAGCGCACTGGTCAGGTCGAACCGGAAGCCGTCCACGTGCATCTGGGTGACCCAGTACCGCAGCGAGTCCAGGATGAGCTGCAGCACCCTCGGGCTGGCCATGTTGAGCGAGTTGCCGGTGCCGGTGTAGTCGACGTAGCGGTCCTTCGCATCGTCCGCGAGCCGGTAGTACGCGGCGTTGTCGATGCCGCGGAACGACAGCGTCGGGCCCAGGTGGTTCCCCTCGGCGGTGTGGTTGTGCGCCACGTCCAGGATGACCTCGATGCCCGCCGCGTGGAGCGCCTTGACCATCGCCTTGAACTCACCGGCGCTGCCGCCCGGCTCCGTGGCCGCGGCGTAGCCGTTGTGCGGGGCGCAGAACGAGATGGTGTTGTAGCCCCAGTAGTTGGTGCGGCCCCGCTCGGCCAGGAACTGCTCCGTAACGAACTGCTGGACCGGCATGAGCTGCACCGCGGTGACCCCGAGCCTGGCCAGGTGCGTGATCACCGCCGGATGTGCCAGGCCCGCGTAGGTGCCGCGCTGGCCGGGCGGCACGTCCGGATGGCGCATCGTGAGGCCGCGCACGTGCGCCTCGTAGATGACCGTGTCCTGGTACGGCGTGCGCGGCGGCCGGTCGTCCCCCCAGCCGAAGCCGCCGCTGGTCACCACGCTGGCCGGCATGAACGTCGCGCTGTCGTAGTCGTTGACCCGCCCGGGGTCGCCGGTGCGGAAGCCGAACAGCGCCTCGTTCCAGTCCACCTGCCCCTCGATGGCCGTGGCATAGGGGTCGAGCAGCAGTTTCGCAGGGCTGCACCGGTCGCCCTGGGGTGGATCGTAGGGGCCGTGGATGCGGAAGCCATAGAGATGTCCCGGCTGGATGCCGGGCGCGTAGAACTGCCAGACTCCGGCACCGGTGGGTGTCATGGTGATCCGCGTCTCTCTGCCTTCGAGGTCAAACAGGCAGAGCTCCACTCGCTCGGCCACGGCGGAGAAGAGGGCGAACCGGGTGCCCGCGCCGTCGGCCAGTGCGCCGAGCGGGCCGTCGTCCGCGGCGACCGGCTCCAGCCGCCAGGCGTCGCCGGCCAGCGACCGCAGGGTCAGCGGCCCGCCGTGGCAGGCGCCGGCCACCAGGTCCGCCGCGGCGGCACCGGCCAGGGCGCCCAGCCGCCCCTCGTACCGCTCCCGGCCCGCCTCCTCCGCCAGGCCCGGGCCGGTCCACCGGCGCAGCAGCCGGTCGGTGCCCGCGGTCACCAGCGCGCCACCGGCGGCCGCGATGTCCAGCACCGGCCCCGCGCCCCGGGCCACCACCCCGAGGGCCTCGATGCTGCCGTCGGCGGCGGGCGGCCGCCACGCCCGCACCTGCCCGTCGGCGCCGAGGACCGCAAGCAGGTCGTCCGCCGGCGCGGCGATCCGCCGGCCGGGGATCTCGCTGGGCGGCGCCACTTTCACCCAGAGCCGGCCGGGACCGGTGAAGTACGCCATGCCGCCGGCCAGCAACGCGACCATGTCGCCGGCGGCAGCGACCGCCGTGATCTCGCCGGCCTCGGTGCCGCCACTGGTTATCGGGCTGCCGCCGGGCAGCTCATAAGTGTCCACCGCTCGTCCGCCCGCCGCCACGATGTAACGGCCACCCGCCGGCACGGCGAGCGCGGTAACCGGGGCGTCCCCCCAGGAGCGGACCTGGGATGGGCCGGCCGCGGTATCCCAGGCACCGGTCCCGTCGGCGGTGCCGGCGAATACCTGGGTGCCCGCCAGGGCCAGCGCGGTGACCGGCGAGCCGAAGGCCCGGCTGGTGCGCAGCGCGCCGGTCCGGGCGTCCCGGAGCTCGGCCCGCCCGGTGGCGAAGCCGACGGCGACCGACTGCCCGTCGGGGGCGGCGGCGACGGCGGTGATCCGGTCCGGCCAGCTGAGCCGCAGGTCCCCGGTGGCCCGGCTCCACAGCTGGAGCGTGCTGACCGGCACGTGCCGTTGCTCGTCGTCGCGGAAGGAGACCGGGGACATGAGCGCGCCGTCGAGGCCGACCTCCACGATGCGGGGCGAGGTCGGCGGGACGACGATCCGGTGCTCCGCCGGCTCGGCCGGCCCGCCGACCCGCAGGCCGTCACCGAGCAGGTGCACGCCGGCGGGGACGCCACCCGGCCGCCGGGCCGCGGCGAAGGCGCGCCACCGGCCGAGGCCGAGCGCGGGCGGCTCGCGCAGTGGCGCGGGCGAGCCGAGCTGCTCCCCGGCCCGCAGCGACAGCGCCCAGGCCGCGGGGGAGCGGCGCGCCCGCTCTGGCAGCCGCGGCAGCGCCAGCATCAGCCAGCGGGCGATGTCGGTGGCCCGGCCGGGCTCCTGCACCATGGCGGCGGCGATCTCCGCCAGCCGCTCCTCCAGCACGCTGTCGGGGCTGTCGGTAAGGCTCAGCCGGATGATCTCCTCTTCCAGCCGGACGCTCGGCGCGGCCCCGGCGTGCGCCGCGGCGACCAGGTCCGCCGCGGCGTGGAACCGGCCCGGATCGGCGGCCAGGCGGGCCCGGAGCAACGGCACCACGGCGGCGGTGAACACCAGGCCGCGCCGGGACGGCGCAGCCAGCGGGCCGAGCCACAGGCCGGCCTCGGCCTCGGCGCCCGCCTGTGGCAGCAGCTCATACCGGGCCCGGCGGAGCAGCGCGGGCTCCACGTAGACGGCGGGGGAGACGACCTCGGCCAGCGCGACCACGTCCGGCCGGCGCGTGGCGAGCAGCCCGATGGCGGTGCTGGCCTCCGGCGCGCCCGGGTCCGTCGCCATGGTCACCGGTGGGCACCCGTCCGCCGCTGTCGCACCCAGCCGGCCGTGGTCGGCCGGTCCCACCGGACCACCAGCACGGCCGCCCGCAGCACGCGCGGGACCCGGTCCGGCGGATACGGCACGAACGCGACGCAGGGCGAGCCCTCGGCGCCGACCTCGTCGAGGAAGGCCCGCCATTCGGCCGGCCGGGCCTCGCCGGGGACCGAGCCGAGGCCGAGGTCGGTGAGCAGCACCACCGGCACTCCGCTGCGCGGCGCCCGGTAGGCGGCCCAGCCGGCGCCCGGGGCACCGGCGTCGCGGCCCGGGCAGTCCGCGAACTGCAGCACGTCCACCCGCTCGGCGCCCAGCGTCCGGCGCAGCGCGGCCACGAACGACTCCTGGTCCTGCCGGAAGGGCTCCATCCCGGCGCCAAGGTCAACGAGCACCTGCGCGCCGCGCCGCAGCGACGGCCGGGGACGCGACGGAATCCGGGCCAGCGGACGCCCGCGTGCCAGCGCCTCGACCGCGCGGGCCAGGTCCGCCCGCCCGGCCACGTTCGTGGCGAGCGCGGCGAACACGATCCCCACCGTCCAGCGCGGCTCGAACAGGGGCTCCACCGCCGGAGCTTCCCGTGCCTGTTCGGGCGCCCGGGGGCCGAGCGGCGCCACCGCCTCCAGCCAGGCCCCGTCCTCGACCGGGCTGCCCGGCTCGGCGACCTCCCGGAGCTGGGACGGGACGATGCCCGGCGCCGCCCGCGGTTCCGTCGCCGGGACGGCGGGCGCCGGCGCGGGCCCGGGGGCCGGCGTGGCCGGTTCCGGCGGCGGTGCCGCCGGTTCGGGCGGCCGCGTGACCCGGGCGGGCACCGGCCCCAGGCCCAGCAGCGCCGCGATCTCCCGGGCGCGGTCCGGGTCGGCCGGCGCCAGCTCCGCCACGGCCGTGAACAGGTCCGCGAGGGAGATGAGCGGCGGGCGGCGCGGCTGCCGGGCGGCCGGTGCTGCCAGCGGGGCGGTGGTCATGCCAGGGACTCTGTGGCGTTCCGCTTGTCCAGCGTGATCCGGATCATCTGCTCCCAGCGCGGGTCGTCCGGCGTCAGGTGCAGGCGCAGGCACGCGCGGAGTGTGTCCAGGTACTCGGCCGTGCTCGGTACCGGCATGCGCTGGCGCACCGCCTCGGGCCGCATCCCGTCGACGAGCTCCGCGACGGCCTGGTACAGCCCGCCCTCGCCGGCTTCCGCGCCGAGGTGCGCGACCGCGATCTGCACCAGTTCGGGCACCCGCGGGTGGGGGAGGGTGAGCACCACGCAGCGCCGCAGGAACGGCCGGGACAGGTCCCGCTCGTCGTTGGTGGTGATGACCACCAGCGGCGCGCCGTCCGCGGGCGCCTCGATCCACGAGTCGGCGTGCGCGAAGCGGTACCCGCCGAGCGGCAGCAGCAGGTTGTTCGGCAGGTCGGGGTCGGCCTTGTCGATCTCGTCGAGCAGCACCACGGCCGGCCCCGCGAGGCCGGCCCCCGGGTCCTGGAACTGCTCGGTACCGCCCTGCCGCCGCGCGCTCTCCCGGTCGAACGCCCACCAGATCACGCCGGGCTCGGTGTAGTCGTTGTCCTCGGCAAACTCGCCGCCGGCCTGCGCGTCCCCCAGCCGGCGGACCGCGTCGAAGGTCCACAGCAGGTCCTGCGCCTCGGTGCGCGAGGAGATGACCTCCTCGTAGTACCGCCAGCGCAGGATCCGGGCCACGTTCGGGGCCAGCGACGACTTGCCGCACCCGGGCGGGCCGTAGATGAGCAGCGGCCTGCGGGTGGCCATCGCGACGTTGACGGCCAGCACGATCCGCTCGTCGGCGCCGAACACGTACACATCCCGTTCCCGGGGCGTGAGCGGGTCGCTGGGCGGCGGCGCGGCCTCGACGGCGGCCGGGTCGAAATACGGCCAGGCGGTCACTAGGGCTCCTTCAGTGCTTGCTGGGTCACCCGGTATTCCACTGCCCACGCCCGCTCCAGCCGGGGGTCTCCCTCGGGCTCCAGGTATTCCGCCTGAAGGGACGGGATCGCGCCGAGCGCGGCCATGGCGTCGCGCGCGTCCGGGCCCGCGAGCAGGAGGAAGAAGACCTTGGGCTGTTCGCGCCGCAGCCGGGCCATCAGGCCGGCATCCGGAATTGGCGGCGGGATCACCACGAAAACGGGGTAACGGTTGATGGCGTGCTCGTAGTCCGCTGAACCGGGCGGGTAGCAGCACAATGCCTGCCGGATGACCGCGGACAGGCTCGCGGCGAGGGCGTCCTCGGTGCTTTCCTCCGGATCGCGCTGCCATAGCGCCACGCGCCATGTCTTCGGCAGGGGGTATGTGCCGCTGGCATACCGGACATAAAGGCCGCCGGTGTCTTTATCGGCCATGTTGACCACGGCGACCGGCCGGCTGCCGTCGGCCAGCGCGGTGTCGATGAGGGCCCGCAGCCGGGCCGTTGCCGGCATCGTGATCCAGGCGTACGGGCCGACGATCTCGTAGATGTCCAGTGCGTGCCACGGCGGATCCTCGCCGAGCTTCTCCGCGGCGACGGTCCCGAGCAACGGCAGGGTGGCGTCGAAGAGCCGCGGGACCAGTGCCTCGACCGGGCCCGCCGGTGCCTCCGCGGGGTCACGGGGACGCAGGGAGGCCAGCGCCGCCACCAGATTGTCCTCGGCGAAGCCCTCGAGCTTGTGCCGTACGGCGCTCTCCATGACCTCCGCCCGGGCCTCGAGCCCGGCGAGCCAGCGCTGCCACGGCGTCATGTTCACCGCCCAGCGATGATCCTCGCGGCAGTAGCCGGCCTGCGCCTCGGCCAGTTGCGGCAGCCGGGCGAGAATCGTGGCCGCCGGGATGCCGCGCGCGCCGACCGGGCCGGTTTCCTCCCTGGTCAGCTTGATGATCCCGGCCACGGCTCCGGTGCGCAGGTTCAGCAGCGGCGCGCCGCTCATGCCCGGGGTGACCTGGGCGCCGCTCAGCTTCAGGTACGGCTCGGCGCCGCCGGTGATGCCCTCGTGCACCAGGCCGTCGACCGGGTCGCCGTCCTCGTAGCCGGATGGGTATCCCCAGCTGTAGGCGGGATCACCGGGCACCGGTGCGTCGGCGCTCAGGTAGGCGCACGGATGGCCGCGGAACGGGACCCGCAGCAGGGCCAGGTCCGGGTACGGGTAGCGGCCCTGGCCGTCGGCGGGCGGCTCGGGCAGCACCTCGGCGTATTCCGCGCTCTCCTGTTCGCCCTGCCAGCGCACCCTGGCGGGGATCCCGCCGAGCCGGCCGTTCCGGACGACGTGCGCGCAGGTCAGCACCCATCCCGGGGCGACGAAGAAGCCGGTGCCCGTCTCGCCGGGCACCGATACGCCGACCGTGCACTCGGCGAGCAGGCTCCGCAGGCCGGGGCCCGGCGCGGCCGGGCTCACCGGGCACGCCGTTCCGCGCGGCGATCCGCTCGCCGGGCCGGGACCAGCCTCGCCATGGGCCCCTCCCCGCCGACCATGGCACCGGTGACCAGGTTTCGCGTCCACCGTATTGGCAGTCGCGCCGGCTGGTCAGAACACTGTGCGCTTTTCGGGCCAGCCTAGCCGTGTCCGTACGGCCGTACGGCCGGTGTGCGACTTGCCTTTCCCGGCGCCGGGCGGGGAGCTACGCTGGGTTGCCGATTCGGCGCATGGCCGGCGGCAATGCCCGATTGGCGGCGGGTGCATACCGTGCGGGGGGCGTGAGGCGCGTGGCTGGCTCCAGTGGCCCGGAGGCTGCCGCCCCATGGCGGGTGTTGCTTTCACATACGTCAGAACTGCAGGAATTCCCGCAGGGAATGTCGTATGTCGCGGCGGCAGGGCGGGCGATCACCGCCGCCGGGCACGCGGTCGTGGACATGGCCGACTTCCCCGACGCCGAACGGGTTCCGGCGCGGGTGTGCGCCGACCGGGTGCGCGGGTGCGACGTCTACGTGGGCCTGCTGGGCACCCGGTACGGCACCCCGGTCCGGGACATGCCGGAGGTGTCGTACCCGGAGCTGGCGTTCGACACCGCCACCGACATCGGGCTGCCGCGGCTGATGTTCCTGCTCGACACCGATGGCGGCGACCTGGGGATACCGCCAGCTCAGCTGATCGACCGGGAGTTCGGCGCCCGGCAGGAGGCGTTCCGCCGCCGGGTGCAGGACAGCGGGCTGCTGACCCGGACGTTCGCCGACCCGGCCACGCTCGGGCAGCTGGTCGAACGCGCACTGCGGGAGCTTGACGCGCGCCGGCGCCCGGCGCAGGCCCTGGGCAGCGCGCCGGTGTGGGGCAGCCCGGCGCGCAACCCGGGGTTCACCGGACGGGAGGACCTGCTGGCGACGGTGCGCGAGCGGCTGACCGCGGGGGACCGGGCGACCGTGCAGGCGCTACACGGCATGGCCGGGGCAGGCAAGACCCAGCTGGCGACCGAGTACGCGCACCGCTTCGCCGGTGACTATGACCTGGTCTGGTGGGTGGACTGCGCAGAGCCGGCCCGGATCGGCGGCCAGCTCGCCGCGCTGGGCGCCGCGCTCGGGTACGTCCAGTCCGGCGCGGCCACCGAGGAGGCGCGGTCGGCGGTGCTCGCCGGGCTCCGGGCGCGTGGCGGGTGGCTGCTGGTGTTCGACGGCGCCCAGAGCCCCGCCGACATCACCCCCTGGCTGCCGGGCGGCGGGCACGTGCTGATCACCACCCGCGCGCCCGGGTGGGCGGAGATCGCGGCAACGGTCGAGGTGGACATGCTGCCCCGGGAGGACTCGGTAGCGATCCTGACCGCCCGGGTGCCCTGGCTCGCGCGCGCCGACGCCGACCAGCTCGCCGCCGAGCTCGGCGACCTGCCGCTGGCCGTCGCGCAGGCGGTCGGCTACATGAACGACAGCGGCATGCCCGCCGCCGACTACCTGAGCCTGCTGCGGACCCGGGCCGGCGAGCTCCTGGACCGGGGGGTGCCGGGGTCCTACCCGCGATCCCTGGCCGCCACGATCCGGCTGATCGCCGACCGGCTCGACCGGGAGGCTCCACAGGCCGGCCAGCTGGCCAGCCTGTGCGCCTTCCTGGCACCCGAGCCCATCCCGGCCGACCTGCTGACCGGCGCCGCGGCCGAACTTCCCATCGAGCTCGCCACCCTGGCAGCCGATTCGCTGGCCTGGCGGCAGGCCCTGGCCGGCCTCACCCGGCAGTCGCTGGCCCGGGTCGATGGCCGCGCGCTGCAGTTGCACCGGCTGACCCAGGCGATCCTGCGCGACCGGCTGGCGCCCGAGCAGGCCGACGCCACCCGCGAGCGCAGCGAGGCGATCCTGGCCGCCAACGGCGCCCGGGATGACCCCGCCGACCCGGTCACCTGGCCGAGGTGGGCCGGGCTGCTGCCGCACCTGATGGCCGCCGACCTGGCCGGCACCACCAGCGCCCGGCTGCGCTGGACCGCCTGCCACGCGTGCCATTACCTGCTGGCCCGCGGCGACACCCGGGCCGGCCTGGACCTCGCCGAGGCGCTGTACCGGCCCTGGCGCGGCCGGCTCGGCGACGACGACCGGACGCTGGCGGCGGCCACGGCCTACCTCGCCGTGGGGCTGCGGACCATGGGCCACTACGCCGAAGCCCGGGACCTCGACGCGGAGATCCTGGACCGCCGTCGCCGGGAACTAGGGCCCGACCACCCCAGCACCCTGTCCGCCGTCCACAACCTCGCCAGCGACCTGCGCGAGCTCGGCGAGGTGCAGAGCGCCCGCGAACTGGACGAGGCCACGCTGGAGGGCCGCCACCGAGCGCTGGGCCCGGAACACCCGTCAGCCCTGCAGTCCAGGACCAGCATCGCCAGCGACGCGCGCGACCTGGGGGACCTGCAGACCGCCCGTGCGCTGGACGAGGACGCGCTGGACCGCAAGCGCCGGGTGCTGGGCCCCGATCATCCCAGCACGCTCATCTCGGCCGGCAACCTGGCCATCGACCTGCGCCTGGACGGCCAGCTGCAGGCTGCGCGGGACCTGGACCAGGACACCCTGGCCCGCAAGCGCCGCGTGCTGGGCCCCGACCATCCCAGCACGCTGGTCTCGGCCGGCAACCTGGCCATCGACCTGCGCCTGCTGGGGGAGGTGCAGGCGGCCCGGGAGCTGGACGAGCGCACCCTGGCCCAGCGCCGCCGGGTGCTGGGTGAGGACCATCCGCACACCCGGCAGTCCGCGGACAACCTCGCCGCCGACCTGCGCCTGCTCGGGGAGCCCGGTGACGCTGCCTGACCGGGGGTGCCACGGCGGCCGTAAAGCATCAACTTTCGCTTATCTGTCTGGGGAGAACTCTTAATAGACAGTTGTGCGCACGCCAGGCATCCTGGTAGGACACAGGACCGGGGGAAGGCGGTCAACACGGGGCCGCTGCCGGGGCGTGGATCATCAATACCTAGTTGGGTCCGCCGCGGTGCCGCCGCTTCTCCCAGACGCACGCATCCCGTCGGCGTGCGCCCGGGCCAGAAGGGCAGCCGTGAAAGAGATTCTTGACACCATTGCCAACCCCGACAGCCAGGCCGCGGACTTTTCCGCCCTGCGCGTGCCGGAGTCCTACCGGGCAGTGACCCTCCACCGCGACGAGGAGCACATGTTCGACGGCCTCGGCCCCCGCGACCGGGACCCGCGCAAGTCCCTGCACCTGGACGAGGTGCCGGTGCCCGAGCCCGCCTGGGGCGAGGCGCTCATCGCCGTCATGGCCAGCGCGGTCAACTACAACACCGTGTGGAGCTCCATCTTCTCGCCGGTGTCCAGCTTCGCCTTCCTGCGCCGTTACGGGAAGCTGTCCGAGCTCACCGCGCGGCACGACCTGCCCTACCACGTCGTCGGCTCGGACCTCGCGGGCGTGGTGCTGCGCACCGGCCCCGGCGTGAACACCTGGAAGCCCGGCGAGGAAGTCGTCGCGCACTGCCTGTCGGTCGAGCTGGAGAGCGCCGACGGCCACAACGACACGATGCTCGACCCGGAACAGCGCATCTGGGGCTACGAGACCAACTTCGGCGGGCTGGCCGAGCTGGCCCTGGTCAAGACGAACCAGCTGATGCCCAAGCCCAAGCACCTGACCTGGGAAGAGGCCGCCACGCCCGGCCTGGTGAACTCCACCGCCTTCCGCCAGCTCGTCTCGCGCAACGGCGCCGGCATGAAGCAGGGCGACAACGTGCTCATCTGGGGCGCCAGCGGCGGGCTGGGCGCCTACGCCACCCAGTACGCGCTGGCGGGCGGGGCGATCCCGGTCTGTGTCGTGTCCAGCGCCGCCAAGGCCGAGCTGTGCCGGTCGCTGGGCGCCGAGCTGATCATCGACCGCAGGGCCGAGGGGTATCAGTTCTGGAAGGACGACACCACCCAGGACCCGAAGGAGTGGAAGCGCTTCGGGGCCAGGATCCGCGACCTGACCGGCGGTGAGGACGTGGACATCGTGTTCGAGCACCCGGGCCGGGAGACGTTCGGCGCCTCGGTGTACGTGACCCGCCGGGGCGGCACGATCGTGACGTGCGCGTCCACCTCGGGGTATATGCACGAATATGACAACCGGTACCTGTGGATGAGCCTCAAGCGCATCATCGGCTCGCACTTCGCCAACTACCGCGAGGCGTGGCAGGCCAACCGCCTGATCTCCAAGGGCATGATCCACCCGACGATGTCCAAGGTCTACCCGATGGACCAGACCGGCCAGGCCGCCCTGGACGTCCACCAGAACCTGCACCACGGCAAGGTCGGGGTGTTGTGCCTGGCCCCGCGGGAAGGTCTCGGAGTGCGCGATCATGAACTTCGGGAGAAGCACCTGACGGAGATCAACCGGTTCCGGAACGTGTGACAGCGGTGAGCGAGCCAGCCGGGCAGCCGGGGCGGCCCCCACGGGACCGCCCCTGGCTGCTGCGGACCTACGCGGGGCACTCGTCGGCGGCGGAGTCCAACGCGCTCTACCGCCGCAACCTCGCCAAGGGCCAGACCGGCCTGTCGGTCGCGTTCGACCTGCCCACCCAGACCGGTTACGACGCCGACCACGTCCTCGCCCGGGGCGAGGTCGGCCGGGTCGGCGTCCCGGTCGGGCACCTCGGCGACATGCGGGCGCTGTTCGACGGCATCCCGCTGGAGCAGACCAACACCTCGATGACGATCAACGCCACCGCCATGTGGCTGCTGGCGCTGTACCAGGTGGTCGCGCAGGAGCAGGGCGCCGACCTGGCCAGGCTCACCGGCACCACGCAGAACGACATCGTCAAGGAGTACCTGTCCCGCGGCACGTACGTCTTCCCGCCGGGCCCCTCGGTGCGGCTCACCACCGACGTCATCGCCTACACGGTCGCCCGGATGCCCCGGTGGAACCCGGTCAACGTGTGCAGCTACCACCTCCAGGAGGCCGGCGCCACCCCGGTGCAGGAGATCGCGTACGCGATCTGCACCGCGATCGCCATCCTGGACGCCGTGCGTGATTCCGGGCAGGTCCCCCCGGAGCGGATGAGCGAGGTCGTCGGGCGGATCTCGTTCTTCGTCAACGCGGGCGTCCGCTTCGTCGAGGAGATGTGCAAGATGCGGGCCTTCGCCCGGATCTGGGACACGGTCACCGCGGAGCGGTACGGCATCGCCGACCCCGCCAGCCGCCGCTTCCGCTACGGCGTCCAGGTCAACTCGCTCGGGCTGACCGAGGCGCAGCCGGAGAACAACATCCAGCGGATCGTGCTGGAGATGCTGGCCGTCACCCTGTCCCGGGATGCCCGGGCCCGGGCCGTGCAGCTGCCCGCCTGGAACGAGGCGCTGGGCCTGCCGCGGCCCTGGGACCAGCAGTGGAGCCTGCGCATCCAGCAGGTCCTGGCGTACGAGTCGGACCTGCTGGAGTACGGCGACCTGTTCGACGGCTCGCCCGTGGTCGAGGCCAAGACGGCCGGGCTGCTGGCCGGGGCGCGGGCGGAGATCGACACCGTGCTGGCGATGGGCGGGGCGATACCGGCGGTGGAGTCGGGCTACCTCAAGGCGCAGCTGGTCGCCTCGCACGCCGCCCGCCGCGGCCGCATCGAGTCCGGCGAGGACAAGATCGTCGGGGTCAACTGCTTCGAGACGACCGAGCCGAGCCCGCTCACCGCGGACCTGGACGCCGCGGTCCAGCGGGTCGACCCGGCCGCCGAGCAGGCGGTGCGGGCCGGCCTGGCGCGGTGGCGCGCGGAGCGCGACGAGACCGCGGTGACGGCCGCCCTCGGCCGGCTCCGGGCCGACGCCGGGCGGGCGGATGTCAACCTGATGGCGGCGACGCTGGCCTGCGCCCGGGCCGGCGTCACCACCGGCGAGTGGTCCGGCGCGCTGCGGGAGGTGTTCGGCGAGTACCGGGCACCCACCGGTGTCGGCGGCGCGCCGGCGGCGGTGACCGCCGGGCCGGGCACCGAGCTGGCCGGGGTCCGCGCCGCGGTGGCCGCCACCGCCGCGGACCTGGGCACCGGCGCGCTGCGGCTGCTGGTGGGCAAGCCCGGCCTGGACGGGCACTCCAACGGCGCCGAGCAGATCGCCGTCCGCGCCCGGGACGCCGGGTTCGAGGTGATCTACCAGGGCATCCGGCTCACCCCCGAGCAGATCGCGGCCGCCGCGATCGCCGAGGACGTGCACTGCGTGGGGCTGTCGATCCTGTCCGGCGGCCACCTCGAACTGGTCCCCGAGGTGCTGCGCAGGCTGCGCGCGGGCGGCGCGGCGGACCTGCCGGTGGTGGTCGGCGGGATCATCCCGGCGGCCGACGCCCGGGCCCTGCGCGACATGGGGGTGGCGGCCGTGTTCACCCCCAGGGACTACGGCATCACCGCGATCATCGGCCGCATCGTGGACGAGATCCGGCTCGCCCACGGGCTCGGGCCCCGGCCCGGCCCGGCCCGCAACGGCTCCACATCGAAGGATGACACGATCAGACATGACTACCGCACCCGCCGCTGACCGCCAGCGTCCCCGCCGCTCCTGCCTGGCCGTCCCGGGCAGCAACCCGCGCTTCCTGGAGAAGGCACAGGGGCTGCCCGCGGACCAGGTGTTCCTGGACCTCGAGGACGCCTGCGCGCCGCTGGTCAAGGAGAGCGCGCGGCACAACATCGTGGACGCGCTGAACAAGGGCGACTGGACCGGCAAGATCCGGGTCGTCCGGGTCAACGACTGGACCACCCACTGGACCTACCGGGACGTGGTCACCGTGGTCGAGGGCGCCGGGGCCAGCCTGGACTGCGTCATGCTGCCGAAGGTGCAGGACGCCACCCAGGTCCGGGCGCTGGACCTGCTGCTCACCCAGATCGAGAAGACGATGGGCTTCGAGGCCGGCCGGATCGGCATCGAGGCCCAGATCGAGAACGCCAAGGGCCTGGTGAACGTGGACGAGATCGCGGCGTCCTCGCCGCGGCTGGAGACCATCGTGTTCGGCCCGGCCGACTTCATGGCCTCGATCAACATGAAGTCGCTGGTGGTGGGGGAGCAGCCGCCCGGCTACCCGGCGGACGCCTACCACTACATCATGATGCGCATCCTGATGGCCGCCCGTACCCACGACCTGCAGGCCGTGGACGGCCCCTACCTGCAGATCCGCAACGTCGACGGGTTCCGGGCCGTGGCGGCGCGGGCCGCCGCCCTGGGCTTCGACGGCAAGTGGGTGCTGCACCCGGACCAGATCGCCGCCGCCAACGAGGTCTTCTCGCCCGCGCAGGAGGACTACGACCACGCGGAGCTGATCCTGGACGCCTACGACTGGTGCACGTCGGCGGCGGGCGGCGCCAAGGGCTCGGCCATGCTCGGCGACGAGATGATCGACGAGGCGTCCCGCAAGATGGCCCTGGTGATCGCCGGGAAGGGCCGCGCGGCGGGCATGCGGCGCACGTCGAAGTTCGAGCCCCCGCAGGCCTGAGCGCCCGGGCCTGCCCACCCTCGGCAAGCAAAGGACGGCGGCGATGCAGTTCGGACGGACCTACGAGGAGTTCGAGGTCGGGGCGGTCTACCGGCACTGGCCGGGCAAGACGGTCACCGAGTACGACGACCACCTGTTCTGCCTGCTCACCATGAACCACCATCCGCTGCACCTGGATGCCAACTACGCCGAGCAGACCACGGACTTCGGCCGCAACGTCGTGGTGGGCAACTACATCTACTCGCTGCTGCTGGGCATGTCCGTGCCGGACGTCTCGGGCAAGGCCATCGCGAACCTGGAGATCTCCTCGCTGCGGCACGTGGCGCCGACGTTCCACGGGGACACCATCTACGGCGAGACCACGGTGCTCGGCAAATGGCCGTCGAAGTCCAAGAGCGACCGGGGCATCGTCGAGGTGGAGACCAGGGGGTACAAGCAGGACGGGACCCTGGTCTGCGTGTTCCGGCGCAAGGTGATGGTGCCCACCGAGACCTACATCAAGGAGCGCGGTGGCGAGCAGCCCGGCCGGCCCGGGCCGCGCGCCACCTGACCCCTGTCAGTCCTACCCGCCCACCCGGCGGGGATTTTTCCGGCGAGCAGATACGGAGCCCGTGCGATGGGACGCCTTGCACAGACCGACGGCCTGACCGAGACCCAGCAGGACATCCTGGCCACGGTGCGTGACTTCGTCAGCAAGGAGATCATGCCGGTCGCGACCGAGCTGGAGCACCGGGACGAGTACCCCGAGCAGATCGTCGCGGGGATGAAACAGCTCGGCCTGTTCGGGCTGACCATCCCGGAGGAGTACGGCGGCCTCGGCGAGTCGCTGCTCACCTACGCCCTGGTGGTGGAGGAGATCGCCCGCGGCTGGATGTCGGTGTCGGGCATCATCAACACCCACTTCATCGTCGCCCACATGATCGCCCGCCACGGCACCGAGGAGCAGAAGGACTACTTCCTGCCGCGCATGGTGACCGGTGCGGTGCGCGGTGCCTTCTCCATGTCGGAGCCGGGCCTCGGCTCGGACGTCTCGGCGATCCGCACCAGCGCCGTGCGCGACGGCGGCGACTTCGTGATCAACGGCCAGAAGATGTGGCTGACCAACGGCGGCACCGCCAACCTGGTGGCGGTGCTGTGCCGGACCGGCGACGGCCAGGGCGCGCCGCACCGGAACATGACCACGTTCCTGATCGAGAAGGAGCCGGGCTTCGGCCCCAATCCTGCGGTGCCGGGCCTGACCGTGCCGGGGAAGATCGCGAAGATGGGCTACAAGGGGGTCGACACCACCGAGCTGATCCTGGCGGACGTCCGGGTGCCGGCCAGCCGGGTGCTCGGCGGCAGCACCGGCCAGGGCTTCTACCAGATGATGGACGGCGTCGAGGTCGGCCGGGTCAACGTGGCCGCCCGCGGCTGCGGGGTGGCCCTGCGCGCCTTCGAGCTGGCCATCGCCTACGCGCAGCAGCGGTACTCCTTCGGCAAGCCGATCGCGCAGCACCAGGCGATCCAGTTCAAGCTGGCCGAGATGGCCACCAAGGTCGAGGCGGCGCACCAGATGATGGTGATGGCGGCCCGCCGGAAGGACTCCGGCCTGCGCAACGACCTCGAGGCCGGCATGGCCAAGTACCTCGCGTCCGAGTACGGCAAGGAGGTCGTGGAGGACTCCTTCCGCATCCACGGCGGCTACGGCTTCTCCAAGGAGTACGAGATCGAGCGGCTCTACCGGGAGGCCCCGATGCTGCTGATCGGCGAGGGCACGGCGGAGATCCAGAAGATGATCGTGGGACGCCGGCTGCTGGAGGAGTACCGGATCACCGGGTAGGTCCCGGCCCGCCGCCGGTGCCCGCGCCCGGATCCTCGCGCTGCGGCATCAGCAAATGCCTGAGTTCGCCCGGCGCCGTGTTGCTGAAGTATCCAAATACCCGCACGCCTTGCTCTGGCTCCGATCTACCGCTGCGGATGGGCTGGTTCCGGTAAGCTATGACGCGTTCATCCGTAGTCATCGAGGACATCACATCAGGTAGGTGATGTCCCCTCCACGGGGCGGGGGAGCATGGCCGGCCGCGATCGACATGTGTCCGCGACCGCAGGAGACGGCGGCACCGGAGGCGGTGTCGTGATGCCAGGCCTCGACGATGCCACGCGCCAATTGGTATTGTCCCTCCAGCTATCAATTACTCCGGGTGTTATCACTGACACCTCCGCTATACCAGTTCACGGAATTGACGGATCCAGTCACGCTATCCTTCGGCTCCGGCGCCCCACTTCCATCGAGCTTCCCTCGGTGATGGCCAGGCTCCGGCACAACTCAAGCCTCGGCACGATATCCGGCGTTGCGGCACCCCTTAAGCTTGGCGTGACCGAGGACTTTGCCCTGGTATGGTCCCTGTACAACACAGCCAGCTATTCACCAATAACACCCAAGGTCAATACGGCACTCACTTTGACCGCCATCGCTGAGGCGGCTAACACTTTAGTGGCCGCCGGTGTTCATGGAAACCTGAAACCGGGTAACCTCCTCGTTTCGTCAGAATCTCATCAGCCACTGCTCATCGATTTTGATTCTCAGCGAGTAACGACCGACCAGCTCCTCGAGCGGCTGGACGAAGCGCTGCTATTCCAGCCGCATTATCTGAGGAAGACCGCACGGGAAACCGTCGAGCGCCCACGACGCTCCTTCTTGCGTAATTCGGGCAGGCAAGGTCATGACGCCTTTGCGCTGGCCGCGATGTGCATCTACCTTCTCTACGGCTCTGCTCCTTCCTTGTCCGGCCTGCTCCTGGCTGCTAACGATCGTGAGCACATCGAACTCTGGGAGGCTCATATAGCATATGGTGTTTCGGCCTCGCTGTCTGCGACACTCAGAGCCGCTCTCTATGCTGAGCTTGAAGATCGAGACGACCCGCTGGATAACCTCGTGAATGGCCTCACGTCCTGTCCAGAGGCTAATCTGACCGCCACGAAGCTGCGGCGCCTCAAACACAAGGGGTGGAACTTTCCGGCTACGGTGCAAGAAGCAGCTGCTCAGGAATCAGCGGCCGCACTTCCTGACGCCAGCGCCGGCGATCAGGATAAAGCCGAAGAACCATCAGCCGCTGCTGATACGACCCGGGACCTTAATGAGCTCCTTCCCCCCGAGCGGTCCGCAGCGGCGATTAATGCCGCCCTGGATAGATACGTCATCGGACAAGAGCATGCCAAGAAAGAGTTCAGTGTCCTGTTGTCCATGCACCTCACGTGGTTTGAGGAACAGAACCGGCTTCATAAGCCGCCCAATGCCGTGCTGATCGGCCCGACGGGTGTTGGCAAGACTCATTCCTTGCGCACAGCTGCAGAATATCTTCGTATACCTTACACAATAATTGATGCCACTTCGCTTGTTCCCTCCGGGATTGTCGGGTATCAGGTCGAAGACGCGGTTGAAGACCTGGTTGCCGCCGCCGGATCAATACTTGCTAAGGCTGACAGGCCGCGGGTCGATGACGACGACATTGCGCTGGCCGAGCGAGGCATTGTCTTCTTTGATGAATTTGATAAGCTAGCTCGCTCGGAAGATCAGCGTGATGCGGTCGGACGAGAACAAGTTCAGAGAAGGCTGCTGAAGGCAATCGAAGGCACCGTCATGTCAGTTGGTCAGACTCGTCATACTGATAGGCAGCGCCGCCATCTGGATACCTCAGGACTGCTTTTTGTGGCCAGTGGCGCCTTTGATGCAATTGAGACACCGAGGATCCGCAATCAGAGACCGGACCGCCTTCAACGAACTCTCCGAAGCAGCGAAGGAATTATTAGCGCCGATCTTATCTCGTATGGCTTCCTGCCAGAACTCGTAGCCAGGTTGCAGACCATAATTAGATTTGTGGGCCTCACGGTAGATCAGTTGGAAAATATCCTGAGGAACAGCGAGATAACTCCGATTGCGGTATGGAAGAATCACTTTGCCAGGCTTGGGAAAGAACTGATCGTAACAGACGGGGCCCTGCGGGCGGTGGCGCAAAGGGCTGAAGAGCTAGCACTCGGGGCACGCGGCCTGCAGACCATACTCTTCCCGCTGCTGTCGGAGACCGCATACGACTTCGAAGCCTCCAATGACGAGAAGTTCGTTCTTGACTCGCAGAATGTGCATCGAGGTAGAAGGGTGGGCTCGTGAGCGTGGATGAAGCTACTGAACGTGAGATTCCCCCGTTCGAGGTCTTTAGTGCCGCGGCGATATTCCGTAACCTGCCGAACATTAACTACTTCCGAGTTGCGATTGAAATTCCAAAGGTCTACCAGTGGTTCAAGAGCACCTTCTCGCCCCGCCTGGCCGGCCGCATGTACGATGAAGTGATGCGAGTACTGGAGGCGGCCGAGTTCTACTCCTATGAACGCCTGAAAATCCGTCAGGAGCAGGACAGCATTGGCGTCATGTACGACGACGACCAGTTTCAGTTCGGCGTTTTTCTTGAGTCCGATGGCGATCTTACGATTCGGCGGTCCGGGTCTTCGTTCGTGCGATTCCACGAGTGGTATGTACGACTAATGCCGTCGCTTGAGAGCATGGTCAATAGGATAATCCAGGCCATGGTTGAGGAAGTGACGGAGGATCGGATGTTCAGGGGCGGCGACACGTTCAGCCGCAAGCTGGACATTCAAGCTGTTCGTGTGCAGTACCAGTTCCGTTTTATTGCCTATGATCTTCACCGGCCGCCGTCGGAGACGAGTGAGCGGAATCTGGCCGTGATGACTAAGCTCGTGGATGCGCTGCCGCAGGAGTCTGGTCACCTGGCACCGGTTACCCGGGACGCTTTCGCCCAGTACGGGCGAATGGATGTCACGCTGAGCCGGTGGTCGCGTCATCCAATGGGCTGGGCTCGCGAGGTATACACGGTTGAAGCCCCGTCGAACCGAAACTATTCTGCTCTCTGGTTTGACTTCTCGTACATAGGGGAGACCCGTGACGAAGGAGAAGGGACCCGCACGCCGTTCGAAGCGTCCTCGTTCCTAAAGTTTATCGAGGCACCGTATGTCTATTTCCTTAAGGAGCGCGTTATCGAGGCGTTCCTGAGCGACCTGACCGAGTCGTTTGTATTTCAGACGACTGCCGGCAGCCTTCCGTGAAAGCCTCTGACACCAATATTTCACAGTGGCTTAGCGTCATAGTCGCTTCGGTGGGCGTGATTGTCACTATTGTCTATGTGACCCTGACTTACAGGTTACTACGTGTCAGCGAGCGCTCCGGGCAGACAGCCGCTCGAGCGGCCGACGCAGCACGAGAAGGAGCGGTCGCCAGCCTTGAGGCCGCGCGAGAAAGCCACGTCCAGCGGCGCATCTCAACTGAGCCGTTGCTCGCCATAGAATCGGGGGACACCGGTTGGTATGGCGACATGTTGGTGTCCATGTCCCTGCGGGTGCGGAATTATGGGGATGGGCCTGCATTTGGCATCCGGGCTGAGGTGGCGATACCGGGGAAGACGGCAGAACAGAAAGAGCCCGCCGGCCCATTGCTTGCACGGGCGGGACTTGAAGTCAGGTTCGACCAGGGCCGCATGAACTGGCCTGTTGGGCCGCGGGCGTCCATCACTATTACGCTTAGATGCTTCGATGTGCTCGGTTCCGAGCACGTCTGGACACAGCAGGGTGTTCTCGAGAACGGTACTGCGGTTATTCAGGTCCTCAGTTGGCCCCAGGTTCGCGATGGTACCGAGCCGATGTGACCGGGTGCCGCGACGCGGCGCGGCGTGCCGGCCGTACTCCCACGGGGGCGGCCACCGGCAGGTGCTGCGGCGCGCGTAGACGCCGCAGCCCGGGCGCGGCGACGTGCGGGTAGTGGTCAGCCACGCCCCCCGGCCAGGCACTGCGCAGCCCTTCCCATCGCGGCCCGCCGGCCCGACAATGGCGTG
>Ga0335078_10002807_pt1 | contig 26249 bp, 24 predicted proteins | sample Lox_Sample_32_FD_206711 | JGI IMG/M metagenome (GOLD analysis project Ga0335078, IMG submission 206711) | Soil microbial communities from Loxahatchee National Wildlife Refuge, Florida, United States - Lox_Sample_3.2 | ecosystem: Environmental > Terrestrial > Soil > Wetlands | place: USA... | reverse complement strand
CCTTCGGGTTGTGCTTGGCCAGCACCTTGGTGATGGCCGCCGTCAAGGTCGTCTTGCCGTGATCGATGTGTCCGATCGTGCCGATGTTCACGTGCGGTTTTGTGCGGTCAAATTTTTCCTTGGCCATGGTTCTCGCTCTCCTTGATTCCTACTTGGTCACCTTTCCTTGTACTTTGGCGACGATTTCCTCAGATAAGTTCTTGGGCACTTCCTCGTACTGTCCGAAGTGCATGGTGAAACTGCCGCGGCCCTGCGTGCGCGAGCGCAACTCGGTAGCGTAGCCGAACATTTCCGACAGCGGCACCGCGGCTTTGATCAATTGGGTGGTCCCGCGAACTTCGGTCCCCTCGAGACGCCCGCGACGGGAGCTCAGGTCGCCGTTCACGGTGCCCATGTACTCTTCGGGCACCACCACTTCGACGCGCATCACCGGCTCGAGCAGCACGGGCTTGGCGCGCCTGCAAGCTTCTTTAAAGCAGATGGAGCTGCAAATCTTGAACGCCATTTCCGACGAATCCACTTCGTGATAAGAGCCGTCGAACAACACCGCCTTGACGTCCACCATCGGGTAACCCGCGAGAATGCCGCCTTCGAGCGACTCGCGGACGCCCTTCTCGACCGCGGGGATGAATTCCTTCGGCACCGAGCCGCCCTTGATCTCGTTCTCGAACTCGAACCCCTTGCCGGGGTCCGGCTCGACGCGGATCTTGGTGCGGGCGTACTGGCCCGAACCGCCGGTCTGTTTCTTGTGCGTGTAATCGTACTCGGCAGTACTGCGGATGGTCTCGCGATAGGCCACCTGCGGTTTGCCGACGTTCGCGCCGACGTTGAACTCGCGCTGCATGCGGTCGACGATGATCTCGAGATGCAGTTCGCCCATGCCGGCGAGAATGGTCTGGCCGGTGTCGGGGTCGGTGTTGACGCGCAGCGTGGGATCTTCCTGCACCAGTTTCTGGATCGCCATGCCGAGCTTTTCCTGATCGGCTTTGGTCTTAGGCTCGATGGCCAACTGAATGACCGGCTCGGGGAAATCGATCGATTCGAGCAGGATCGGATGCTTTTCGTCGCAGATGGTGTCGCCGGTGGACACGTTCTTGAGAACCGCGGCGCATATGTCGCCGGCCAGAATCTCCTGGATGTCCTCCCGCTTGTTGGCGTGCATCTTGACCAGACGACCGACGCGTTCTTTGCGATTTTTCGCAACGTTGAACACCGAGTCGCCCGCGTTTAAACGGCCCGAGTAAACGCGGATGAACGCAAGCTGACCGACAAACGGATCGGTCATGATCTTGAATACCAGTGCCGAAAATGGTGCGGAATCGGAAGCCGGACGTTCTTCTTCCACTTCCGGGTTGTCGGGAAGCGTGCCCTTCACCGGAGGGATGTCGTTCGGCGACGGCAGATAATCCACCACGGAATCAAGGAGATTCTGCACGCCCTTGTTCTTGAATGCGGTGCCGCAGATCACCGGGAAAATCTTCTGCGTGATGGTGGCCTTGCGGATTCCTTCCATCAGTTCCTGGTCGGAAATCGCCGCTCCCTCCACAAACTTAGCGAACAGATGATCGTCGGATTCAGCGACTGCTTCCACCATCTGCTCGCGATACGACTTGGCCTTTTCCAACAGGTCAGCGGGGATCTCGATCTCGTCGTATTCGGCGCCCAGCGTTTCGTCGTGCCAGACAATGCCCTTCATCTTCACCAGGTCGATGACGCCCTTGAACTGGTCTTCGGCGCCGATCGGGATCTGGATCGCCACCGGACGGCATTTCAGCCGGTCGATGATGGTGTCGACGGCATGGTAGAAATCCGCGCCCACACGATCCATTTTGTTGATGAAGCAAATGCGCGGAACGCCGTACTTGTCAGCCTGGCGCCATACTGTTTCCGATTGCGGCTGAACGCCCGCGACGGCATCGAATACCGCTACGGCGCCATCCAGCACGCGCAGGCTGCGTTCGACCTCGGCGGTGAAGTCGACGTGGCCCGGCGTATCGATGATGTTGATCATGATGTCGCGCCACTGGCAGGCGGTGGCGGCGGAAGTGATGGTGATGCCACGCTCCTGCTCCTGCTCCATCCAGTCCATAATGGCCGTGCCTTCATGGACTTCGCCGATCTTGTGGGTACGGCCGGTGTAATAGAGGATGCGTTCGGTGGTGGTAGTTTTCCCGGCATCGATGTGAGCCATGATGCCGATATTTCGCATTCGCTCTAGAGGTACGGTGCGCGCCATAAAATTACTGCTTTCCTGCTACCACCGGTAATGCGCGAAAGCCTTGTTTGCTTCCGCCATGCGGTGGACATCATCCTTTTTCTTAATCGCTCCGCCGCGCATGTTCGCGGCATCGTTCAGTTCGTTCGCCAGCTTCTCGGGCATGCCCTTTTCCGGGCGCGACCGGGCGTTCTGCAAAATCCAGCGAATCGCCAAACTGGTGCGCCGGTTTTGCGGGACCTCCACCGGCACCTGGTAGTTGGCGCCACCCACGCGGCGCGTTTTCACTTCGAGCAGCGGCTTCGCGTTTTCGACCGCTTTCTTGAAAAGCTTCAACGGATCGTCGGCAGTACGCTCCTTGATCCGGTCCATGGCGTCATAGAAGATCCGCTGGGAGGTGTTCTTCTTGCCATCCCACATCATGGAGTTAATGAACTTCTCGGCCAGCGTGGAGTTGTAGATCGGATCCGGCAGGATCTCGCGGGGCTCTGGTCTGCGTCTGCGTGGCATAGCTTACTTGGAGGGTCCTTTCGGCCGCTTCGCTCCGTACTTGGAGCGCCCTTGCTTGCGATCTGCAACGCCTGCCGCGTCCAGGGTGCCGCGCACCACGTGGTAGCGCACGCCCGGCAGATCTTTCACGCGGCCGCCGCGGATCAACACGATGGAGTGCTCCTGCAGATTGTGGCCAACGCCGGGTATATAGGTTGTGACCTCAATTCCGTTGGTCAACCGGACGCGCGCGATTTTTCGCAGCGCCGAGTTCGGCTTCTTGGGCGTTGTGGTTTTCACCTGCGTACAGACACCACGCTTCTGCGGACACGACTCCAAAGCCGGGCTAGCCGTCTTATACCGGGGCGGCCGTCGGCCTTTTCGCACGAGTTGATTGAACGTCGGCACGAATTTCCTCTTAGAGCTGAAACTTTCTCGTTTTAGCGCGCGGCTCACCCATTTGCATAGGTTTGCTCGTTGGCGCACGACGACCGGCTCAGAGCCAGCCGCAAAATGATCGAACCTGCAAATCAGCGAGGTACTTGCTGTGGACTAGCCCATATCCGAAACGCTTAAAATACGTTCCAGACATCGGGGCCGACCCCCGGACGGACTCCCTAAACACAAGGAGGGGTTTCCAGGAGCAGAAGACACGACTCGCGAAACCTTACCAGCATAACCAAGGGTCGGGCGGTTTGTCAAATCGCTCTTCCAGCTAAAAGCCACGAATCCGGCCAGGACCGCGAAGATGAAGAAATCGGAGACCATCGCGACGTATTCCTTCGCGTTCCTGCTCTTTCGGAACACATGGCCTACCGCGGCGAACCCATAGTACAGGCCGCCGACGATCGCTGCGGGGAATGTCCATTCCGGCCAAATGAGACTGAAAATTCCCAGAGTGCCGACGCTAAGGTTGGCGAAGCCGAGTTCGCGCACGATGGCATGCGACTTAGTCTCGTGAATCTCGAAAATCTCTTCCGCGGTGAACCGGGGTTGGATCGTCTGCCGAGCGCCCGCGAGAAACAGCCGGACTCCTACGCCCCAAAAGACAAACCACTTGCCAATGAGAGGCGCGGCGGCGTGGGCGGATGACCATTGCATCGCGATTGAGGCGGCCGGAAGAACGAACAGCAGCAAGAGCACTATCGCGAAGTACATGACTTTTAACGAACGTGGCGAAGCGTGTCCACGAGGCCGAGACGGCGCCCGGCTATGGCTTCTTCGGCGCAGATCCGGTTCGTTCTTCCACCCGTGCGCCGTTCAGCAGGTCAGTTAGTGCGTAGTTGCCCTCATGGCAGGCATATTCGAAAATCCTCTCGGACGAACGAGTCATCGTCAGTTCGCCTTTCCACGGCCGCGTGAAGGCCGTCGGATCATCCACTTCGAACTTGTACAGAATCGTATTTGCATCCTGCAGGCTGAAGCGTTCCACAACGTGCAGATTCCGATCGGTGCCGTACATGCCGCCGGCGTCGCCGAAATAGCCGCCGCCATCCTTGAAGTTGGTCGTATCCACTACCAGCGTGCTGCCTTCCCAGCGGCCGATGGAATCGCCGAGCCATAGCCGGATCTCGGCCGCAATGTGAGTCTGACGATCCAGGCGAATGACGCGCGTATCGTGAGCCATCTCAACATTGATCATGACTTCGTTGCCGCTCTGGATGATTTGGTAATTGCTGTTGTAGATATATGGACGCATCGGGGCCACGGAGGTAGGAAAAACGATGCATTGATCCTGAAGGCCGAGGTCTTGCGACGAGTGCGGATGATTGAGTCTTTCCATGCGCCGCGTCTTTTCAGCCGCAGCGGTGGGAGTGAGCGCGGGAATCCGGCCGTCGGGAGGATCGGTGACGATCGAAGTCCGGTGATTCTTCATCAGTTCGGTGCCCGTTTCGTAGAACAGAGCGTTGTAACTGGCGAAGCCCTTCGACGCTGGCGATTCGGGCTTCGGATCTTCTCTTCGAGATGCTGCTCGGCGCTCCCAATCCGCGGCTTCTTGCGGCGTGAAGAACGCTTTGTCTTTGAGCGCCGGCGGACGTTCCAGCGGAGTGGCAGTCGCGGAATTCCAGATGCCCTGGAAATCGGGGTGCCGGTCAGCCGACGATTGCGCGGCGGCGGGGAGAACGAAACAAATTGGAAGCAGAAAGAACGCTAGTTTTCGTCGAGTCATCTTCACGCTACTTCGGCTGCGGAACGATCCGCAGATACGGTTTAGGGGCCTTCCAGCCGCCCGGGTATTTCTGTTTCGCTTCCTCCTCGGAGACTGCTGGAGAGATAATCACGTCGTCGCCTTGCTTCCAATTCACGGGAGTCGCCACTTTGTGCGCGGCCGTAAGCTGCATCGAGTCGAGCACTCGAAGAACCTCGTCGAAGTTCCGGCCGGTGCTCATCGGATAGACCAGCATCAGCTTGATCTTCTTGTCGGGGCCGACGACGAAAACCGTGCGCACGGTCGCATTATTCGCCGCGGTGCGGCCATCCGAAGTGTTTCCCGCATCCGCCGGCAGCATGTCGTAGAGCTTGGCGATCTTCAGCTCGGGGTCGCCGATCATCGGGTAATTCACTTTGTGGCCCTGAGTCTCTTCGATGTCGGCGGCCCATTTGCCGTGGCTGCTGACGGGATCCACGCTCAACCCGATCACCTTGCAATCGCGTTTGGCGAACTCCGGCTGCAACCCGGCCACGTAGCCTAGTTCGGTGGTGCAGACGGGAGTAAAGTCCTTGGGATGCGAAAACAAAATTGCCCAGCCGTCGCCGATCCACTCGTGAAAGTTGATGGCTCCCAGCGTAGTTTCGGCCGAAAAATTCGGCGCCTCATCATTGATGCGCAAGCTCATTTGGGTTCTCTCCGTGGAGTGGTTCGCCGCGACTGGCAGCGATAACAGACATTGTAGCGTCACGCGGCTGTCAGGCTTGAGAGATGACCGGGAGCTTTGCGGCATCCCAGGCCGCGAGCCCGCCCGCCATCTCGATCAGATTCGTAATCCCGTGCTGGTGCAAAATGCTCGCGGCGATCGACGAGCGATAGCCTCCGGCGCAGTGCACCGCGATGCGGCGGTCACGTGGAATTTCGCCGATGCGCTCTTGCAGATGATTCAGAGGAATGTTCACGCTGCTCGCAATATGCTTGGACGCCCACTCGCGCGGGTTCCTGATGTCGAGCAACCAAGGCGGGTCCCCGCCGGCCAGTTCCTCCGCCAGCATGGGCGCGGTGAAGCGCTCCGTGGGCCACACCAAGTCTGGCCGATTCGCCAGTGCCGCCATCCCGCCGTCGAGATACCCTTTCAAGTGATCGAACCCAATGCGCCCCAGCCGCAGCGCTGCTTCCTGCTCGCGTCCAGGCTCGGCGACGATCACGATGGGCTTCGTGCGATCGAGCACTGTTCCTGCCCAAGTCGCGTATTGGCCGCCGAGTCCAATGTTGATGCTGCCGGCCAGATGTCCCTTGGCATATTCGGTGGAATCGCGCACGTCCAGAATCTGAGCGCCCACATCGCCCATCTTCAAGACTTCGTTCAGGGCAACCGGCCGCAAGACCTGCTCGAGGTTACTCTCGAGCGTTGCGCGCTCGCGAGTATTCAGAATGGCGTCGTAAGTGAAGTACGGGGGAGCGTCCGGCTGGTCGGCCGTCACCAGGCCAATGAATTCCTCCTTCGACATCGGCTGAAGTGCATAATTCAACCGACGCTGATCGCCCAGCGACGAGACTGTGTCGGAGGAGAGCTGTTTACCGCAGAGCGATCCCGCGCCGTGCGCCGGGTAGACCAGCGTTTCGTCGGAAAGCGGCAGCAGCTTCTCGTGCAGCGAGTCGTATAGATGGGCGCCGAGATCGTTAGCCGACCAGCCAAGCGACGCGCGCAGATCGGGGCGCCCGACGTCGCCGATGAACAGTGTGTCGCCCGTGAGCACGGCATACGGCTTCGACGCGTTTTTCTGCAAGTCGAACACTAGGATCGAAATGGATTCTATGGTATGGCCGGGAGTTTCGAGAACCTGGAGACGCAGCCCGGGAAAATCGAGCGTATCGCCGTCCTTCATCGCCACGAAAGCGTACTCGGCCTGCGCTCGCGAGCCCAGATGGATTGCAGCGCCACACCGGTCGCGCAATTCGAGATGGCCAGCGACAAAATCCGCGTGGAAATGCGTGAGAAACACGTGACGGATCTGGAGACCGAATTTTTCGGCATCGGTCAGGTATTGTTGGATGTCGCGCTGTGGATCGACCACGATGCCGGTCGCGCTAGCCTCATCTCCGATAAGGTACGAGGCGTGCGCCAGGCAGCCGAGGTAATACTGTTTCAGCAGCATGGAAACGAACTCTGCTCCTAATCCTGCTCGCCCAACGTCTGCGCGTACGTCTTGCCGTAAGGATAGAAGAGTTCCTTGCGGCCCTGCTGCCAAGCCGCCCTGAGTTCCGGAGTCGCGATGTCCCAGTCCGGCCTGCACTTCTTGGTGACGGCGCGCAAGTCTTGGCGAAGATCTTCCATCGTGGGGCGGCCCCAGAACCAGTAGCCGTTGTAGATTTTGTAAACCACTAGCGCGGGCTCCAGCACGATCACGTGAGGAATCATCGGATTGTTGACTGGGTCCGTGTATTCCGCGATGTCGAGGTCCTTTTGTACTACCCGTCCTGCATCGGAAAGGAACGGCCAATGTGCGCCGACGCCCGTGCGATATTCATTGGTCTGCGAGATATTGTCGGTGCTGATGGTCACTAGCCGGCAGTAGGCCACCTCGAGTTCCCGATGCAGTTGCACCAGGCCTTCCGCCTGCCGGCGATCCTTCGGACAAAAACCGCCGCGGCTCAGCACCAGAACCATCGGATGTGGCCCCTGTAGGTCCGAGAGCTTGCGGCGTTTGGCGGTATGATCGGACAGCTCGTAGTCGGGAAAGACAGCTCCCGGGACGATGTCAGCTCGCATGGATAAGCCCTCCGGCTTTGGATGCTCAGCGACAGCGTTGCGTCGCGCTCGCGTCGCTATTTCAGAAGATCGCCCGTCAGAATCGTCTGCATGATGCGCGCGTTCCCCTCATGACAGGCAAATTCGTAGAGCTTCTCGTCGGTTCGCCGCAGACGGATCATCGCACTCCATGGCCTGGTCCAAGTGTCCGGATCGTCGAGTGTCATCTCGTATCGGATCTCGTCGGGTGAAACGCGCGTGAAGCGCTCGATCAGGTGAAAATTCGCCGAATATCCGAAACTGTTGAGATCGCCGTTGAAATTGGTGGTGTCCACGACGAGTGTGTCCTTGTCCCAATGCCCGCGCGAATCGCCGGACCAAGTGCGAATATTGCTCGGAATGTGCGGGCTTCCATTGACGGGAATGATCCGTGTCTCATGAATGTTTTCCGAGAACAACAGCACCTGATCGCGCGCCTGGACGATCTGGTAATAACCGTGCAGCCCCGCGCTATAGACTCCGGTGAGCCGAGGCACGCCGAAAGTGATGCACCGGTCGCCGGGCGCCACTTCCTTGGGACCCGCGGGTGTGATTTGCCCAGCCCGCGAACGGCCATACGCGGCCCTGCGTTTCTGCCCTGCTTCGGTCAGCGCGGGCATTCTTCCATCCGGCGGATCGGTGATCAGCGAGGTCCGGTTATCGATCACCATTTCGACCACACGCTCGGCGCTATCGGTTGCGCCGCCGCTTTTATACTCCGGCAAATTCCGGTAAGCCGTCATGAAGAACGCGTCCGGACCCGCGGCATCGCTGGTCCCGTTCTCGAAGATCTTTTTCGCGCGCCGGTTCAGTTCAACGACTTCTTCGTCCGTCAGGCGATCGCGGCCCGCAAGTTCCTTCGGCCGCTCGAATGGCGTGGCGTTGTTGTTCAGCCAGATCCCCTGCAGGTCGGGATGGCCGTCAGGCGTGCGCGGTATCGCTTTCGGCGGATCGGCGGAGTGCAACTGAACCGTAAACCCCAGTACGATTCCTAACAACGAAGTCCTAAACCCCAGCCTCGAGAACATCGACGCCTCCTGCTTCGTAAGATTCTATCGCAGACGGTAGGTGCTGGCTGCCGTCAGCACTTTCCCGCATCCGTCCACCGCCGTCCCATAAGCGAACAGCGTTCTACGCTATCCCGTTTCCCGGCATGCATTTCCACTGGCATGGAAGTTGCAGTTCTCCCACGACCATGGACGCGCTTTGGAAGGATTTTACGTTCGCGATTCGCGTCCTTCGAACTAACGCGGGATCCACTTCTATTGCGCTGCTGGCCTTAGTTCTCGGCATCGGGGCCAATACCGCCATCTTCAGCGTCGTGGACGCCGTGTTGCTGCGGCCGCTTCCGTTTCGCGATCCAGGCCGGCTCGTCATGCTCTGGGAAAAGAGCCCACACACTGGCAAGATCAACTCGGTCAATCCACAGAATTTCGCCGACTGGCAGAGCCGGAATCATTCGTTCGAAAAGATGGCTGCGTACATTCCGTTCCAAATCACAACCAATGTGACGGGAGACGGCGAGCCCGAAGAAATACCGACCAACTTTGTAACGCGGGACTTCTTTTCCATTCTCGGCGTTCAGCCCACGCTCGGCCGCGATTTCTTGCCGGAGGACGATACCAGCCGGGCCGATCTTGCGATTGTCAGCGATGGATTGTGGCAGCGACGGTACGGCTCTGACCCGCACATCATCGGACGCAAGTTGATCGCCGGCAATACGGCTGTTACGGTAATCGGGGTGTTGCCACCCAGCTTCCACTTTCCAGAAGTAAAACCGGACATCTGGCGGTTGTCGCGCATCGATGCCAGCGCTCCCAGAACGGGACGGTCGATCGCGGGAATCGGCCGGCTGAAACCGGGAGTCAGCATATCGCAGGCGCAAGCGGAGATGAGCTCGATCGCCCGGCAATTGGAACGCGAGCATCCGGAATTCGACACACGGTGGGGAGCATCGGTGGTGCCAATCGAGGAGACCTTCACCGGCGAACTGCGGACGCCGCTTCTTGTGTTGTTCGGCGCGGTAGGGCTGGTGCTGCTGATCGCGTGCGCTAATGTCGCCAACCTCATGCTGATGCGATCGAGCGGGCGGTCGCGTGAAATGGCGATCCGGACCTCCCTCGGCGCTACACGCGCGCGGATCGTCCGGCAACTGCTGATCGAGAGTGGTGTCCTTGCAGCCGGAGCCGGGCTGCTGGCGCTGCTCGCGGCGCTTTGGGCCAAGGATTTTCTACTGGCCATGCTGCCCGAAAGCATGTCGGTGGTGAAGGTAAACGGCGTGTCGATCAACGGCTACGTGCTGGCGTTCACCGCGCTGTTATCGCTCGCGACCGCGATGCTGTTCGGATTGTTGCCTGCCATGCGTGTATCACGCCCGGTTCTGAGCGAAACGCTGAAGGAGAGCAGCCGGGCCGTTTCACAGAGCTTGGGCAGCAACCGGGCCCGGGCCGCGCTGGTTTCGGGCGAAATTGCTCTCGCGCTGATGCTGCTTATCGGCGCCGGCCTCCTGATCGAAAGCTTCTTCCGCCTGGAGCATTCGGCGCCGGGCTTTCGAGCCGAGCATGTTCTCTCGATGCACGTTAACCTGGTCTCGTCCAGATACGCGAAACCCGGCCAGGCGGCCGAAGGTCTAGCCGAGATACTGCGCCGCGTCGAGCGTGTTCCCAGCGTTGACTCCGCGGGATCCATCCAGTGGCCGCCGCTGAGCGGCCTGCGATCGGCCACCAGCTTCTATGTAGCGGGGCGTCCCGTACCGCACGCCGGCGAGGAGCCCACAACGGACGTTTCTATCGTCACTCCGGATTACTTCGCGAGCATGAAGATACCGCTAACGCGCGGACGTCTGTTCACGGACCGCGATCGCGATGGGGCACCGCCGGTCGTGATTGTGAGCCAGTCGCTAGCGCGCGCATATTTCCAGAACGTCGATCCTATCGGGCAGCGCCTCTTCGTCAACTGGGACCGAGAAACACCCTACGAAATAATTGGTGTGATGGCCGACATAAAGCCGACGCTCGACAAGGAACCTGTGCCCACCGTATATTTCGCCGCAGCCCAGGAACCAACGTCCCGTGCGACGCTCATGATCCGTACCGACTCCGATCCAATGAAACTCGCTCCGCTGGTTGTGCAAGCCATCCACGGCTACGACAAAGATCAAGCTGTCGCAGATATTCAGCCCTTGGATGATGCCTTATCAAAATCCATCGCACAGCCGCGATTCCAGTCCTTGCTGATTGGCGCCTTCGCCGGGTTGGCGCTGCTGCTTGCGGTGATCGGAATTTTTGGCGTCATGTCGTACTCGGTTGTACAGCGGACGCGTGAGATCGGAATTCGCGTCGCGCTCGGCGCCAGGCGTCGGGAGGTGCTGCGACTGATCGTCGGCGAAGGTGTCCTGCTCGCCGCGCTCGGAACCGTCGGCGGCATCGCGGGAGCCTTCGCGTTAACGCGCTACTTGCGCAGTCTACTCTTCGAAGTCAGCCCAACCGATCCAGTGACTTTCATCGCGGTGCCGCTGGCGTTGTGTCTAGTAGCCATCGCCGCGAGTTACTTCCCTGCGCTTAAAGCCACCTCGGTCGACCCCATTGAAGTCTTGAGATACGAATAAGGAGGAAGAAAAGATCGTGAACCTCTCGCTCATATCCGTGCTTCTGACCGCTCCCCTGATGCTGTTCGGCGCGGCCACCACCAACGACACTTTTCACTGGACCGGCAACGTCCCAGCCGGCCAGCAGATCGAGATTCGCGGGATCAACGGCAATATTCACGCGCAGCCGGCACGCGGCGACAGCGTCGACGTGATCGCGTACAAGTCCGGACGCGCGGTCGATCCCGGCGCGATCGGAGTCAAGGTGTTGGAACACGACGGAGGGGTTACGATCGTCGCGGTGCCGGGTACATCGTCGCCCACCACCGGCGACGCAAACATCGACTTCACGGTCAGTGTGCCGTCCGGCGTCCGATTCGTCGCGCGCACCGTGAACGGACTGGTGGAAGCCAAGTCACTCGACGCCGATGCCGAAGCGCACACGGTGAATGGCGACGTCGTACTGAGCACCAGCGGCACTGCACAAGGCGAGACGGTGAACGGCTCCATCACGGCGTCGGTCGGAAAGATTTCGAGCGCGCTCAAGTTTTCGACGGTGAACGGAGCCATCTCGCTGGAAGTGCCGCGCGGCGCCTCCGCTCACATCCGGGCGCGAACGAAGAACGGGCCGATCCGTTCCGATTTTCACTTGGCGGTACACGGTGAATTTCCGGCGCAACATGCCGAGGGTGTCATCGGCTGCGGCGGGCCGGAGCTTCAAATTGCCACAGTCAACGGAAGCATCAGCGTAAGGAGAAACAAACGATTCACGAAACTCTAGAACATATTAGCGAGGGCGCCGGAGTGGGCGATGTTGGCGCGAAAGAACGCGCCGGCGATCCAGCTTTCAGTATTCTGAAGGCTGGTTCCCAACCCGCCTCCATGCGAGCCGCCTCCGATATCGCCCCGCGCATCCTGATTGCCGATGATCAGCCGGATGTCCTCGAAGCTTTGCGCCTGCTGTTAAAAGGCGAGGGCTATCAGATCGAGCTGGCGACGTCGCCCGGGGCGGTCGTCTCGCAGTTGGAAGCGCGCGATTTCGACGTGGTCCTGATGGACCTGAACTACACGCGCGACACTACCTCCGGCCAAGAGGGGCTCGATCTGCTGAACCGCATCCAGACCATCGACTCCATCCTGCCGGTGATTGTCATGACGGCCTGGGGCACTGTGGGACTTGCGGTGGAAGCGATGCGGCGCGGCGCGCGCGATTTCATCCAGAAGCCCTGGGAAAACGAGCGGCTGGTCAGCATCGTCAAGACGCAGATCGATTTGAGCAACGCCATCCGCCGAGGCTTGCGTCTGGAAGCCGAGAACCGGCTGCTGCGCACAGAGGGCGTTCCATCGCTGATCGCCGAATCGCCTTCCATGCAGCCGGTGTTGCAGATGATCGCACGCGTGGGTCCATCCGACGCCAACGTTCTGATTACCGGCGAGCCGGGCACCGGCAAGGAAGTGGTCGCCAAAACCCTGTACGCCATCTCTCCGCGCGCTTCGAAGCCCATGGTGACCGTGAACGCGGGGGGCCTGGCCGAAGGAGTTTTCGAAAGCGAGCTGTTTGGACATGTCAAGGGCGCGTTTACCGATGCCAAGACCGATCGCGTGGGCCGTTTCGAGCTAGCCGACGGCGGCACGTTGTTCTTAGACGAAATCGCCAACGTTCCGCTGAATCTTCAGGCCAAGATGCTGCGCGTTCTCGAAGTGGGGGAGATGGAACGCGTCGGGTCATCCCGCACCAAACGCGTCGATGTTCGTGTCATCTCCGCCACCAACGCGCATCTGGACGATGAAGTTCAGGGCGGCCGGTTTCGTCAGGACCTGTTGTTTCGCCTCAACACCATTGAGATTCATCTCCCGCCTCTGCGCGAACGTCGCGAAGACATCCCGCTACTGGCCGCTCATTTTCTCTCAATGCACGCGCAGCGCTACCGCAAACGCATCGGCGGCTTTGATCACGGCGCGCTGCAATCCCTTCTCGACAATCCCTGGCAAGGCAACGTACGCGAATTGAATCATGTAGTGGAGCGCGCGGTGCTAATGGCGCAGGACACACAGATCCGCCCGGCCGATCTCGCCCTTCGCACGTCGCGCGACGGAAGCCCGCGCCTGGAAGACATGAGCATCGAGGAAGTGGAGGCATTTCTTATCAAGAAAGCCCTGGCGCGCTACAACGGCAACGTCAGTCACGCCGCAAATGCTTTGGGGCTAAGCCGCAGCGCGCTCTACCGCCGGCTGCAACGCTACGGGCTATGATGTGAACGAATCCGGCCCGCAACTCTGGACCGGGAGCCGTCCGTTCATGAGCCTTTCCAAGCCACGTTTGGTCCACGAGCAGCGCATCCTTCTGATGGCTCTCGCCGCCGGCTTCCCCGCTGTGCTCACCACCACCCTTATCCTTTGGCTCGGCAACTACGCGCCGAAAATCCAGTGGACGCTGACAGTCGCGGTGGTCGGCTGCTGGCTGGGCTTCTGTGTCGCACTGCGCGATCGTGTCGCGTCGCCCCTGCGGACGCTCGCCAATCTGCTGGAAGCCATGCGCGAAGGCGACTACTCGATCCGCGCGCGCGGCGCCAAAACCGACGACGCCATGAGCGAAGTGATCCAGCAGGTGAACGCCATGAGTTCCACCCTGCGAGCGCAGCGGCTGGGCGCGCTCGAAGCCACTACGCTGCTGCGAAAAGTGATGGAAGAGATCAACGTCGCCGTGTTCGCTTTCGACGGCGACCATCGCTTGCGGCTGGTGAATCGCGCCGGCGAGCGCATGCTGAATGAACCGGCCGAGCGCATTCTGGGCGCCGACGCCGTGCGGCTAGGGCTCGACAGCTATCTCGAAGGCGACGCGCAGCAGACCGTGCAGCGCACTTTCGCCGGCGCCACCGCTCGCTGGGGCATCAGCCGAAGCATGTTTCGCGAAGGCGGTCTGCCGCACCAGATGCTGGTGGTCACCGATCTCACCAGGCCTCTGCGCGAGGAAGAGCTGAAGGCCTGGCAGCGCCTGGTGCGAGTGATCGGCCACGAATTGAATAACTCACTCGCGCCGATCAAGTCCATTGCCGGCAGCTTGGACAATCTTCTTGCCCGCCAGCCGCGGCCGGCGGATTGGGAGGAAGACGTGCGCCGCGGGCTGGCGGTAATTGCGACTCGCAGCGAAGCCCTCAGCCGATTTATGACCGCCTACGCGCGCTTGGCGAAGCTGCCACCTCCCACCCTCGCCCCGGTTCCAGTCAGCGATATGGTGCGCCGTGTGGTTGGACTCGAAACGCGCCTCAAGCCTTCGATACTGCCTGGCCCCGATCTTACCATCCAGGCCGACGCCGACCAGATCGAACAACTGCTTATCAACGTAATCCGCAACGCTGCCGATGCCTCGCTCGAAACCGGCGGTGGCGTGCGCGTCGGCTGGGAGCGGCACAACGCGCAGCTCGTGCTTTGGGTGCGCGACGACGGTCCTGGCCTTCCCAATACGACGAACCTTTTCGTACCATTCTTCACAACCAAGCCGACCGGGTCGGGAATCGGCCTGGTCTTGAGCCGCCAGATCGCGGAGGCCCACGGGGGCGCGCTAACGTTGCAGAATGCGGCCGACGGCCCAGGCTGCGAGGCGCGGTTGATGCTGCCGTTGAATTAAAAAGCCACACCGAAATAATCGCGAAATGCTCCTGCGCGGCTGAAGCGGGGAGCCCCCCAGCGGTTACCCCTGGTACTGGTGATCGACCATGCCGAGCCGCCCAGCGGCAATTGACATAACCGATCGAACGGCTTGCGAAAGCGCGGTAACTTTTTCGGGGAATGCCAGTAGTTAACTCCGGACATGGTCGAGAATAATCATTTTTCTTCGAACCTAACTGGACCCGGATACGTACGTCCAAGTGTTGACACTAGGGTCGCGACAAGCCACCGCTAAGGAGCTCATGTGAATTCCACTGATGAACGACCGACGCTAATTGGACTCCAGGATGTTTTTAAGGTGTTTACGACCGATGAGGTGGAGACGCACGCTCTGGCGGGTATCGAGCTGAAAATCCGCAAAGGCGAATATGTCTCGATTTCCGGGCCGTCGGGCTGCGGGAAGTCGACTCTACTCGCGATTCTTGGACTGTTGGACACGCCCTCGCAAGGTACCTATGTCCTGAACGGCACCCGAGTGGATCAGATGAAGCTTTCCGAGCGAGCGCGCGTGCGGAATCGTGAGATCGGCTTTATTTTCCAGGCATTCAACTTGATCGGCGATCTTACGGTGTACGAAAACGTCGAGCTGCCGCTGACTTATCGCAGCATGCCGTCGTCCGAGCGCAAGACGCTGGTCAAGGACGCGCTGGAACGCGTCGGCATGTCCCATCGGATGAAGCATTATCCCTCGCAGCTTTCAGGCGGCCAGCAGCAGCGCGTGGCAGTGGCGCGCGCGCTCGGCGGCCATCCATCAATCCTGCTCGCTGACGAGCCTACCGGCAACTTGGATTCTGCAAATGGCGAAGCTGTGATGACGCTGCTCAGCGAACTGCACAAAGACGGCGCCACTATCTGCATGGTGACGCACGATCCCCGCTACGCCCGATGCGCCGAACGCAGCATCACGCTGTTTGACGGACGCATCGTCGAAGAAGTTGTTCTCGCAAACTCGGTCAGCGCGTAAGTCGCATAAATTTTTACAGAGCCGCGCCGTCAAGCGGGTTACGATGGCTAGATGGCCGACTTTCCACCTGGTGGGCAGATCAGGTCGATCAACGGCATCGACTTATATTTCGAAACATACGGCGAAGGGCGCGCAATGCTTATGTTGCATGGCTTCATGGGATCGGGCGCCGATTGGGGAAAAGTATTCAAAACCCCGCCCGACGGCTACCGCTCGATTTTCCCCGATCTCCGGGGACATGGCCGGTCCACGAATCCGCAGGGCACTTTCACCTTTCAGCAGTCCGCGCGCGACATGTTTGGCTTGCTGGACGCATTGAATATCCCAAAATGCAGCGCCATCGGGGTCAGCGGGGGCGCGCAGACGTTGCTCCACATGGCGGTCCAGCAGCCGGACCGCATCGACGCCATGGTGCTGGTGAGCGGCGGGCACTATTTCCCGAAAGAAGCGCGCGCCTTCATGCGTGGGTTCTCGCTCGAGACTCTACCTTTTTCGGAGATCCAAGCGATGCGCGAGCGTCACAAGTTCGGCGAGGACCAGTTGAAGATGTTGCTGGCGCAGGCTCGCGGGTTTCAGACCAGTTACGACGACATGACTTTCACGCCGCCCCATCTGGCCACCATCACCGCGCGCACGCTGCTGGTGTTCGGCGACAAAGATCCGCTCTATCCAGTAAAGATTCCGGTGGAGATGCATACGGCGATCCCGAAGTCGCGCTTGTGGATCGTGCCTAATGGCGGCCACGGTCCGATCTTCGGAGAGCAGCGCCAGAACTTCGTCGATACGGCGCTGTCATTTTTCAAGGGCTGGTAAAGCGCGAAAGTCGATGCCGCGGATGAGTCCGTCCTGCGCGGAGTTTTTCGGCGCAGCGTACTGCACTTCCACAGGGATGTTGTCTTGCGGCCCGCAGGTGAGCTCTTCGGGCGCGTTGCGCATCCGCACGCGCGATGGATCGGCGATGGCGAGCGTAATTGTACCGGCGCCTGACTCCACAAGCAGACGCGTTCGTCCGCCGGAGCACTCGATCTCCCGCAAGGCGCCGCGGGCGATGCGGACATCGTCGCCGGCTTCGACGAACGGATTCCAGTCCTCGACGGATTGATGCGGGACCCGCGTGGTGATCATTTCCGCGCGGCCGTCGGCGCCGGGCGCGAATTGGACGGCGAAGTCGGTCTGGGAGACGTACGCAAGGTTCTCAGCCAGCGCCCGCTCGGCGGCTGTGTGAGCGTGCTGTGCCGCCCGGTGTGCTGCGTCGAGAGCATCGGCTCGCCTTCCCAGTTCGTTGCAAGCATCCGCCATCACCGTCCAGTACGAGTACGCTCTCGCAGGCGCAACGCTGCGCATGGCACGAAGCTCAGCTACGGCCGCATCGAAGTTCCCATCGTTCTTTTCGAGCAATGCCAGCTTGTAGCGAGCGTCGTCGAAATCTGGTTTGAGCGTTACCGCGCGTTCCAGCGCCGCGCGGATCTCCTGCTTTGGAGATCCCGCCGCGTCCGCCAGCAACGCGTAGCGGTACGCGATGTCGGCATCGGTGAGACCATGGGCGACGGCCTGGCTCCAAGCGCCGCGCGCAGCTTCCGCATTGCCTTGTTGTAAAGCGAGCGAACCCAAGGCCGCCAGGATACTCGCATCCTGAGGCTGTTCCCGCGACAAATCGCTCAGCATGGCGCCGGCCCGGTCGAGTTTTCCCGCGGCCGCCAGCATGTCCGCCAGCAGGGGGCGCATCTCGGAATCCGAAAGTTCCGAGGTCTCAAACGCTCCGGTGGTCCCGACACCCGCGGGGATTCGCATCAACCTCGCACCTTCTCGCCCGCGCAACCACGTGTGTAGATCCCGATCGATTTCTTCAATCGATTCCCCGAACACCGCGAGAAAGGCCCCCGCGCTCGATTGACCCAAGCGAAGCGCGCCAGCGATCGCCTGAAACTTCGCGCCAAAGCGCGGCGAAGAAACCAGCATGTCCGCCAGCAGCCAGCTCTCGGAGTAGAACATCTCGCCGCGCTCCCGATCGGCGCGCAGTGAATCCTCGGAAGACAGCGCCAGCAGATCCGGAATCGGAATCCAAGGTCGGCGCGCGAGGGATTGCAGGTGGGCCGCGAAGTTCCCGCCGATTTCGGCATTGCTCCCGGCAACACGCAGCGTGGAAAAGTATTCCGCCAGCCCCTCACTAAACCAGAGCGGCATACTCGGACCGCTCGAAGACAGAAGCGCGTGGGCCAGTTCGTGCGCAGCTACGCGCCGCTGGTCGTCGCCCGCGAGCATGGCGATATAGCGCCGGTCGCCCGACTGCACATACGAGCCGTCGGAGAAAGTGCGGATTCGATACAGCTCGTAGTCTTTGGCGGAAGTGAAAGCGATCACCCGCACTGGTGGAATCGCCGCCGCCGGAACGATCGACTGACTTAGGAAGACGGTCCGCGCGTGTTCGAACCAGCCGAGCAATTGCTGCGTGTGGCGTTCGTCAAGCTGCGAATACAGTTCAAAATGTTCACCTCGCGCGAGCGTCCAAACGAGCGGACGCGGAGCGGCGCGTAACCTCGGAACATCGCAGGCCAAAATGGCTAGGGCCACCAAAAGTGCCAGCCGCGCGAGCTTGGCGCACATAACTCGAATTTAGCATTCCAGGCCCACTGCCGATTGGTAGGCCGAAACGCACTGGTAGTCTCGCCGCGACGCCCCCGGGTCGGCCGCTTGCGCGGGCGTCGCGCGTTCCGGCGGCAGGCCAGCTGTCCATCCTTCGAGCAGCGTACTGAGCAGCCGGTCCGCTTCTTCAAGCGGTTCTTCTCGTTGTTCGAAATTCGCCCGGATCAGAAGCGTTCGACAGTAAGCATACAGTCGCGCCAGATTCTGGCTGAGTTCCCCACCACGCTCCCGATCGAGCGAGCGCGTCAACTCGGCTAGGATTCCGATGGCCTTGTTGATTTCACGTGTCCGCGGCCGAATCTCGCCCAAACGAACATAACGGCGCGCAGAGGCAATCGCGTCCAACGCTTCCCGGTACAAAATTACAACGAGCTTGATAGTACTCGCTTCATGCAGTTCTTCTTCGAAGTATTTCTGATAACGGTTGATCGACATTCTAGTCTACGTATCGGCTTGCTCCGCATTTGTTTCCAAAGAAGGATCCCGAAGATTCTGCGCCAGCTTCAAAACATATTCGGGCGGAATCTGCTGCACCACGTCGTGCGTTTCCTTATTTTCGATCAGCACCACGCGCTGGCGGGTCTGGGTGTCAATCGAGAACACAATCTGGTTCCGTCCTAATTCCCCGCTCTGGTTCACGACGCGGGCGGCCTGAGCCACTTGCCGCTGGCTAGCCGCCAGTGGTTCAGCCGAAACACTCGCCGTGGCCGCGCCAGCCAGGCTGCTGAAGCCAACATACGATACGTTCATCCGTGCCTCCATGTGGGAGCACAAGTGCTCTTTGCTGGGCTTATCGGGTGGACAGACGAAAGTCTGAGAAAAGAAAATTGTAGGGGCCGCGACTCAAGCGGGAGGCATACTGCTGGCCGGAATCAGGACAGGTTCAGAACCTGTTTGATCGTATCTTTCTGTTGCTCGATCTTCTTTTGCAGCAGCATGATCGAGTAAATGAGCTGCTCGGGGCGAGGCGGGCATCCCGGAACATATACATCCACCGGGATTACTTGGTTTACAGGGATCAGGGCATAGTTGCTAAAGACCCCGGTCGAAGTCGCGCAAGCGCCCATCGAGATCACCCACTTCGGCTCCGGCATCTGTTCGTACAACCTGCGGATTACGGGAGCCATCTTGTTCGACACGCGCCCGGCGATAATCATCAGGTCGGATTGCCGTGGCGAACCGCGCATCACCTCAGCGCCGAAGCGCGAAATGTCAAAGCGCGAGCCGATCATCGACATCATCTCGATGGCGCAGCAAGCCAGCCCAAACGACATCGGCCAGATGGAGTTCTTGCGCCCCCAGTTGATGGCCGCGCTCAGCGTGGTTGTTATAATGCTCTCAGACGCGACCGCGGCGTCCTCGTTGTCGATCCGCGCAAAGAGTTCGCTCGGAAGACTCGGCTGAAACTTCGGTTCACCGTCCACGATCCTATTATCGCATGCGCGAATCAAAATCCCGTGTCGCGGTACAAGATCCGCCCAACCGCGAGGAATTGGAAAACGCTGCCCGCGCCTGCGGCATCGAAACCGAGTACTGGGATGTGTGGCATCAGCCGCATCCAGCATCGGACTCTACGCTCGCCGCGATTCTCGGTTCGCTGAACACCGACCCTTCCAGTAGCGCCGCGCTCCAACGGTCCATCGAAGAGCGTGAATTGCGCGGCTGGCGCAGCACGCTGGCGCCAACTGTCCTGCTCACCGCCGACAAGCCGCCGCATCTAGTTCCCGTAACGCTCCAAGCCGAGCACGCGAATGCGACCGCTGTCGTTGAAATCCGCCAGGAGGATGGAAGCGCATCCCGAACCCCCGTTTCACTCGGCGATCTTGCAGTCGCCGACGAAAAAACCGTGGATGGGAAGCACATGGTTCGCAAGATGGTCCCGCTTCCCGATGCGCTCCCGCTTGGGTACCACATCCTGACACTCGAAACCGGAGGCGGGCAACAAACCGAGGGCCACACGCCCGCCACCGCGGTGCTGATCGTTTGTCCCGGCCGTGTTTATCAGCCCGAGTGGCTCAAGTCCGGCCGCGCCGCCGGACTCGCCATCAGCCTGTACGGTCTGCGCTCCAGTCGGAATTGGGGATGCGGCGATACAACCGATCTCAAGAATCTGATCGATTGGGTGGCCGAACGCGCCGGCGCCGATTTCATCGCACTGAACCCGCTGCACGATATCCCCAATCGCCAGCCTTATAACATCAGTCCTTATCTTCCGAATTCGATTTTCTTCCGCAATCCTCTGTATCTCGATCTCGATGCGATGGAAGATTTCCAGAGTTGCGAGAAGGCCCGAGCGCTGCGCGCCTCCCCGAATATCGAAAATGAGATCCAAGCCCTGCGTGCCTCTCAATTCGTCGAATACGAGCGCGTTTTCCGCTTGAAAATCCGTTTCCTGAAGCTGCTGTTCCACAACTTCTTGATGGAGCGCCGCCAGGGCAGCGCGCGCGCGGACCAATTTCGCGCCTTCGTGGACCGCGAAGGCGACCTGCTGCATCGCTTTGCCGTGCATGCCGCGCTCGACGACTCGATCCACGGCCATTGCCCGGATATCTGGACCTGGCGCGAATGGCCGGAGCAGTATCAGGATCCGGAATCTTCGGCCACAAACGAATTCGCCAAAAAACATTGGCGTAAGGTCCTTTTTCACAAGTATCTCCAGTGGCAGCTCGACCTTCAATTCGCCTCCGCCCAGGAACACGCACTCGCCAAAGGCCAGCGCATCGGGCTGTATCACGATCTGGCTCTCGCGACCGATCGCTTCGGCTCCGACCTTTGGGCCTATCGCGGCTTCTATGTCGCCGGATGCCGCGTCGGAGCGCCGCCCGATAGCTTTTCGCCCAAAGGCCAGGACTGGGCCTTTCCTCCGCCCAACTCGGAGCGGCACTTCGAGAACGGCTATTGCTTGTTCGCCGAATCGATCCGCAAGAATTCCCGCCACGGCGGAGCGCTGCGCATCGATCACGTGATGCGCTTTTTTCGGCTCTACTGGATTCCCGACGGCGCCGAAGCGACCGACGGCACCTACGTCCAGGATCGCTTTGAAGATTTACTGCGCATCCTGGCGCTCGAAAGCGTGCGCCAGAAACTCGCAGCAGTGGTGGGCGAAGATCTGGGCACGGTGCCCGACTACATCCGTGAAGTTCTGCATCGCTTCGGCATCCTAAGCTATCGCCTGCTCTACTTCGAGCAGGAGAATGGGCGGTTTCGCCGGCCGGATGAATATCCCCGCCAAGCTCTGACTTCCGTGACCACGCATGATCTCCCGACCCTGGCCGGGTTCTGGCTGGGCCGCGACATCGAGGCACGCCATTCCGCAGGACTTCTTCCCGAAGACGCCTATCACCGGATGCTGGACGATCGCGCGCGCGAAAAACAGCAAATTCTGGATGTACTGAACGAACTCCATCTGCTGCCGGACTGGCTGCCGCGCAACGCCCGCGATATCCCGGAACTAACGGGCGAAATTCACAACGCCATCGTGGGCTTTCTTTCCTCGACACCCTCGGAGCTGATGGTTTTAAACCAGGAGGATCTGCTCAAGGAGACGGAACAGCAGAACCTCCCGGGGACCACCGAACAATATCCCAACTGGCGCCGCAAAATGCGCTGCACCGTGGAAGAGTTGTGGACTTCGCCCGACGTTCAGGCGTTCACGCAAATGTTCCGCAATTGGTTGGAACGCACGGGCCGCCTGAAGCCGCAGGCTTAGTTCGGCGATCTAGTTCGCAATCGGCCTGCCTTCCGAAAGCGTTTTCACGATGCCTTCCAGGTTGTTGCGATTCAATCCGTCGGGGGCCTGAGCCAGCGCCTTCTTGGCGTAGTCCAGCGCTTTGGGCAAGTCGCCAGTCGCCGAATAGCCACGCGCCAAGCCAACATTGGTCGGCCACGTCTCGCCGTTGCGCTGCGCATTGTACTGGAACACTTCCATCGCCTCGGCTGTTTTCTTCTCGGTGAGAAGCTGGCGGCCGTATTGATGAATCTCGTTCGGCGTGGTGCCGGGCAGACGAATGGCCTGCTCCATCAGCGGTTTGGCCTCGGCGTCACGACCTAGCTTGGAAAGCACCAGGGCCTTGGTGGAAAGCGTACTGAAGTTGGTGACTCCCAGGCCGCCCGGTCCATTGATGGCCTTATCGGCCCACGCCAGCGCGTCGTCCAAATGCGTGTTAGCGGTCACGCAAAACTGCGCGGCCGCATCCCAACCGCGATAGTCGAAGCCCACCGCATTTTTGAGGTCTTTGCGCATTCTCGTGACGTATATGTCATTGATGTTGTCCACCTTGATCGACATCGGAACGGCCAGATCTTCCCATTGCAGTTCCAGCGTCGCGTTGTCAGGCTTGCGCTCGGTGAAGGCGTAGGTCAACCATTCGGTGTACTCATGCTTCTTGGCAGTGGTCTTCACCCGCAGCGCGTCTTCGCTCTCATCGTAGTAGAAGCTCCCCCACATGTCTGCATTTTTGGAGAAAATCAGGGTCCATTCGTCCTGACCCGGGATCATGTGCAGGCCATAGCGGCCGGCAGGAAGAGTCTGTCCCTGAATCTTAACATCGTTGGAAATAGTAAACACCGTGTTCTCGTTAGCGCCGGCCCGCCATGGACTCGGCTTTCCGCCGTTGAGTCCTAAATCCGACATGCCATAGGGGACCAGCTTGCCCCAGATCTGGCCCCGGCGGTCCTTTCCGCCACCGCCGTGAACATTGGGACTGGAATAATCCACCATGATCTGCACCGGCCCGATGAACTGCGTCACCGAGGCCTTTTGATTATCTCCACTGGGCGGCAGCGTAAGGCCCGGGACTTGGGCGAGAGCGGTTGCGGCCAAACCAATCGCGAGAGAGGTACCAAAGAGTAGACGCATGGACCACTAGACGTGGGAATGCGAATTTCGTAAGGAAAGAACCCGCGGTTCACCTAGACTACATGAAATAGTCTTTGACTTTGTCGATTAAACCTTTTTCGTGGGGTTCATTTTCGGCGGGAAGGGTCTCGCGTAACTGCTCGAAAAGACGGCGTTGTTCGCGCGTTAATTTGTGGGGCACGCGCACATCCACATGCACCAGCAGATCGCCGCGTCCGCTGCCCTGCAAGCGCGGCATCCCCATGTTCTTGAGGCGAACCATCGCTCCGGACTGCGAACTCTCGGGAATCTTCACCGTTTCGAGACCATCGAACGTGAGCAGGTTGACCTCGGCGCCCAGCGCAGCCTGCGCGACATTAATAGGGACGGTGCAATGCAGATCGTCGCCGCTACGTTCAAAGATCGGATGCTCCTTCACTTTGATGACGACGTAGAGATCGCCGGCCGGCCCCCCATTGCCGCCGATCTGGCCTTCCTGGGACAACTTCAGATGGGTACCGGTGTCGACACCTGGCGGAATGGTGACCTTCAGCTTCTTCTCGCTCCGCACCAGACGCTCGCCACGGCATTGCGTGCAAGGACGGCGAACGATCTGCCCGCGTCCGGCACACTGTCCGCAAGTCCTGCGAATCTGCAGAAAACTCTGCTGGTAGATCACTTCGCCGCGCCCGTGGCACATGGGACACTGCACCAGACCGTCGTTCTTCTCGGCGCCCGAGCCCTGGCAGCGAGAGCAGAGGTCCAGCCGCGGAACCTGAATCTCGACGCTCAAGCCGCGAATCGCATCTTCGATGGTTACCTCGAGGTCATAACGCAGATCCTCGCCGCGCTGGGCCCTGGAGCGCCCGCCCCGCCCGCGCGCGTTTCCGAAGAGATCGCCGAACCCGAACAAATCGCCCAGAATATCGCTGAAGTCGGTGAACGCGTTCGGATCGAAGCCCTGATTCGCGCCCAGTCCCTGCAATCCCTGATGGCCGTAGCGATCGTAGGCGGCGCGTTTCTGCGGATCGCTCAGCACACTATAAGCCTCGGCAGCTTCTTTGAATTTCTCCTCCGCCGTATGATCGTCGGGATTCCGGTCGGGATGATATTTCAGCGCCATCTTCCGGTAGGCGCTCTTGAGGCTGGGATCGTCGCAGTCCCTGGCTACCCCGAGTACTTCATAATAGTCGCGCTTGATCGCGTTCATTTCTGGAAGTTCACTTTTTCTCTACGGCTACCTTCACCATCGCCGGCCGAAGCAGGCGCCCGCGGAAATTGTATCCTCGCTGGTACTCCTCAAGAATCGTGTGATCCTCGACGTCGGCCGTCTCCACCATCTCCACGGCGTGGTGCAGATTGGGGTCGAACTTCAGCCCCTTCGATTTGATCGGCTCTACGCCCATCTTCTTTAGCGCTTCTGAAAGCCGCTGATAAATCAGCTCCATCCCGCGCGCGTATTCCCTGTCGGATGATTCCATTTTAAGCGCTCTCTCGAAATCGTCAACGATGGGAAGAATCGCCCGTGCGGCCTCGGTGTTGGCATACTCCAGCACATCGGCCTTCTCGCGTTCGGCACGGCGGCGGAAGTTGTCGAACTCGGCCTGGCGCCGCAGAAGCCGGTCCATGAGATCGTTTTTCTCGTCGATCAGGCGGTCGCGTTCCGCGCTAACGGATGCGAACGATTGCGCCGCGATCGATTCAGCACTGTTCGGGTCCGGATCGCCCGGAGTGCCATCTCCGCTCTCCACAATTGGTTCCTTCGTTTCCATATTTACAGTTTAAAGTACGAGTCCAAGCGGCGATGCGTTCGCGACCGCGTTTTAGACGGGCAAGCTGCGGAAGGCTTGCCCGATGTGATACACCGCTGACATGGCTTTGCCGTAGTTCATGCGCATTGGACCGAGCACCGCGATTTTAGCCGATAGGCCGCCTTCCAGCGGAATTGCGACGCCGATCAGCGAAAGCTCGCCCATGCTGGGATGAGCATCGGCCAATCCCACCTGCACCGCCAACTCGCCGCCGGGCTGTTCGAGAAAGCGATCCAGCAATTGCAGCATGCGCTTTTTCTCTTCGAGCGTGTGGAACAGCTCGCGCAGCTTATCGCGCGTCAGCCGCAGATCGAGACCCACCAGATTACTCGCGCCTTCCATGTGGATCTCCGGGCTCGGCTCGATATCGAGCAGGCCTTTCGAGTACAGCAGCGTCACTAGCTTGAGCAGCGCATCGTAGGCCGCGTTCTGCTGTTCCAACCGGCGCTCAAGATCGGACCGGATGTCGGTTAATGTCCAGCCGCTGAAGTTGCGGTTGATGTAGTTGCGGATGGATGCGAGATCGTCCTGGGACACCAATTCGTCCAGTGCCACGACGCGATTCCGCACCATGCGATCGCGCGTTACTACGATCATCAAAACACGCCGGTCCGCGAGTGAAACCAGCTCGATCTGATCGAGCGTTCGCGAGGACGCGGGGATAGCCGCCGTAATTCCGACGCCGCGCGTCATCTCCGTCAGCAAGCGCGACGACAACTCCACGCGTGCTTCCATGGTGTCCATCTGGCTCAGTTCGCCGCGCACGCGCTTGAACTCGGAGGCCTGCAGACGCGCCCGAGCAAGTGACTGCACGTAGCTGCGAAATGCTTTCTCAGTGGGAACGCGTCCGGCGGAAGTGTGCGGTTGCGCGAGGTAGCCTTCGTCGTAAAGATCCGCCATCACGTTGCGGACGGTGGCGGCGCTCAAGCGGTCCCTGCTCTTGCGCGCGATTGTACGCGAGGCGACAGGTTCGCCAGTCTGGATGTAACATTCCACCAGCGCGTGCAGAATCTCCTGTTCGCGAAGAGTCATGATTTTGAAACCGCCGTTCCGCGTGGATCTTGGTTGAGAGGCAACCCTCCTACTTATTGATTG
>Ga0335078_10002806_pt1 | contig 26259 bp, 24 predicted proteins | sample Lox_Sample_32_FD_206711 | JGI IMG/M metagenome (GOLD analysis project Ga0335078, IMG submission 206711) | Soil microbial communities from Loxahatchee National Wildlife Refuge, Florida, United States - Lox_Sample_3.2 | ecosystem: Environmental > Terrestrial > Soil > Wetlands | place: USA... | reverse complement strand
GCTGGTGAATCGAGGCGTCAGCGACCAGCTTGACCCCCGACGAGGTTTGAATAGCGCCGGCCTGAGGCGCGACGAGCTCTATCGAGTATCCGGAACCAACGCCGAGCGCGGCCGATATGCGCGTTGCGATCGAAAACACGTCAAGGGGGCCTGTTATATCGAGAAGTTCCGCGTTGTGGAATCCAGCCATTACGATTCGCTTGGCGGTTGTAACGCTGGAGGCCGCGCGGCCATTGCGGTTTGCCGGCAACGGAACCGGCAGGCGGCTACCCTTAGAACCTGATTTGCGTTTCACACCCTAATAATCGCACTGTTGCTGGATGGCTGCAATGACATATAGGCCACAGTTTCAGCCAATTCATTCAGGGACAGCCAGATGGTTTATGAGGAAGGCCCTTGTCGATGAGTGCCGGTGGAGTGAAGATGCTTGCAGCGGCGCTATATGACGATATGCACGAAGGGCATTTCATTTGACAGGGTTGGGGAGCCCTGCTAAGTTAAGTTGGTTCGTTGCACGTAGGCGCGTAGCTCAGGGGTAGAGCACTACCTTGACACGGTAGGGGTCTGCGGTTCAAATCCGCACGCGCCTACCATTTCTTTTCTAGGTGTTAGATCAGAATAGAGCCGAACTTCTTCCGCTTTTGTGCCGTCTTTTGTGCCGTAACTTCCTTGAATTCGCCTCGAAAGGGCCTCGATAGCCACCCGTTTAGATTCGAGTCTGATGTGGCTGTACCTGTCGAGCATCCGCTTCGAGACGTGGCCCGCGATAGCCATGATCGTTTGGTCGCTGATTCCGGACTCAGCAAGTTCTGTTATTGCATGGTGCCTGAGATCGTGGAACCGAAGACCGGGCAGACCCGCCTTTTTAGTTAGATTACGCCACGCCTTCTTCCAACTACCGACAGCTTGAGTCGGGTCGTATCCGCCGAAGTGGGTTTCCACGAGTTTATTATCGTCAAAGCCCCCAGTCACTCTGAACCGGCCAAACACAAAATGTGAGTCGTCCACAGTACTAAACAGTTCGGCCCGTCTTCGGAGCTGTACGAAAATGCCGTATGCCTCTGGGGTCAAGGGTATTACGCGTTCGCCAGCCGCGGTCTTGCTCTTGCCGATTGTGACTACCCTTTCGAATAGATCGACATCGGCCCACCGAAGACCCTTCAGCTCACATCCGCGCATCGTGGTATTAAGCGCCAGAACCGCCGCCCAATATGCCGTTTCCCATTCAGGCTTCTGCGCGGCCGTCTCCAGGAGTTTGAGCTTCTGGTCTGAGGTCAGAGCCCTTCCGATCGACCTGGGCTCCTTAAGGGGAGTTATCTCGTCGGCGATGACATGCCATCGCTTCGCCCTCTTCAGAATACGCCTGAGTACACCGATCTCCATATTGATGATGGCGGGGCCGACACCCTGACTTGATCGCCAGTCGCGGTATCCAAGTACCTGTTCCGCTGAAATTCTATTTAGTGAAGACGCCTGAAAAAACTCCCGAAGCTTGACTAGAAGTTGCCGCTCTTTAGTGTGACTCGACGACGCTAGCTCAAGCTTGCGGCCCAGCAAATACCTTTCGGCCGCCTCTCCGAAAGCCAGTCTGCTAAAGGTGACGCCGGCTGGTGTGATTTTCCCCTGCTCAGCGTCGGCGATACGCTTGTTCGCGAGCCCTTTGGCTTTCCGTCTGTCCGTTGTGTCCAAGCTCTGGCGATATCTCTGACCATTGACGCTGAAATCCACCCACCAAACGCTGTTTCTCTTATACAGTCGCATAGAAAGCTCCTTTGATCACAAACTCTTGCAGGTTGGTATCAAATTATTTCCTTTTCTTGGTAGCCTCTGGTTTCTTGGCGCGAGCCTCGGCCATCAGATAACTCCGGTGTTTATACTTTTCTGGATACCTTTCTCTCCACTCTCTTGATCTGAGAACCTTCGAACATTTGTCGGAGCAGCCACGCTTGTCCGCACGCCCCGCCCAAAAGAAATTTCGGCAGATGGGGCACTCCCGAATCCTGGTCGCTTCTACGCCTTTTAGGTGAACAAACAAGGCCGGATCAGTGAATGCGAGTTTGCCTTCTCTGGTTATGTAGAGCCTAGACTGGGCTGCATCGGATCGACGGTAAATCGAGCAAAAATACAATTCCAATTTACGCTCGGGGTGTGCTATGCAGCTGACCAACTCCTGGACGGCTAGCACAAAGATCAGTCTTTGGCGCGCCCTCATAACGAGCGTATCAGGGGTGAGACCGGGGCCGCCGGGCGTCACCGCAAACTGCAACTGCTCTTCCTTCTCTAACACGAAGATCTCGTCGATTCGCCCAGACGCTTCATTAATCAGGTCTTTCAATTCCTGCTCATCTTTCCGGATTAGCTCAAAGTTAAGTAGCGCCTGGATGTCAGAATCCACTTCGAATCTTTCAGTTTGGTCCTGAAGCACAAACGCCTGAAGCGCAAGGGGTAACTCGCTTATGGCATTCCTAAGCTTACGCCATAGAAGTGCCGGTGTGTTTATCGCCCATTCTTCAGGAACATCTTCCCCTATCCACCTGATAAGTCGCGCTTCGATGCTTTCGCCCCCACTCCGCCAGTCGAGAATATCTCTCTTGTAATGATCAAATCGCGATGGCTCTGGCAGGGGCTCATTAGTACGAGCCCACCACGGGTTGCGGAGCCGAGGTGGTAAGAGGTTGACTAATTCTAGGAGTTTGATCATCGCATCAGGCGCTGCCTTCAGTGCCGGTGAACGATTAACGCCGACCCTCCGTTTCTTGCGAGCCCTTTCCTTGAAAGCCATACGACTCCGGTTCAGTAACGGTTTGCACTTCTTATTGTGTGCAAAACGTCACGGTCTTGGTCTATGTGACGGTTTGATTGGATTCTGGCACTCAACATTCTGGACTTTGATTCCGCTAATTGGACGCCAAATATGGTATGCTCCCGCATGGACTCGCATACAGAAGGTTACTCTAGCACAGGATTGGACAGAATGCTATGACAAATCAAACCGTTATGCATCACAGGCGGGCGTGGCGTCTCAAGGAGCTCGCCTCGGCCTATGGAATAAGCGTCAGCTTTCTAAGAAAAGAGATTAGAACAGGGCGGCTTCCAGCCAAGAGGGCAGGAGCCGCTGTGCTCGTTCTCGACAGTGATTTCAGACGTTACCTGGCCGCCGCTTCAACAAAACCTGAAGAGATGGGAGTTTCACAACTCGGGGAAAGGGATAGAGATCAATGACGAACGATGTGCTTGCAGCCGCACACCGGTATCTTCAAAGCGGCCTCTCGATCATTCCCATTAAGACCGATGGGGGCAAGGGACCGTCACTGCAGGAATGGAAGCCCCTCCAAAGCCGGCTACCTTCGGAGAAAGAAATTCAGGACTGGTTTGGCCATCGGAAGAGAGGGATCGCGATAGTTACGGGAGCCGTGAGCGGGTTAGTCGAAGTCCTTGACTTCGACGACGGTGCACTGTTCTCTCCCTGGTGCGAACAGATCGACGCTTTCTGCCCAGGATTGATCGAACATCTTGTTGTCGTCATGACGCCAACGGGTGGGTATCACGTCTACGTCCGAAGTCCGAAGGTGGAGGGCAATCTGAAGTTAGCTCGGCGAACCGTCGAGGCGCCGGAGGGATCCCTGGGTGCCCGTTTGGTAGCGGGCAAATGGGTGAGAATCGAAACTTTGATCGAGACGCGGGGCGAGGGTGGCTATGCCCTCGCTCCCCCGTCGCCTAGGGCGTGTCACCCGCTGAACTTTCCCTACAAGCTGCTCGCCGGTGATCTAGCGGACATTCCGTTTGTAGGCCCGGACCAACGACAAGCAATGCTTTCGGCGGCGAGGTCGTTCAACCAGTACGGGGAACCAGAGCAAGTACTCAAACTGAGTGAACCGAAGACCCCCAGGGAACACCGGAGAATTCGGCCAGGCGATGATTACAACGAGCGCGGAGATTGGAATTCGCTGCTCGCTCCTCGCGGGTGGAGGCGACTGGGTAATCGGGGTGAGATGGGGCTGTGGCAGCCGCCAGGGAAGTCAGGGCCCGGGATCAGCGCCACGACCAATTTCGCCGGGTCTAATCTTCTTTATGTATTCAGTACCAGTGCATGTCCGTTCGAGCCTGATCGCGCCTACGATTTGTTTGCTGGATTCGCGCTATTAGAGCATGCCGGAGACTATCGGGCCGCCGCAAAAGCGCTTGCCGTTGACGGGTATGGACAGCACGAGATAAGACTAGTCGTTGAGCGGCCTTTCATACCGGCGGTTCAGCGCCCAACCCTAGCAGTGAACCTTCCGGCGCCACTACGACCAACCAACACGGTGAAGTTAACTCCTCTTCAAAGACCCGCACTGGTGGCGAGATTGACCGGGCAGGAGACGCGATGAGATTTAACACTCCCTTATCTATCGATGCGGGAGCGGATATTCAGCTAGTCGTTCTCTCTGCTTGGTTCGACCGGCATGAACTAGTGGTAGCAGAGGTGCAGGCTTGGTTCGAAGACAAGCTTATTCATAGCGATACTGTTAGCACTGGAAAGGGGGTGGCGCGCGCACGATTCACAAAGGACTTGCGGGGAATCGCCACTGTCGATGAGATTTCGTTGCACAAGGCGTTGCTGACACTCGACGGCAATCTTAAACCTGTGCTGCTCGATGCCCCGCCATCCGGGGCCGATAGGGGACTAAACGGGCGACATTCGCAGTCAACTCAACTAATAGAATTGGCAGCAGATGCCGACCTTTTCCACACACCTGATCGGGACGCTTACGCGACGATCCGAGTAGGCGACCATAAAGAAACGTGGCCGCTGAAAGTGAAATCCTTTAGAAGGTGGCTGATGCAACGCTTCTACGTCGAGACCGGATCGGCACCGAGCGCGCAGGCCGTTCAAAACGCTCTGGCTATCCTTGAGGCAAAGGCAATTAACGATGGACCAGAGGAACGTGTTCACACGCGGGTGGCTGGACATCAGAACACAATTTACGTCGACCTAGCCAACGGCAACTGGGAGTCCGTCGAAATCACTGAAGGAGGCTGGCGTGTGGTGCCTGATCCACCGGTAAAGTTCCGACGAGCCCGAGGAATGTCTCCGCTTGCGTCTCCCCTGCCTGGCGGCTCAATGGACGAACTACGGCGTTTCGTCAATGCAGTCACCGATGACGACTGGACGCTTTTGTGCTCATGGCTATTACAAGCCCTCAGGCCGCGAGGCCCCTACCCCATATGCGTTGTCCAAGGCGAACAAGGTGCAGCCAAGAGCACAGCGCTCCGAGTCTTGCGTGCTCTAATCGACCCTAACGAGGTGCCCTTGAGACCCGTGATGCGAAGTGAGCACGACTTAATGATAGCGGCGACGAACGGATTCTGTGTCGCCCTCGATAACTTATCGAGTATACCCATCTGGCTCTCTGATGCTCTTTGTCGCCTCAGTACTGGTGGAGGATTTGCCACGCGGGAACTCTACACCGACTCTGAAGAGGTGCTGTTCAAGGCGCAGCGCCCGGTACTGATCAATGGCATTGAAGAATTGGCAACCCGGGGAGATCTGCTCGACCGGGCGATCATCTTCTGCTTGCCCCAAATCGAGGACGATAAGAGACAGGCTGAGGAGGAGTTCTGGCTTGATTTTGAGACGGCATCGCCCCGCATCCTCGGCGCCCTTTATGACGCAGTAGCCGCCGCCTTGCGCAATCTCAGAACGGTCTCGCTGAAGAGACTGCCACGTATGGCCGACTTCGCCAAATGGGCCTCGGCCGGCGAAACGTCCTTTGGCTTAAGAGCGGGACAGTTTCTTAATGCATACAACTCTAATCGAGAGAGCGCCAACGATCTCGCTCTTGAGTCCTCGCTAATCGCAACATCCATTCGAGTCTTCATCGAGACGGTCTACATGTACCGGGGTAGTGCAACGGATCTGCTCAAGGAACTGAACGATGTCACGGACCAAAGGACTCGGGAGCTTAAGACGTGGCCGAAAAACGGTCGGGCGCTATCTAATAAGTTGCGCCGCCTGGCTCCGAACCTGCGGGCAGCAGGAGTTGATATCGATCTTGGCGAGCGATCAGGTAAGAAAGGAACCAGATTGATTCGAATAGAATGGCCAGAAGGTTTTGCGTCAGCCGGACCAGCAAAAGAGGAATCTTCTAACCAGCAGTGCTTCAGCCAAGAGGAGGGGCTGACGCAAATTGCGGGCACAGACTCAATCGCCCAGGCCGAACGGCCATCAGCGTCAGCCGTTTCTAATCATCCGCAACCTTTAAAAAAGAATGAGATATCGGGGGGTATCGATGCAGACGATCATGCTGACGCAAAAATACAGACGGATTCTAACGGCTCTTGCGGCCAACCGGGAGAATGGGAACTATACTGATTGTCGGCGCCTGGACCGCATCATCAAGGTAATGATATCGGCAAACGCGGGTGACCGGCTGTGATGCGCGCCTAACCTACGCTCTTGCCAAAGAATGCGCGCCAGATTACCGGAACGTAAAGAGAATTAACGGGCGCAAGAGGGATGACCAGGGTCTAGGATTAGTCTTGGAAATGCCGGGAACGCAATTCGAGGCAACCGACCCTGGCTCTTTTGAAACCGACCGGGTAGATGTCCTATGAACGCAGTCGAACTTTTACAGGACCTCGCGAGCAGAGGCTTCAAGGTCCGCGCACTTAGTGGTGGCCAACTAGCGGTCTTCCCGAAGCTGCCGGCCGATGTCCGAGAAGCCGTCAAACAACTGAAGCCGGAACTTCTTATGATACTCCAACAATCTAAGGCCGGTCCGAAGGATTCACTGTTAGATCACCTAGCGACGACTGACCCGAACAACTGGCCGCGACTGCAGAAATGTCCCCATTGCGAAACGGGCCTAGTGAGCCGCGAGACCGGGGAATACTCGCTTGCGCAGTGCCCTGATGACGGCACGCATTTCATGCAATTGCGGAACAAAAACAGAACGAAGCGATGGGATTCTTCCTTGAGAAGCGGGAAGACATTCCATGTAGTGATTGTGGGATCGTTGCCATCACAACAGGCTGCCGCTGTACGAACTGCTGGCAATTGCTTTGCCTGATTCCCGAGCTAAACTGTGGGCACACCTTTTCATTCTGGCGATGGCGATCAGAGACAGCGTGGCATTGCATGGGCTGCGAGCCGCCGGATAGCGGCCTAGACTTGGTCTCCTATTCAGAGTAAGGGCGGGGTTCGCACAGTGCGGGTATGCGAGCCTCCGATCGGTGGAAAGTGAAAGACAATCACGTGATACCTACTGAAATCACAAGATTCTGTGCCAAGTGTCGCAGTGAAATCGATCCGAAGCGCATCGCCCGCGGTTCGTTTTATTGTGCCGACACGTGCCGCCAAGCTGATCGAAGGGCGAGACGGCAATGGAAGGCCGGTCGCTTCTGCCGACTGTGCGGCCGTCCAGGAAAGCATCGAGTGGGCTTAAGTCGGACACGATAAGTCTGCCACTTTTGAAATGTGGCACATTGCAAACCGGGAAATGCTGAATGAATCCGGAGCGGAGAAGCGGCGGGGCATAGGCCACGAACAGGGGTAAGAACCCAAAAATCAGTTTTAGCCCCCGTGCGCCGGGCGCACACTGGATCGCAATCAAGGAGCAAGCTTCCCGAAATGCCGGTTATGGAGACCAGTAATGAGTGAGTGGGGTGCACCCCTGAGGTGAGACACGAAGTTAAGCTTCAATCGCCCCGGTTCGAAAAAAGTTCTTACCATCGACTGATCTTTGGATGAAAATCAGCCGCGATCGGTGAAGCGCAAGCGGGCTCTGCTGGAGAGCAACCCGCCAGGAATAGCCGGTCGGCAACTCATCGAGACGATGAGCAGGGAGCGGTGGCATTTGCTGTCGCTCCCTCAAAATGGGGCGATCATCGGATTGATAGATTCCCCTATGCCTAAGAAAACTCATGCCTTCGTGACCGCTCCACTTCCAATCGACGCGACATGCTCAGCCTCGAATTCAACTGTTGGAAGATACCCGAGTGCTGAGTGCAGTCGCTGTTGATTGTAGACGCTTTGAATGAACCGTCCAATCTGACGACGTGCATCGGCAAAGTCGACATACTCACTCCGCTCGATGCACTTCCTCGTACTTCAGCGTTTTCATGAACGATTCGGCTTTGGCATTGTCATACGGGTTGCCCCGTCGACTCATGCTGATCTGTATATCGTGTGCTTTGAGAATGTCGGTGTACTCACGAGACGCGTACTGAACGCCTCGATCCGAATGGTGCACCAGGCCCTCACGGACCCTGCCGGCCCTGATCGCCATCTTCAGGGCATCCACGGCCAGTGACGCTTCGAGTGTTCGACCCAGCGCCCACCCGCTCGCCTTGCGTGAAAATGCATCCAAAATCGCCGGCAGATATATGAACTCGTACAACAGCCTTATGTACGTGATGTCGGCGACCCAAAGCTCGTTCAAATCGGTGAGTGTCATCTTCTTCGCCAGGTTCGGGTACACAGCCAGTTGATGATTCGAGTCAGTCGTATTCACAAACGATTTGTGCCGAACGCACAGAAGGTTGTCTTCGCGAGTAATGCGCAGCACCTTCTTGTGATTTACTATGGACCCGTTTCGACGCAGTTCCGCGGTGATCCGCCGGTAACCATATGACGGCCTCGCTATCGCCACCTTCTGAATTGCGTCTCGCAGTTCCACTTCTTCCTTGGCTTCTTCTTTGCGTTTGGTGAACCGGCAGTAACCGGCTCGACTTACATCAGCCGCTTTGCAGAGCCTGTTTATCGGTTTGTCTTCTTCGCGGATCTTCTCGTATACGCTACGCCTCCACCGTCGGCTTCCCGCTGTTCCTCGAAGGTCCGCAACAGTTTTTTTTAAAAGTCTATTTCCATTGTCATCTGGCCGATCTTGCGTTCCAGTTCGGCTTCGCGAGTATCAGCCAACAACTTCTTACCATTGCCCGAAAATGCCCTAGTCGGATGCTTACTCAACTCGCGGCGCCACCGGTGTAAGATGTTTGGCTTGACCTCCAGCCGCCGTGACACATAACCCACTGGTTTGCCTGAGTCCAGTTCCTTGATTGCAGCCAGCTTGAACTCCCTAGTAAAAATCCGTCGTTGTTTACCCTCTGATTTCCCCATGAGACCCCCTACCGGGTCTTAACTCTGTGTCTCGTTTTGGGGGTTCACTCCAACCGGACACCTAGCAGTTTCTATAGACTAGTTATGAAAGCATCCCCCGGTCCGCGGACAATCGTCTTTCCAGCGGCCTCTCCCGAGGGGTTCGACCGTTGGCCTCCTTGTTGTCAGTCAAACTAAGCGTCTCGATTCTGTCTGTCCTCAAGTCTCTGCAACACGACCGCTACCCCCTTCTTGACGCGGGCGTCAAAGACCCATATGAATAAGGGTGGTAAACGTCAATGCAGCACGGGCAGCATGCTTTTCGAAATGGATTGGGGGTTCGTAGCGCATTAGTACTGTCAGTCGGTCTCACTATTTCTCTATGCTTTTCTGTGGCGTGCCTGACAACTTCAGCCGGTCCTCAGAATCGCACGACGAACCCGCCAGAATCCTCCTCACTTTTTTTAACGACAGGTGAGAAAGCGTCGATTCAAACCTTGGTCCCTCGATTGTTGCGGTGGTATGAGTTCTGGACGATCCCCGATCCTGAGCGCGACGAAAACTATCTCGCTAATGTAGGTAAACCCGAACCGATCCAGATATACAGCGTAAAGGACCGTGTGGTTGTTTTTGTCCCTCTTCTCCGAAACGGCGCTCTCCTTTACGATCGGAATTCTGAGGGACTAAGTAATCCAACTCAAGTGTCTTGGCCGGGAATTGACAGAGTGAGCGACCTGTCAGTCCTTCTGAGCGAACCTCCTTTGGGAGCGACTCGACCCCTCATAGAACCAAACTCCGACCCGGGCTATTGCAAAAGCGAAGGTCAAGCGACAGTACTTCCGCTTGGGCAAACCGGATATCAGCCAATGAGCCCGCAAAAGCAGGCACTCCTAGATCAAATCACAGACGAAGCCGAGCGAACCGCCAACCGTTTTTTCAAACCCGGCGAACAGGTGACCCTGACAATATCGAACTTTGATATAGGAGAACCTGAGATATGGGTCCTGGTGACAGCGCCCAATCAACCTGGGCTGGTCATGAGCCTTCGGCTGAATACAGAATCACAGGACAAGCCGCCTGTGTTCAACAACGTCGTCGATTGGAACATCGGCGTTCCGCGAAACGGCATCAAGACCAACGACGCGGAGAAAATTAGGGCGGTCGCCATTCGCAAGGTAAAGTACAGAGCGGGAACCCAGACTCTAGAATCCGACGGCTGAAAAACGGATTGGGGGTGGACTTCAAAGACGCTCTTCCATTGGATATGAATCCGGGACAGTGATAGATTGAATGTGGCCGGGGATCTCGGGTACCGCGGATTGACGGCACCGAGGGGTTGAAGCGAAATGGGCATTTCGCAGCCGGTATCGGGGCACGAGGGCCAGGTACAAGGCGCGTGCCCGATTTTGTCCTATACCGCTATATAGAGCACACCGATTTACAAAGCCCCAGAATATGGTATACTGCCCGGTAAGCGAGCCAATGGCGATAAGACCAAGATAAGGTTCGCGAGCATTGCCCAATAGATCCGTCAATCCACTGACCGTTCGTCTTGTTTCAGTTCGTTATGTCTTCGGTCAATTCTGCCCAGCCCAGATTCGGACCTTGATTTTGAGATTTGGAGCAGCGGGCGAACGCCGTGTGGAGCTTGGAAACTAATGGGAAACAACGGGGCACCTTGAAATTTCGTAGCACAATATCAAGCTCGCTCTATACTGCTGGCGATGCTCTCTAATCTGTTCTCCATTGAGGATTTGGAGGAAAAATGGGTTGGGAAATACGGAACGGAAGAAGGTACTACTACCAAAAACGGCGTGTCGGTCGAAGAGTAGTTAGTGAATACGTTGGTGGTGGATTCATGGGTGAGGCCGCAGCCGTGCTGGACGAGGCTGCTCGGCTCGATAGAGTGCATGAGGTGGAAGAGTTCCGGGAATTGAAATCAGGTGATAAGGCCCGGGACGAACAGATCGATAATCTGATTGCTTCGATCGAGGATGCAATACGGGCCGGGCTGGAACAGATGGGGTTTCACCGCCACAAGCGGCAATGGAGACGAAAGCATGGGCGAATCTAACACGGAAGCACTCAGCACTCAGAATTACGACTGGAAGACAATGTTGCGCGATGAAGTGATATTGTGGGAGTCGAACAGCATCCCGGACGTGGAAGCTGTACTGGCACGGCATCCCGAAATGTGGCGGGAGCACGGTGAACTTATACGGATCGCTACCTCAAACCTAATCCGGACTGGTTGGGCAAAGGAGGGCGAGCGGCAATCTATTGAGATCGGGGCCAACAAGCTGAAGGAGGAACTCGGGTACGATTACGCCTCGCAGCTAGAACGCCTCAGCATTGAAGAGGTTGTGATTGCATGGATTCGGATGGGCGAAGTGCAGGAGAGACACACACGCCTGCACCACTCCGCGAATCTTACGGTCAGGCAGTCGGAGTACGAAGAAGGGCTGTTATTGAGCGCACAGAAGCGATATACAAGGGCCATGGAAAGCCTTGCGCGGATTCGGAAGCTTCTGAAGGGTACTACGTTTGTTCAAATCAATATTGCGGAGGACGGTGGCAAACAAGTCAACGTGCTCAAGATACCTGATGGACGCAGTCCCAAAGTAAAGCGGAACATCAACAAAGCTATTTCGAGCGGTACCCCGGCAGATCGGACGCCCCCGATCCGGCAACGGGGACAAACTGCCGTAAGTGACGAAAGCGTTCCGACCGCGGCGAGCGTCAACCAAGGGACTAGCAGGATGGCGGCGGCGGCTCCAATGCCTCCGTCCCGCCCTGCGGAACCCCCTGCCAAGGCTGAATCAGCACCGGCTCCTCGGGGACCTGCGCTGGCTACGGTCCCCTCCACGAAGACGAACACGCCTCAGGACGCCCGGACTCGCCTTCAGGAATCAATGGAAAAGATAAGGGCCTTACGCGAGCAAATGCGCCGCCGGTAGCTTACTCGTCGTCAGGGTCAAGAGGAATGGTCTGCAGTCCCGTCCATCAAAGGATCATCGACCACTAGCCGACCCGGAACCTCCTGTGAGCACAGAGAGAACCAGCGCGATTGAATCAGAGCGGGCTCCTAGGGGTCAAGAATGTCCTGTGTCTCGCCGGGAATTATTTATCTCTCCCCTAGTTGATCCAAGAACCATTGCGGAATATCATAGGCAAGCCTGCGCGGACCCGCTCCCCCCAGGTCGCCGCCCAGCGCGGCGTCAGATTCAATCGGGCGACTCTGGGGTGGTCCCAGACTGGGGCCGCCCCACCGCAACGCAAGAACCCAAGGACTGAGCATGACACTTCGGGACTACCTTGACGAAGCGGGCTTGATGCCGGAAGTCGCGGGCATCAGCGCGCTGATGGATGGCCGGCGCCGCGAGTTGCTGAGCCGCATGCCAGTCAAGAAGATCGAGACCCGGCTGCAAGGCGCGCTGCACGAGCCGCTGTACCCGCTGGCAGTGCTCGAAGGTCTGGCGCTGTCCTTCACCTACCCCTCGGGCGTGTTCCTGATCGAGACGCCGATGAAGTCGGAGATCGCGTTAGACGCGAACCCGGCGATGGAGCACGCGATACTAAGACTCCTTTAGGCTTCTTAGGTTCTTTCAGGATTACTCGGTAACTCGGAGGAAGAGAATGCCGGATACGAAATCAGCCCCGACAATCGTGGCAATCCTAGGGCTGCTTGTCTCTATTTCGGGAAACGTTATTCAGTGGCGATTGGCCGCCTCAAGAGACGTGGAGCTCAAACAGGCGCAGGACAAGATCAATCAAGGTTTACGTGAGACAGAGGACCGTAATAGGAAGATGCGATCATTACTAACGGACCTTGAGCAGCGGATTACGACACTCGATCAACAGATTCGGGACCAGGACCGGGAAGCGTCGCGTGGTATGACCGCCATTGCCTACGGCCATCCTCAAGAGGGCCAAGCAATAATGGACGCGGCTCTGGATAAAAAGAGGCAACTCGAGGCTGATCGGAAGGCCCTGCAGGATAAGCTGGACGCGGCTAACCTAATCGCAGCCACTGAGCACCCCTGAGGCGTCGCGCCGCTTAACGCTCTTTACCAGAAGACATAAACTAGTTCTCCGAGCGACATGAAGGAATTTTTCTCGAAGTTCACGTTCGGTTTGCTAATGGCCCAGCCTTTCCCTGGGGCTCTGCTCGTGCTTTCCGTTAGCTGCCGGAGCTTGCTGGCCCTGGTCCGTCGCTCCGCGCGGGCTGGTTATGCATGAGTTCCGGAAGCAATAAATGACCTCTCGAACGAAGTGAAAGCAAGGCTAATGGCGGATTCTCGATCATGGATTAGCAGAAGTTTGCGCCACAAGAACCTCAGAACGATATCGTCCTTGGCGGAGTTGTCCGCGCGGCTCGGCGACAGATTTGTGCTTCTCACCGGCAGCGCAATTTCGGGTGTTGTGTGGCCGCATTTAGGAATGGTGGGTGCGGTCAGGGATGGTATCATGAGTTCCCTGGCGCGGACTGCCGCTCCCCGTTGTTATGTGGATGAGCTTTACAGGGCATATGCGCTCTCGCTCGCGACACCCGGCAGTTCTTATAAGAATCTGCTCGATAGTACAAAATTTGAGACCTTTCTTGGAATGGTGTCTGATTCGTCTAGTCGTGATGCGCTAAACAATCTATTGGATCAACTCTACACGTGCAAACCTGGTGAGCCGGGGCCGAACCACAAGGCGATAGCGGCTTTGCTTCAATCAGGTAAGTGCCAAACGTGCTTAACAACCAACTTTGACAACTGCATCGAACTCGCCTGTCAAGAAGCTGGGGTGAAGTATGACCTGACAGACGAACCCGGTAAGTATCCGGACACTTTGCCTGGTAGGGGCGCACGGCCGGTTATCATTAAGCTGCATGGCAGCTCGGTGAAAGGTAATTGCGTTGCAGATTCCTCCGGCTTGTGGACCGCACAAACTAAGGACACTCACGGGCCTTTGAAACGTCTGCTTGCCGGGTGTTGCGTACTAGTATTGGGATACAGCGGACTCGGCGATATCGATATTTCGCCGCAACTGACTGAAACGGAAGCCACATTTTTCTGGGCGAATCATCAACATCCGGGTTCAGAGGTATTGCCTGACTGGGCGGACTATTTCGTGCTAACGAATCTCCAGTATCCCGAGAAGGGGTCTGCACCCAATCTGCTCCTGGATCTGGCAGAAACCAAGGTCAGGCGGGGGACCCTATTCAGGAACCACGAAGCGGTGGATAGGATCATCGCGCGATGGACCGCGGGTACCCATTTGGACGCGAATCGACTAGTAATGTCGGTTTTTGCATGGCGGCGCACCCAACCGGTCTTGCATCTGCAGCATGAAGAATACGCGGACAGTGCAATCGACCCTGATCGGGCTAAATACGGGGCAGCATGTGCGCAGACGCGCGTATACAGATCGGGATTTGCGATTTTGAAGGCGGCATTGACAAACGGAGGCTTGAGCCAAACGGAGCGGTACCGCGCCCAACAATCTATGGGCTTCGCGCTGTGGCGAATGGCCAGGTGGGAGGAGGCGCGCGGCCTATTTGAAGGACTGATGGATGGCGCGCCGCGGGATTTGTCGTTCGATGATTCGGCGAATACGAGCCTGCTCGCTGCGATTTACCGGACCTATTTGGAGCTTTGTAGAGACATGCTCCAGATTGTGCCTTGGCGCCAGAGAAACGAAGTCGCGAAGGGGTGGAGACTAGAAGAAGCTCTTCAGATGCTTAGGAAGGTTGATCACCAGAGTCCTGAGAATCAGATACTGGCCCAATTCGTCGAGCGGAATATCGCCTGGTTGCTAGGAGAAGCTGTTTCTGTTGAGGAAATAACGGAGCTCTATGAGCGATGTATAAGTTTTGAGACCTATAATTCAGCCTCGGCTGTGTTGACCTTGCTCTTTCAAATGTCTCGAGCAAGGGGCTGGAGACGAATGGGTCCATTGAATCGCAAGTTTCGGGAAGCGGGTGTTAAGCATTACATCACAAAGAACCGGGAATCATGGGCATTATCGATGCTGTCTCCTATCTTTCTCCCTTTGGGCGAGTTCGGGCATTCTGCCTTGCGGAGGTGCTTTCGCGTTTCATATGGGTTCAAGGTGTGGTTGGAAGAAAGACGGTACAGAAAGCAGCTTCAGAGATGGGCGCGTTTGAAGGAAAGATGGTTGGCGATAGGCAAGATCGACCTCAGCGATTTGTGAAGTCGGGCTGAAGGGCCAGAAGGATGCGCGAGGCCGTTTTATCGATCAAGGCCGATAGGACCCTTGAAAGTTACCGGGGTTGGCTTCTTTGATTACCTGCATGACTCAAAAGGCGGAGCGAAGAATGGGTTTGAGATACACCCGGTGCTAGAGATCAGGCGCGCTTCGCGATAGGTTTATGCGCCCGTCCATGCCCCTATGGAGCAACATCTCACAGGTTCTCCTGATCGTAGTTGTGCTGATCGTGGTGCTTTGGCTCGCGGCAGTGACTTAACGGATCAGGAGCGCAAAGAACTCAAGGGCTGCATAACCAACTCGGTCACCCCGATCGTTGGTTGCTGCATTCAATTACTCATGGGTCTGATGATTGTCGGCATCACGTGGTTTCTGTGTTGGTACTTTGGCGGGTGGAGCATATTCACCCACTAAAGAAGAAGCCTAGGTGAGTCAAAGGGAGCGCAGCCAATGAGAGAGAGTCATAAACCGCGCCAGAGAATAGCAGCGTTCTGTATGCTTGTGCCGCGCTCGCGGCGGAGGGAGTTCCAGTTAGCGGTATACCACCGACCTTCGGGCCAACCTTGGAAGAGACCTCTCGTGGTTAGAAGCACGAAGCGTGGAAATCAATTGCGGGTTCTTCAAGAACGCCAGCGCATCTTCTTTGGTAAATCAAGTTTATCATCAACCAAAACATCCATAGGTACGCCAACCGCCCGCGCATACTTCAGGAGCACTAACAGCGACGGTTCTCGTCTGCCGTTCTCATACGACGACAGATTGTTTCGCGAAATGACGCCTTCCAGCCCAAGACGCCTAATGACTCCATTCTGAGATAGTCCGAAAGTCTCCCGTATCTGAACAAGTTTCTCCCCTAGACGGGCCGGTTTTTCGCGCGAAGCTCTTCCCATCAGGAGCGGCCTCCTGATGGGAATTCGTTCTCCGGATGCAGCTTGCAGTTAGCTACATTTGTAGCTACTATGGTACCCGTCGTTGGGATCGCCGGAAGATATTGGTTTCGATTCCTCCCGGTGATGCCCACGGCGGTTAGCTTAAGGGCACTTCAAGCATGCGTATTTGCGAGTTCCGAACGCTCCAGCATAGCAGATGGACCGCAAAATCGGGAGAGTCTTCATAGCTCACAACAATGGAACTTATGGCCGATGTCATCAGCAGCTGCTGCCGATTGAGACAGATCAAAGGCCAGCCGCCCAGGTCGTGTGCACCGTTGGTGGAGGAACCCATGACCAAGCGATCCAGTGTCGTCAACATTCAGAGTTGGAAGAAGCGTCCGCTCCAGCAATACACCGGGACGGCCGTTGAGGTTAAGGCGCCAAAAGAAGACGTTCGCTTACTGAGCAGGACGCAGAAGCAGGCTACTCTGTTGAGACTGGTCCTCTCCGACGATATAGATGAATCGGATTTGGACGCAATCGTGGAGGCGGCACTGTCTCTGGTGTCAAAGCGCGGTAGTTGAGAGGAACCTGCCGGGAGGAGGTTGAGAGCCTGACTTACTTTAGGGTTTGTTCCAAACGCCTTACGAATTCGATGAACGGTATCTTGAGCGCCTTGCAGATTTCCCGGACCTCCAATACATCAAGACGTCTTTCACCTGTCTCGTATTTGGAAATGAAGGTTTGGTCTTTGTGGATTAGTTTAGCCAAGTCGTCTTGGCGAAGGTCGGCGTCAATTCTTATCTGCCTAAGAAGGGCTAGCAGCTTTTTGTAATTCGCCGTGTGAATTGTCTTTTTCACTAGCGATTTTATAGGTTCTCATTGATCCATATGCGAACTTCGCATAGAATGCGTAAGGCACTGTTAAGAGCGTCTCCCTTTCGTTTTCTAGCCGCCCTCAGGCCGGCGCGCACTATTGTCATCACGCCTGAAGGTCGAGCAATGAGCGACCACACACGACCACTTCATCGATCAGCCCGACCTATTTGAGGCTGAAGCTGCCCGTTCGTTGCTGGATCAGCTAATATCGGATTCTCGGCTATATACCCAGGGGAAGGATTACAAGGACCTGCTCGACTTCGTTGTCCGTCTCCGCAACTTCGCCCCGTTCAACGCAATGCTGCTCCAGCTGCAGAAACCGGGCTTGAGCTATGCCGCCTCCGCGCGCGACTGGCGAGAGCGTTTCGAGCGTCGCCCAAAGGAAGGCGCAAGGCCGCTACTCATCCTTTGGCCGTTTGGTCCGGTTGCGATGGTCTATGACGTGATGGACACAGAGGGAAGACCTCTGCCAGAGGACGTGGCGAGTTTCTTCGCTACGGGTCAAGTGGATCAAAGCAAGTTGAAATCATTCGAATTATTGCTGAGGAAGAAGAACATTGATTGGTGTTGGGTCGATGCAGGGGACCTTAAAGCAGGATCAATTCGTGTAGTTCAACGTGCTTCGAACAACAAGGAACATAGTCGATACCGAATCCACATCAACAAGAATCATGGTACCGCCGTCCAGTTTGCGACACTTGCTCACGAATTGGGCCACTTGTTTCTTGGGCATTTGGGATTGGATTGGAAGCTCAAAGTCCCAGAGCGTCCCGCCCTTGGTCACGAGCAGCAGGAACTCGAGGCGGAGTCCGTTGCCTATCTGGTCTGCGAACGAAGCGGGGTGAAGTCGAAGTCGGAGACTTACCTGTCTAGCTTCGTTAAGTCGAATACGACAGTCGATCACATTGATGTCTATGAGGTGATGCGCGCTGCGGGCCATGTCGAAACTCTGCTCGGGCTAGCTGCGCACACGAAATTCGACCCGCCCAACCCTCTTTAATCGGGACAAAGGCTCGCCGGTGGTTACTGACGAGTGGAAGAAGGTCCAGACAGATGAATAGAGTATTGACGCGAGCTCTAACTGCCGTTGCGGGATTATCAGCCGCTTTGTTGATGTTTCTCGTACCTGTCCACTCCAACCGGATACAGGCCGACCAGTCAGCTTGCACTGGCGACACGTGGACACAGATTAGTTCCAGCGATACTCCGTTATTTACTGGCAACCCAGGGGTCACCACGGCGATTTGGACTGGGTCGGAGATGTTCGTTTGGGATGGTGTGCACACCCAGGGAGGACTGTACAGCCCAGTGACGAATACCTGGCGGTCAATTTCAAGCGTTGGCCAACCTACACAACGGGACAGCTTCGTCACTTTGTGGACCGGAACGGAAGTCATCATATGGGGTGGAGGCCTCGGCCCCCAAGGCCCACAGAACACAGGTGCCCGCTACAACACGGCGACAGACACTTGGGCGCAGATGTCTACGGTTAATGCCCCATATGACGATGGCTTTCCTTACGCGGCGGTTTGGGATGGGACCGAGGCCATTATCCTGGGAAGCGGTAGCGGCGGAGCGCGGTACGACCCGTCGTCGGATTCGTGGACACCGATAAGCAGCCCACCAGAAGGACCCTATTTGTTGGGAGCGGTATGGACTGGCATTGAAATGATCATATGGGGCTCCGTGCAGAACTGTGCTCTTTGTGGACGCAGTCCATACGGTGCCCGGTACAACCCAAATACCGACTCCTGGCAATCTATCAGCACAAGCGGGCCGCCAGTGCCACAGGGAGGACCTCCGTCGCCGTTCCTTACCGCAGTCTGGACAGGCTCAAAGATGTTTGTTCTCGCTTCAGAAGGAGCATCTGGATTGTACGATCCCGAAGCCGACACGTGGACACAGGCAAACCCAGACGGCGCTCCGGACGGATTTGATTCCGATTTTCCGCTAACCCTACTGTGGACAGGATATCGAGTAGTTGTGTGGGGGTTAAGCCCGCCAGGCGGAATCGCCTTTCAAAATACTGGTTTCACGTATGACCCTGCCACGGATTCGTGGACCCCGATGAACGAGATGGGCGGGCCGCCGCCAGGAGGCTATGTTACAGCTTGGTCCGGGTCGCAATTACTCGCACTTGGGTATCCCCTTGAGCCAGCACCCTCACCGGCAATCGCCTTCAGCTACTGTGCGCCGGGCGCACCACCGCCATGTAATTATTCTCTGAACCCCTTTCAAGAAGGCTCCCGTTCCGCTGGCGGGACGGTGACCATTTCACTGACCGCAGCCTCAAACTGTCCATGGACGGCGACCTCTGCCGCGTCATGGATGAGCGTGACACCCATGAGCGGCCAGGGCAACGCGACCCTTACTGTGACGATTGCCCCGAACACTAATGTCCAAGCACGCACTGGAACGGTGTCGATAGCAGATCAGACTTTTACAACAACCCAAGAAGGCGCGCCCACAATCACAAACGTCACTGCCAGCGGCAAGAACATCGAGGTGCAGGGACAAAACTTCGACCCCGGAGCCATTGTTCTAGTCAATGGTGTAGCTCAGAAAACCAAGGCACAGGGTTCAGGCTCTCTCGTGGGCAAAAGGTCGATCAAGAGTATTGCAAAGGGACAGACCGCTTCGGTGCAAGTCCAGAATCCAGATGGCGCGGAATCCCAACCCTATAGCTTTGTTCGACAACACTGACGATTCGGCCTTACGCTCGAATGACTCGAATGCAAGATAAGACGCATAATCTTGCATTCCAATCACGGATGATTCAGACGAGGACAAACAGAAAGTATAGCTCACTGTACTCCACTATATCATTAGGCTCCCTTGGGCGCCGCCAACGGTGTTCGAATGGCCAACCGGTGGTCAGCGATACAGGATTTAATCATGCGCGTTAATTCCGGCGCCTTGGCTAGTGCTCTCCCAGCTCACCGCGCTGACCCCTGATTCCAGACTCAGACGGCTCACCAGTTGCTCCATGAGCCCATCGTTGCGGCCACTGCTAGTTAGATTTGCTTTGACTTCGATTTTCGCCGGATTATTCTGATCCTCGCTGTGCAGGGAACGCATGGTGAGCGATGCGTTCCCTGCTACCGTTTGGACCAAGAGCTCCCTCATGCGGGCTTCGTCATCGCTTCGACAAACGAACCAGATTCGGTACTCCGTCTCCTCTTCAGAGGAATCTCGCGGCTGCCGATTGATTCTGAGAGCAAGGGCCCGGAGGCAGAGATGAATGGCGAGAACGGCCAGCGCGCCCGTTATCGCGGCCAACTTCCATCCGGCCCCGGCGAGCGTTCCGACCGCGGCCGCGCACCACAGCGTTGCCGCGGTGTTGAGTCCCCGGACCGTGAGGCCTTCGCGGAGGATGACTCCCGCCCCGAGGAAACCGATTCCGGAGACTACTTGCGCGGCAATTCGCGACAGGCTGGTCTGGTCCTGAGTGGTTACAGCCGACAACATAACAAATAACGCGGAACCGGTCGAAACCAGGGCGTTGGTTCTTAGCCCTGCCGTGCGCTGACGCCACTGCCTCTCGAAGCCTATGGAAGCCCCAAGCAGGAGAGCCAGTCCCAGCCGAGCGACGAACTGTGTTTCGGTCACTACGGTTTCCCTCCTTTACTCAGCCGGTCCCCAAGCCCTGATACGCAGGGCGTCGAGGCGGTGCCGGCGCGCCCATTTCCTTCGAACGGCGAACAGGTACTGCTATCGATCAGGAGCCATTTCAAAGGATGCCTGTTGAGTGATTTTGCGAGATCCTTTGTCATAGAGGAAAGGTCGCGTAAGTCTGTTAAGGCGCGACTGGCGTCCTACTGAAGGACTCTATTCATAACCTGGCCCCAGAAACGCTTACTACGACTGCCAGCCTCCGCCAAGCGCTTTGTAGAGCTGCACCACGGCGAGCAGTTCGTTGCGCCGATCCTGCGCGAGTTGAAGCTCGTCCGCAAACAAACTCTGGTCCGCGGTGAGGGCATTCAGGAACGTGTCCACGCCGCCGTGGTACCTCATGTATGCCAACCGCACCCGGTCACGTACGGCGGTGACCAACAGCTCCTGCTGAACTCGGATTTCCGCAGCGCGGCGATGCTGTACCAGCGCATTGGAAACATCACTGAAGGCAGACTGAATCGACTTCTGATATTGTACGAGAGCATCTTGTTTTTGCGCCTCCGCCAGTCTGACGCCGGATTTCAAGCGCCCCGCTGTAAAGACGGGCTGGCTGACCTGGGGCACAAAGTTCCAGGTGCGGGTCGCTCCGGTGAAAAGAGTATGAAGTTGACTGCTTTCGGTTCCGAAAAATCCGGTTAGGCTGATATCGGGGAAATACGCGGCCTTCGCGACTCCGATATTCGCGTTGAAGGCTATCAAGTTCTCTTCCGCGGCCTTTACATCCGGTCGCCGTTCCAACAAAGCGGACGGCAAGCCCGGAGGCACGGCCGGCGGTTGCGGCTGGTCGATCAGAGCCCGGCCTCGCGCGATAGGCCCTGGACTGTCGCCCAGCAGCAGGCTAATCTGGTTTTCGCTCTGTTCGATCTGCATTAGGGTGCTCGGAATGGCCACGGCGGCCGTGTACACGAGTTCCTCTGCCTGTCGCACATCAAGCATGGTCGCAACGCCGCCTTGTTGCTGTGTCTTGATAAGCTCAAGGGACGCCTGGCGGCTGGCGAGCGTCCGCTTATCGATGTCGAGTTCCATATCCAGCTCGATCAAATCGAAATAATCCGCAGCAACATCGCCGACCAACGTTGTGATGACTGCCTTGCGATTCTCATCAGACGCAAGCAAGTTGGCTCGGGCCGCCTCGGTCGTACGGCGCAAACGGCCCCAAATGTCAACTTCGAACGAAGCCAGGTTCAGCAATAAACTGCCGTAGTTGCGGGTCCGAGATATTAGAGGATTGTTGTTTAGAATAAATGCGCCCTGTTCCGAGGACTCAGTCGAGGTCATTGAGGCCGATCCCCCTACTTGCGGGAATTGGTTGGATCTGGTGATTCCGAGATTTGCGCGCGCCTCCAGGACCCTGGCGACAGCATCCTGCAAATCGTAGTTTTGGACGAGCGCCTTTCGTATCAGAGCTTGCAGTTGTTCGTCCTTGAAGACCTCGAACCATTTCAGGTCACCGAGCGAGGTTGGATCGGTGGCGGTCGCGTCGTCGGCCCCACGAAACACAGCGGGAGCCTTCACCGCGGGCCTGGAATACTTAGGACCCAGCGTGCAGGCTGGCATTAGCGATGCAACCAATACTAGCGCTATTGTCTTCATTCTCTTCATGCGCATGCAAGCCTCCCCGATGCGAGCGGGTATGTCAGTCTCCGGTTGCGGGCGCCGGCACGTCAGTCGCGGTTACTTCGCCGCGTCTTTTCTCAGCGCCTGAGAATCTCTCCACCAGATAAAAGCCAACGGGAATTAGGAAGCTTGCAAGGAGCGTATCGGCAAGCATTCCGACGATCACAACTGTACCGAGTATCCGTCTGGCGTTGGCGCCCGACCCCGACGCGAGCCACAAGGGCGCGCAGCCGAAAATGAACGCAAATGAGGTCATAAACAAAGGGCGCCTGCGCAAACGCGTGCCTTCCAGCGCCGCCTCCGCCAGGGTGCGTCCCTTTTCAAATTCCAGCTTGGCGAATTCGACAATGAGGATAGCGTTCTTTGCGGCGAGTCCGATTAGGACCAGCAAACCGATCTGAGCGTACACGTCCAGGTCAAAGCCGCGAAGCCATAGACCGAGGAAGGCTCCAGAGACCGCAATCGGCACGGTCACCAGCACTGAAAGCGGCAACGACCAGCTCTCATAGAGGGCCGCCAGGATCAAAAAAACGAATATGACCGAAAGCCCGAAGGCAGCGTCAGCCGCACCCGAAGCCCGTTTCTCCTGGTAAGACAGATCCGCCCAGTCGTAGCCCATCTCGCGCGGCAAAGTTTCCTTGGCAACTTCCTCGAGCGCGGCGATGGCCTGACCCGAACTGTAACCAGGGGCCGCGGAGCCGATCACCTGGGCCGCGCGGTAGAGATTGAAGCGGTTCGTATATTCCGGGCCGGCGATGCCGCGCGTGCTGACAAGCGCGGTTAGTGGAACCATGTCGCCGCTGCTGTTGTGCACATAATAATTTCGGATGTCCTGATCGCTGCGGCGCTCCTGGCCTTCCGCCTCCAGAAAAACACGCCATTGGCGGCCGAAGCGGTTGAACTGGTTCAGATAAAGACCCCCTAGGTACGTTTGCAGCGTTTGGTAGACATCCGCCACGGCAACTCCTTGCTTCAAAACCTTGTCGCGATCGACATCGGCATAGAGCTGTGGAACGTTCCCGAAGAACGGTGAAAAGACCCCGGTCAGCTCGGGACGCTTGCGGCAGGCGGCGAGAAACTTCTGCAGATTCTGGTCCAGGAAGTCGACCGTTCCGCCGCTGCGGTCCTGGAGCCAGAACGAGAAACCGCCCGCGCTGCCAAGCCCAGGAATCGCGGGCGGCAGGAACGAAAAGGCGACCGCCTCAGGCACGTCGGCCGCCAATCTTCCATTCAAGGACGCAACGATGGATTTCGCTTCCAGGTTAGGTGAGGTGCGCTCGCTCCACGGCTTGAAGTTAACGAAGAAGAAACCCTGGTAGGTTGCGGAAGTGCGAGTCAGCAGGCTGAAGCCGTCGATCGCACTGTATACTTGCACACCCGGAGTCTCACTGAGAATCCCCTCGACCTTTTTCATCACCTCGTCGGTTCTTGCTAGTGAAGCTGCCGGCGGCAGCTGTACCTGCAAAAGGGCGTAGCCGTAATCCTCATCGGGCAAGAAGCTAGTCGGAAGTTTTCTGCCGACAAGACCGTCGAGCAATGCGAATCCGGCGAGAATCAGAACGCCAACCAGGGCCTTGCGAATCAACGTACGGCTCCCCGTGATGTACCCCTGCATTACCTTGTTGAATCCGTGGTTAAAGCCGCCAAAGAATCTACCCAGAAGTCCTCTGGTTTCCTTCCGGGGCCTGAGCAGCAGCGCGGCCAGGGCGGGTGAGAGGGTCAAAGCGTTGAACGCCGAAATAAGCACCGAGATCGCAATGGTCAAGGCAAACTGGTTGTTAAGCCTCCCCTGAATACCGCCCATGAAGGCGACCGGCAGGAACACCGAAGCCAGGATGAGCGCGATGGCGACCACTGGCCCTGATACTTCCTTCATCGCCTGCAGGGTAGCGTCGCGGGGAGACATTCCTTCTTCGATGTGGTGCTCAACCGCCTCCACAACGACGATTGCGTCATCAACCACCAGGCCGATGGCCAAGACAAGCGCAAACAGCGACAGCGTGTTGATCGAGAAACCTAGAAGCGGGAATACGGCGAAGGCGCCAATCAGCGAGACCGGAACCGCAATCAACGGGATCAGGGTGGCCCGCCAGTTCTGCAGGAAGATAAAGACGACGATGATGACTAATACCATGGCCTCGCTGAGGGTCACGATAATCTCATGGATTCCCTCGGTCACTGGCAGGGTGGTATCCAGGACAACCCGGTAATCCAGGCCGGACGGGAACCGCGGCTTCAGATCCGCCATCGCTTTCTTGATGCCATCAGCAACAGCCAGCGCGTTTGAGCCGGGCGTTTGATAGATCGCGATGATGGCGGCGGGCTGGCCATTCATCCGCGATCGTTGGTTGTAGCTGAGAGCGCCAAGCTCTATCCGAGCGACATCTTTCAATCGCACGACCGAGCCGTCAGGCGCCGAGCGGATTACGATCTGACCGAATTCCTCGGGAGTCTCAAGCCGCCCCTGAGCGCGGACGGTGTAGGTCTTTTCAGATGGGTCCAGCGCCGGCTCATCGCCAACCCGGCCCGATGGATTCACGGTGCTTTGTTGCTTGACCGCCGTCGTGATGTCGGGAACCGCAAGTCCCAGTTTGGCCAGCAGGTCAGGCTTAATCCAGATGCGCATCGCATAATCGCTTGCCCCAAACAGGATCACCTGGCCGACGCCCGGCACCCGATACAGGACATCGTTGACGTTAATATTTGCGTAGTTGGCCAGGAACAAGGAATCGTAGCTCTTGTCTGGCGAGTAAAGTGAGACTATCAGCATCGGCAGACCGGCGGACTGCCTGGTGGTTAGCCCGAACTGGTTTACATCGTCGGGAAGGTTCGGCTGAGCCTGAGAAATGCGATTCTGCACATTCACCTGGTCTATGTTTACATCCGTATCAATGCCGAACGTCACGGTCAACTGCTCCGTGCCGTCGTTGGCATTGGTGGATTCCATGTAGAGCATGTTGTCGACGCCGTTCATTTGCTGTTCCAGCGGCGTCGAAACCGATTGCTCGATCGTAACCGCGTCCGCGCCGGTATAAGTCGTGGAAACGAGGATCTGCGGCGGCACGATTTTTGGGAACTGGGCCAGCGGCAATCCGCGTATCGCGATGACACCGCTGATGACGATGATGAGCGAAATCACTATGGACACGATTGGGCGTCTGACGAAAAATTCTGAAATCATGGTTTAAGCCCTTTCCTATTGCCCCGCGGCCTGTGACGGCTCGACAAAGGGCTTGGGACTGACAACCATACCCGGTCTGACCTTTTGTGTTCCTTCAGCCACGACTCTGTCGCCCCGACTAAGGCCTTCATGGATAATCCACATCGAACCGTTGCGCTCGCCTACCTTGACCGGCCTGATAACTACTTTGTTGTCGTTGTCAACGACGGCCACCTGATACATTCCCTGCATTTCGGTGACAGCGCGTTGCGGAACCAACAAAGCACCATGGGCCAGACTTGTCGCCGCACGCACTCGACCGTATTGGCCAGGGCGGAGAGAGGCTGCGGGATTCGGAAAGATTCCCGCGAGACGCAGCGATCCAGTCTGCGCATTTACCTGTCTATCGGCGACGTAGAATTTCCCTTTGTAAGGATAAGCAGTTCCGTCGGCAAGAATCAGGTCAAGTTGAAGGCGGCCGGCCGCCCTTTCCTGGTCCCCCTTTGAAGGGTTGAGCCAGGCATAATTCAGATACTCCTGCTCGCTCACGGTGAAATATACTCTGATTGGGTCAACGGTTGAGACCGTAGTCAAAGCGGCCGCCGCTGGATTGACCAGATCACCGACTTGAGCCGCGGCGATGCCGACGACGCCATCAAAAGGCGAAGTGATCTTTGTAAATCCGAGGTTGAGTTCAGCAGATTTTACAGCCGCTCGAGCCGACTCGACGGCGGCCTTGGCCGCGTCGATCTGCGAGCGAG
>Ga0335078_10002805_pt1 | contig 26269 bp, 19 predicted proteins | sample Lox_Sample_32_FD_206711 | JGI IMG/M metagenome (GOLD analysis project Ga0335078, IMG submission 206711) | Soil microbial communities from Loxahatchee National Wildlife Refuge, Florida, United States - Lox_Sample_3.2 | ecosystem: Environmental > Terrestrial > Soil > Wetlands | place: USA... | reverse complement strand
CCAGGTTGACATGAGTCCGGAACGTGACGGCTTCGTCGTGCTGGGTGATTTCCTGTTGATTGGAAGCTTGGCCAGGACTGGCGGCGCCCGGTGCCGGCGGGGCTGAGGGCTGGGTGGAAGTTGGCGATTGCGACGCGGGCGGCGCCGTCTGTCCGGGGGCAGCCTGAGAACCCGCACCAGGCGGCGAGCCCGTCTGCGACGCCCCAATGTTGCTCAACAACGCCGCGCCGACGAGTGCGCACGCGGCGAAATAGATGATCCTCGAGCGAGGAGGCCGCCTGGTGCGATCGCGCTTTGCCGGTCTTCCGACAGATGGCATAGGATTTCTTCGTTTTCGTAATCATAAGATATGGCGGAAGGCGGCACAACCACGTAGAGCCAATCCGGTAAGTCCCCCGGGGTTAACTTCCCTTAATACTAAAAGCAACGTTGTCAGCCGGTGTCTTACCGGCGAAACTGTTGTGAAATTAGCCGGAGAAGGAGGGAACCCAACTGCGCCGAGAGGAGTGTATCGGCCCCCGCCGTGGGAGAGGGCCGATGCCCTGGACTGCCGTGAGGCAAATCCAAGTGTGTGGTGACACTTCGTGATTTTATCATAGGCGGCTCAGGACTCTGTCGGATTAACCCACATGATCGCATTGCCGGCGCGGAGGCCGGCCATGCTCCAGTTTTTAAACCGAGGAGTTCGATCATGTTTCCAAATACACTCAGAAGAAGTGTGTTCATTTTGATTTGGCTTGGCGGCGCTGCGATGGCGCAGACGTCCGCGCCCAGCACCACGGCCACCGCGCCCACCGGTTCTTCGTCCTCGACCGTCAGCGATCCCGGACCGCGCGGCGGCAATCCAAGCGCGGGCAATCCCCTGCCCGGATTGTCTTCCGCACAGATGGCCGCGTTCCTTGACGGCCAGAACCGCTTTCAGGAAGTAGATGCAGTGACGCCGAACGGACTTGGGCCGCGCTTCAATTCCAATTCCTGTTCCTCATGCCATGCGTTCCCGGCCGTCGGCGGCAGCAGTCCGCACAGCAACCCGCAGGTGGCCTTCGCCAATTCACGAAACCAACTACCGTCCTTCATTCAGTCCAACGGCCCGGTGCGGGAGGTGCGATTCATCCGAACCTCCAGCGGCAGTCCCGACGGAGGAGTTCACGACATCTTCGTGATCGCCGGGCGAAGCGATGCGCCGTCCGGCTGCAGCCTCACGCAAGAGGATTTCTCCAATACTTCCAACCTCGCGCTGCGGATTCCCACGCCGACATTCGGCTTGGGGTTGATTGAAGCGATTTCCGATGCCACGCTGGTTCAAAATCTGGCCGCCAGTTCTTCTCAGAAATCCGCCATGGGGATTTCCGGCAGTTTGAACCGCAACGGAAACGACGGAACCGTCACGCGGTTCGGCTGGAAAGCGCAAAACAAATCGCTGACGATCTTCGCCGGCGAGGCCTACAACGTCGAAATGGGGATCACGAATCTGCTCTTCCCCAACGAGCGCGACGACACGCCAAACTGTTCACCGGTTGCCAGCCCGCAGGATAGCTTCAACCTCGGGTCGGCAGGTCCCGCGGAATTCGACGATGTCACCGGCTTCGCCGCGTTCATGCGCTTTCTGGCGCCGCCCAGCCCAGTTACCGTGACCGCGGCCACCACCACGGCAGGGGTCAGCCCCACACACGGCGCGGGCGTGTTCGTAACCGTTGGCTGCGCGCTCTGCCACACCGTGACCCTGCAGACCGGTCCGAGCGCGTTCGGAGCTCCGCTCAGCAACCAGACCATTCATCCCTACTCCGATTTCGCGCTGCACAATATGGGACCGGGCCTGGCCGACCAGGTCAGCCAGGGGTTGGCAACCGGCGACGAATTCCGGACTACACCCCTTTGGGGCCTCGGCCAGCGCCTGTTCCTTCTGCACGATGGCCGCACCAGCGACCTAATGCAGGCCATAGAGGCACATTCCAGCCAGGCGAATTCGCAATTTCAGGCTTCGGAAGCGAATGCCGTCATCCGAGCCTTCAATTCGCTCAGCAACAGCGACAAGCAGTCCGTGCTGAATTTCCTGCGGTCGCTATAGCTCGCACGCCAAGTGTGGCCGGGCGCCGCGGCCTGTCTATTGCGCGGCAATGCCCATCCGCAACCGGAAGAAGGTTTCCAGGATGTCGAGGCTGTTCTTTCGAAAGTGCGGGCGGACCGCGATCGGCGAGCCCAGGTCAAACCAATCATCGGCCGCCGTGGTATATGCAGGCCATTCCACGGCGTCCGCCATGCCGGGCGTGCCGGTCTTGGCGAACCTCACCCAGCAGCCGCTGACGGTGCGCGCCATTTCGCGGTCACCCGGCGTGGCAAAGGCTGCAAGTGGACCGGTAAGATTATCGAAGACGAAAGGGATCTCGCCGCCGTGCGGCACGCCTTCCGCCCGCCCACGGCGGCGTGTTGCCACATACGAGAAGTAATAGAGGTATGCCGGTTGATGCACTTTCTCCATCTGCGCGGCCAGGAACCTCATCGGCGCCAGGAACCCTCCGTCCATAAACAGGCCTTCGCCCTGCTTCTGCGGGTCGGGTCCATAGACCTCGCTCAACCGCTCCGGATCGGCATGGGCCGCCGCTGCCAGATTAGCCGCGCTGATGTGCAGCATGGCCATCAGGCTGGCTTCGAAGCTGTTGGCGCCGAGAAGAAATGCGACCGGAGCTTGTTTGCCCTGGGCGAACATGCGCGCGGGCTCATCGGGGATGTATTTGCCATCGATCACCGGCTGGGAACGTCCCACGCTGGCGACCGTGGTGGATTCGAGGATCCGTTCGGCAGGCAGGCCGCGCAGAGCCTTCAGGTTGTCCGCGCCCCAACCGCGAGCATATTCCAAGCCGCTCTGCTCCTGCTCCGCCAAGGTTCGCGTGGGTCCAAGGATTGGGCCGCTTTCCGCGATCGCACGGCGAAACAGTCCGCGTGCGGCCGGTGAAATCATCAGATCGTAAACGGACTCGCCTCCCGCGGATTCGCCGAAGATGGTGACATTTTCAGGATCGCCGCCGAATGCCGCAATGTTGCGTTGTACCCATTGGAGCGCCGCCACCTGGTCCATGATGCCGAAATTAGCCGCCGGCTCCGGGGCCGCTTCCCGCGTCAACTGCGGGTGCGCGAAGAACCCGAAAAGCCCGAGCCGATAGTTGATGGTAACCACCACCACTCCCTGGCGCGCCAGCGACGCGCCGTTGAAATAGGGGAACGATCCGCTTCCGGCAAGAAAGGCGCCGCCGTGGATCCAGAACATCACGGCTGCGCGATCCGCCGCCGGCGGCGCCCAGATGTTCAGCGTCAGGCAATCTTCGCTCATATCGCCCTCGCCCCCGCCCAGGAGGCCGATGGCCGGTTGCATACAGCGCGGGCCGTAGTGGTCCATGAGCCGCGGCTCTCTCCAGGATGCCGCCGGCTGCGGCGGGCGCCAGCGCAGATCGCCGGTCGGAGGGGCTGCGTACGGGATGCCGAGCCAACTGCGCACACCATCGGATTCCTTGCCGGTTACCGGACCGGATGAAGTCGTCTGACCAAAAAGGGGGACAGCAATTGTAAGGAGTGCCAGCAATCGCATTTCTTCTATTATCGAAGGACTGCTCGCCGGCCGCGGATCTATTGTCCGGCGTGAATCAGGCCGCCGCTCGCACCTCGCGGTGCGCAACGCTTCAGGCGCGTTCGCACACCCCGCAAATCGCGAACCAAGGCCTCGTAATCCAGACGCCGGCGATCCGCGTCCGGCGCCCGCAGAATCGAAGATGGGTGCACCGTGACCGTCACCCACCCCACACCCGGATGATTGAAGAACTTCCCGCGATCCCGCAACACCGGCCGCGGACGGCCGAAGACCGCGCGCGCCGCGGTCGCGCCCAGGCACACGGTGATTTCGGGATGAATCCGCGCCATTTCGGCCTCCAGCCAGGGGTGGCAGGCTGCAATTTCCGGGCTGGAGGGCTTTTTGTGGATGCGGCGCTTGCCGCGCTCCTCGAACTTGAAGTGCTTCACGGCGTTGGTGAGATATACGTCCGAACGCGCAATCCCGGCCTCGCGCAGCGCCTCTTCAAGAAGTCTTCCCGCCGGACCGACGAATGGTTTTCCGGCCAGGTCTTCGCGATCGCCTGGCTGCTCCCCCACCATCAGGATTCGCGCGCGTTCCGGGCCCTCCCCGAGGACGGCTTGCGTCGCCCTCCGGTACAGGTCGCAAGCCCGGCACTTCCCGGCGGCCGCTGCCAGTTCCGTCAAAGTAGCCCCCGGGGGCACCGGCGCCGGTGGATGGGCGCGGATCATGCCGGCTCTTTCCCGTACAGACGCCTCAGCTCGGCTTTGGCATTTTCCAGAACACGCAGCCGCTTTTGCGGCAGGTTCTTCCCCGCGCGATTGATGTAAAAATTGAGCATCGACATCGCGGCCTGAAACGGCGTGGACTTGCGCTTCTGGCTGCGGTCGGCGGATCGCTTCAACGAAGCCGCAATCCCGGAGGCGCTGTCATGGCGGAACACACCCTCCGCGAGATCGAGCGCATCGCTGTGCTCGGTGACCGCCTGCGACCACCTCTTGGAAGGCGCCGCCCGTTTGGTTGTCCCCGGCACGGCGGCTACCTCCCGCTGGCCCGGGTCTTGGTTTTGGACTGGCCTCTGGTTTGCCGCGCGCCCTCCATCTTCTGGTCCCGGTTTTGTGCCATTTCGAGCACCTGCGCGGCAACCTGCGAGAGCTTCTCATCGGCTTCGCGTTCTTCATCCCAGGTTTGCTGCAAAAGATCGGCGACATCGCGATTTCCGAGGTGTTCGGCGATGGCATGCGCCGCAGCGTAGGCGGCCATTTCATAATGTTCCACGCGCTGGGCCGCGCCGGCGATGGCCGCATCCATGAGCGCATCCTCCATGTCTTCGCCCATGACTTCGTCGCCCTCCGCGATGATGCCTTTCATGCCGTTACAGGTTTTGGCCTTCGCCGGAAGGTCGAGCAGACCGAAGATCTGTTCCATACGATCGACCTGGTTGCGCGTCACCTCCAGGTGCTCCATCAAGGCAGAGCGCAATTCCTCGGAGGATGCATTTTTCGCCATCTTGGGTATGGCGCGCAACAGCCGCTTTTCAGCGTCGTAAAGATCCTTGAGTTCTTCTTCGAGCAGGATGCCGGTATTCGTGATTCGCATGCACAATCGATGTGCAGGCGAAGGACCGTTGTCCATATCGCCGCAAACAGCGTGTGCTGCCGGGCGCTATCCGCGGGCTCCGGCGACGGGAGCCAGCCGTCCGCGGATCTGGTTCATCACATCCGAAGCCAGGAACGGCTTCCGCAGCACCGGGAAGTTGTGCTCCTCGCAGAGGGCTTCTTCCTCGGGCGGCAGGATGGTTCCGGTCATCACGATCACCAGCACATCCGGAATGGCCTTGAGAAACTCCACCCCGAGCTCGACACCGTTGCCGTCGGGGAGCATGTAGTCCAGCAACGCGGCGTTCGGCCTGTGCTCGAGCGCCAGGCGCCGCGCTTCAGTGGCCGATTCGGCCGTCAGCAATCGCCACCCGGCGTCCGCCATCAGCCGTTCGAGGAAACGCAGGAGGTCGCGATTGTCGTCCACCAAAAGCACCGTCGGATTCGCGGGCGCGGGAACAACCGCCGAGCCCTGCGACTGGATATTGAGCTTCTCCTTGTCTTCGGCCACGTCCACCAGCACCCGGGCGCCCGGCGCCACCTGATTGGTCGCCACCAGGGTGGCCAGCGGCTGCGTCAACATGCGATGGATGGTGCGGTTCAGCTCGCGCGCGCCATACTCGGGACTGGTGCCCTTTTCCAGCAGGAAGTGGCGCGTCTCCGCCGGCACTTCCAGGGTGAAAGACCGGTTCCCCAGGCGGGTGTTGACGTGGTTCTGCAGATCGGTGATGTGGTGATCCAGGATCGCCGCCAGCGATTCCGCCGTAAGCGGCTGATAGGTGATGATGCAATCGATGCGGTTGACGAATTCCGGTGAGAATCGCTTGCGCACGGCCACCAGCGCGATGTTCTGCAGCTTGTTGGTGAGATCGGACCGCTCGGTGCCTTTCACCGATTGGAAGCCGAAATCCGGGTTGATCTCCCGCATCATCTCGCGCGCGCCCAGATTGCTGGTGAGAAACACCAGGCTGCGCTCGAAATTCACCGTGGAATTGTCGCCCAGCCGCAGAATGCCCTTGTCGAGCACACCCAAAAGCAAGCGCGTCATGGATGGCGCGGCTTTTTCGATCTCGTCGAACAGCACCAGCGAAAGGCTGCATTTCTCGCTGGTTACGGCGGTGAGCTTCTGCTGCGTCAGCATCGGCTGCGTCTCGCGATGGCCCAGGTAGCCGGGGGGCGCGCCGATCAGTTTGGCCACCTCGTGCTCCATCTGGAATTCGCCGCAATCCACCTTCAGCAGGTTTTTTTCGCTGCCGTGCAGCACCTCGGCCAGAGCCTCGACGGTCTTGGTCTTGCCGGTGCCGGTGGGTCCCAGCAGCAGGAAAATGCCGACCGGACGCCCCTCCGGCGCCAGGCCTGCCTGAAACATCTGTATATAGGGGACGATGACGCGCGTCACCGCCGGTTGTCCAACAACCTTTTGAGACAGTATCGTGGTTAGGTCCTCGACGGGTTCCACAGCAGCTTTCCTCGATCGGTTCTGAGTACTCCTAGGTTTCTCCACCCTGCCCTCGCGTCCCTCTCGCTTGATTATAACTTCAGGATTCGAAGCTCTGGTTCGGGTTCTTCGTGACTTTTGGGGGTGATCCGGTTCTTTCATAGGACGTTCGGCAGAACAAATTTTACACGGGATGGACGGCCGATGGCCAATCCAACAAAAACTCGTGTTCGTGATTTTGTAGCACGCGGCAATCAGGAGCGCTGTACGCTAGCGCGCGAAACTCAAAGAATCAACAGCGTGGAAATGGGAAATCCGCACCGGGCTAGCGGTGCCGGAAGGTGATGCGGCCTTTGCTGAGATCGTAAGGCGACAGCTCCAGGGTCACTTTGTCGCCCGCCAGAACGCGAATGCGATTGCGCCGGAGGCGTCCCGCCAGGTGCGCCAGGACGACGCGCTCGTGTTCCAGTTGAACACTGAAGAGTCCACTCGGAAACTTTTCCAAAACCGTACCGGTTACCTCGATGCAGTCTTCTTTACTCATAAACCTCCAGGTTTGGATTTCGCATTGCAGCGGGCCGGTGCGCATCCGGCGATTCCGGCCCGCGCGAATCGTCTTCAGGCCGCGGTAACGTTGGTCGCCTGCAGACCCTTGGGCCCTTTCGTCACTTCGAACTCAACTTTCGCTCCTTCATCCAGACTGCGGTACCCCTGCGACTGGATCGCCGAGAAATGCACGAAGACATCCTCCCCGTTTTCCCGCTGGATAAAGCCGTAGCCCTTGGCTGCGTTGAACCACTTCACTGTACCTTTTTCTTTCATCTGCCTATAATCCTTCTTTGCTAAACTGCACTGGCCGAAGAACCGCCTATAACAAAAAAGGGGCTGCGGATGGACTCACGCAACCCCTCTTTACTGTGACGAAGCGGAACAAGAGCCAAATGCCATACTATTATACAACACGGCACCAATTTCCCGCTGTGACCTTTGAATTCTATCGGTTGCGGTTTAACTTTCGAGCGATGGACGCGGTGTTCTTTCCGCCCGGAAAGAGCGCCAATGTGCTGCGCGGCGCGTTCGGCACCGTCCTTGGCGCTTCCGCCACCCCGGCGGAGTATTCCCGGCTCTTCCGCCCCGGCCGCGCCTTGGGAGAATCCCCGAGCGGCCTGGCGGACTGGCCTCGTCCATTCATTTTCCGCGCCTCCCACCTGGACGGCATTTCCATACCGGAGGGAGGGAGATTTTTCGTGGATGTGCACGTCTTCGATCTGCGGACTTCCGTCCTGCCGCACTTTCGAGCCACTTTCGAACAGCTGGCTACCCACGGCATCGGCCCGGGACGAGGCCGCGCGCAGCTCGAGCGGATCGAACAACTGGATCTGGAGGATCATCCGGAACTCGCCGCCGCCGAGCCCTCGGCGCCGGCCTCCATCTCCCTCGATGCGGATGGCCAGCCCGCCAGCCGTGTGCGGGTACGCTTTTTGACTCCCACCGAGCTGAAATCGGACGGCCGCGTTTCGCAACGGCCGGATTTTGGGGTGCTGTTCGGGCGGCTCCGCGACCGAATCAGTACCCTGCGATCCCTGTACGGCGCCGAACCGTACCACCTGGATTACCGCGGACTGGCGGATCGGGCGGCCCAGGTCGCCCTGAAGGATTACCGCCTCGCCTGGGAACACGTGGAACGGCGCAGCGGACGCACCGGGCAGGTGCACCCGCTGGGTGGTTTCACCGGAACCGCCGAATACGAAGGTGAACTCGCCGAGTTTCTGCCCTGGCTCCGCGCGGCCCGTTGGGTGGGCGTCGGACGGCAGACGGTATGGGGCAAAGGCGATGTGAGAGTGTTACCGTAGCCGGTATGAAACTGAGCCTGATCCTTCCCATGGCGGTGCTGGCCGCCGCTGCATTCGCCCAAATGCCGTCCGCTCCCAAGGCCGAGCTCCTCTGGCCAGACGGCGCGCCCGGCGCTCTCGGCGCCGGCGACGAGGACAAGCCATCCCTGACGCCGCACATCGTGCCGGCAGGACGCGCCACGGGAACCGCCATCATCGTCTGTCCCGGCGGGGGCTACCAGCACCTGGCCATGGACAAGGAGGGCGAGCAGATAGCCGCCTGGCTCAATTCGCTCGGCATCTCGGCATTCGTCCTCAAATATCGGCTGGGTCCGCGCTACCATCACCCCATCGAGCTGGGCGATGCGCAGCGGGCCATCCGGACCGTGCGCTACCGCGCAGCCGATTTTCACATCGATCCCGAGCGCATCGGCATCATGGGATTCTCCGCCGGCGGCCACCTGGCCTCGACGGCGGGCACGCATTACGATTCGGGCAAAGCCGATGCCGCCGATTCCATCGACCGCGTCAGCAGCAAACCGGATTTCCTGGTGCTTTGCTATCCCGTCATTTCTTTCCGCGATCCCTACGCTCACACCGGATCGCGGACCATGCTGCTGGGCGAATCGCCCGATCCAGCGCTGGTGGAGAGTCTTTCCAACGAAACGCAAGTGAACGCCCAGACGCCGCCCACGTTTCTCTTCCACACGGCGAACGACCGCACGGTGCCGGTGGAGAACAGCATTTTGTTCTTCCAGGCGCTGCACAAAGCCGGCGTTCCCGCGGAAATGCATATTTATGAGAACGGCCCGCATGGCGTGGGACTGGCTTCGACCGACGCCGCGCTGTCGAGCTGGCCCGCGCGGCTGGCGGACTGGCTCCGCGGCCGCGGTCTGCTCAGGTAATCGAATTCGGCCCTCAACTGAGACTTTCCGCGCTGTACCGGGCGATCAGGCCGGTTCGCACGGCGTAGTGGTAAACGCGGGAGAAGTACCAGCAGGCCAGCGCCAGGTAGAGAACGGCAAGAGAAGCCGCCCAGGATATTCCGGCCGTCGACGGCGTTCGCCCCGCTACGGCTCGCCGGACGCCTTCGAAGACGTACGCGGGAGGGAGCAGGTTCGAGAAGAATCGCATCCATTTCGGCAGCGTCGAGAGGGGATAGAAAACGCCCGCGAACGGTGAAAGGAGCGCCGGAATGGGCCAGATGAACCACTCGGCCGCCGGCCCAAGACGCAGCACTACTCCCGCGGCAAAGATCCCCAACGCGATCCCGAACAGAAAGAGAGTGAGAAGGAACTCGGCCAGCGCCGCCCCATACATGAAGAACGACAAGCCGAAGACCGCCGTCGCCAGGAGCAGCATCACCAACAATCCGACGGCGCTGGTGGCGATGCTGGAAAGCACCAGGCCGCCCAGATACTCGGAGATGCGCAGGGGCGTGGCGAAGATGTTCAGAAAATTGCGCGACCAGACATCCTCGAAGAACGCCATGGTGACTCCCTGCATGATGCGGATCAGGAAATCCCACAGCAGAACCGCGCCCAGCAGTGCCGGAACGAAATTGAATCCCGCCGACGCGACGCTGTTCAGGTACCGGCTGATGAACCCCCAGAGAACGATGTCGATCGCCACCCAGGCGAACAGCGGGACGACGCGCGCCGGGCTTCCGCGCAACAGGTAGAAATAGCGCAGCGTGATGGCCGCCATCCGCCGCCAGCATATCATTTCAGCGACCCTCCAGCGTCAGCGGTTCGCGCGCCACGGCGATGAACAGATCCTCGGGTGTCGCCTTCCCGTGCTCGCGCAGCAATGCCTCGGGCCGCCCCTCCAGCAGGATCTTGCCCTTCGAGAGGAAAAGCACCCGGTCGCAGACTGCTTCCGCTTCGTACATATTGTGAGACGTCCATAACATGCCCCGCCCGTCCCTGGTCGCGAACTCGCGAAGATTGCCGCGGATGTCGCGCGCCGTGGCGGGATCGAGAGACGCCGTGGGCTCATCGAGCAGCAGCAGGAGCGGACGGTTCAACATCGCTTTCGCCAGGCTCACGCGCGTCTGTTCTCCGGAGGAAAGCGCGCCGCAGCGCACGTCGCGAAAGCGCCCCAGCTCGAATCGCTCGAGCGCCTGGGCAATGCGCCCGGCAAGGTCCTGCACGCCGTAAATCAAGCCGAAAATCCGCAGGTTCTGATAGACCGTGAGATTCCCGGGCAGCGGCGCGTACACGGCCGCGAAGTTGGTGCGCTCCAGAGCCTTGGAGCGATGCCTGGCCAGGTCGAGACCCCCGATCCGGATGGTCCCGGAGTCCGGCGTCAGAACACCGAGAATCATGTTGATGGTGGTTGTTTTGCCGGCGCCGTTGGGGCCAAGAAGGCCGACGATTTCTCCCCGCTCGACCTCGAAGGATATGTGGTCCACGGCGGCGGCTCCGCCGTAGGATTTCGATAGGCCGCTTACGGAAAGGACCTTGCCGTCCGCCATCAAAGAATCAGTCTGTGCGATCGCCCGCCGCCGCGCAACTCCGAATCCCGGGATCGATGGCATACCATGAACATCGCGGTGACTTTCGAATGGCTCGACCAGCCGGCCCGCCGCGCGTTCCGCCGCGTTTTTGGCGAGGATGTCCCGCTCGACCTTATTTACGACGTCTGCCACAACATCGTCAAACGCGAGACGTACCCGGTCGAGGGGCGAAAACGGGAGCTTCGGAACTCCCCGAAGCTTACAAGAAAGTCGACAAAGTCATCGAACTGGTCCACAATGCCGGCCTCGCCGCCAAGGTCGCCCGGTTGCGTCCCATGGGCGTCATCAAAGGTTGAGCCGGTCAATCGCGGCGGCGGGCTCGCTTGAACAGCAGCGCCATGGGCGCGCAGAGAAGCGCCAGGCCGGCCATGAGGCGGAAATTATCCGCGTACGACAGCAACGTCGCCTGCCTGATTACTTCGGAATAGACCAGGGCGTAGGCCTGGCTCACGGCTCCGACGGGACCCGCCCCGGCAGTGACCGTGTGGCTCAACGTCGCCAGATCCTGCCTGAGAATCGGATTTCCCGCCGTAAGATTCCCCACCAGGATGTTTTGGTGAAGCTGGGCGCCGCGCGCCAGAAACGTTGTCACAACCGCGATCCCGAAACTGCCTCCGATATTCCGCATCAGGTTGTAGACGCCGGTGGCGTTGCCCATCTGCTGTTTTTGCAGCGTGCCCATCGCCATCGTGGTCAGCGGGACAAAAATGAAGCCGGTGGCGAATCCATTGATGATATTCGGCAGCATCACGTTGACCATGGCGATTTCCAGGTTGATGCGGCTGAACATCGCGCTCGAGACAGCCAGAATCCCGAAACCCGCAGCCAGCAGAATCCGATTGTCGATGACTCCCACCAGGCGCCCCACGACGAACATCGAAACCAGCGACCCGATCCCACGCGGGCTGACCGCCAGGCCGCTCTGCAGCGCCGGATATCCCAACAGCGTCTGCAGAAAGAGCGGCAGCATCGCCGTGATGCCATACAGCACGACGCCATATGCCGAGGTAAGAATGGTCCCGGTTGCGAAGTTGCGATCTTTTAATACGCGCAGGTTCACGATCGGTTCCTTGATGGAAAGCTCCCTCCACACGAACGCGATCATGGCGGCGGAGGAAACCACGGCAGCGATCACAATCCAGTTGGCGGAGAACCAGTCGTCTTCCTGGCCTTTATCGAGCACGAGCTGGAGCGTTCCCAGCCACAGCGCCATGGCCGCAAATCCGGGGTAATCGATGCGCCGCGCGCGGCCCTCCCGCAGATACGGCGGGTCGCTGACGAAGAGATTCACCAGCGAGAGAGCCAGAATGCCGACCGGCAGGTTGATGTAGAAGATCCATCGCCACGAATAGCTGTCGGTGATCCAACCGCCCAGCGTGGGACCGATGATGGGCGCCACCACTACTCCCATGCCGTAGGCCGCCATGGCCGCGCCGCGCTTCTCGATGGGGAACGTCTCCAGCAGCACAGCCTGCGCGATCGGCTGCATACCGCCGCCGCCCACTCCCTGCAAAACCCGCGCCACGATCAGCATTGGCATGCTCAACGAAGCGCCGCATAACACGGAGGCGCCGGTGAACACCGCGATCGACACCATCAGCAAGCGCTTGCGGCCGATCATGGCCGCCAGCCAGCCGCTCGCGGGAAGGATGATGGCGTTCGACACCAGGTAGCTGGTGAGCACCCAGGTGGATTCGTCAGTGCTTGCCGAAAGGCTGCCGGCGATGTGCGGAAGCGCGACATTGGCCACCGAAGAATCCAGCACCACCATGAATGTGGCCAACATCACCGACAGCGCTACCAGCCAGGGGTTCACGTCCGACTTCATTTGTCCGATCCCGCGTTTCTGAAAAATCGGCGCACTCCACGGCCGCGCGCTCGAAAGCCGATTGTATCCGGTGGTCACGGCAGCGCGCCGTGCCCGGTGATCGGCGTCGCAGGCAATGCGGCCGGTGCCGCGACTCCGACACCTTCGGCTGGTATGATTTAACAAAAGCACCCGGAGAAGACTCATGCCCGTATATCCGCAGACGGCCGCGTTTCTGCAATTGGTGACAGCTGTCAATCCGACCTACTCGCGTTGGAAGACCAGCTCGCTTGCTCCGCTGGTGGCCATACTCAACAGCCCCACCGGCACTGCCGGCCAGGTAGTGGCGGCCATCAATCAAGTCCGGCAGGCCGCCGACGCGACCTATGTCAACAAAGCGAACAAGTACAAAAACGCGCTGCATTTCCTGCAGCGGACCTATCCGATTCCATTAGGGCAGTGGGTCGCCCTGGGCGCGCAGCGATCGCGCGCCGTTCGATACCCGCAGACGGCCATGCCGCCGGCATTCAATCCGTTCGGTCCCGGGATGTACAACGTGGTGCAGCGGCTGAATCCCGGCAGCCAATGGGAGGGCGGCGCGGCGCAGAGCGTGGAGGACTTCGTCTACACGGCCCCCGCTCCGGTGGGCGCGGTGTTGATCCATATGGACGCGCAACAGAATGGAATGGACACGCTGATAGACGGGATGCGCGTGATCGATCACATCAAGTCCGTGCTGCGCGCCGTCCAGCACCGCGGCGGAGGCGCGTGCGCGCTGCATATCGGCAATACGCCCCCCGTGCTGGCGGCGCTCCAGGCGGATTTCAACGGCGTCGGTATACGGGTGGTGGTGAACGAGCAGAACCACCGGCACATGGGCGCAATCCACGCGGCGTTCAACAACTTCGTCACCGGCTACGCCACGGTGGTGGTGATGGGCTTCGATGCCGATGTCTGCGTTCGCGCCAACCTGTTCGGCGCAACAGAGTATCCGGCCGGCGCGGTAGTGGGCACGTCTGCCCTCACGCCCATCACGGCGCAGGCCGACGTGGTGACATCGCGCGCGGTGCTGGTGACGACAGGCACGATTCAGCAGGCCGAGTACGGGCTCATTGTGGGGCTGTGAGCGGAGTCGTCCGGCGCGCGGACGAATTACTGGTGCCTCAGGGCGGCCATCGGATCGACTCGCACGGCGCGGCGCGCGGGAATGTAGCAGGCCATCACCGCAATCCCGAGCAGAACCATGGCCACGGCGCCAAATGTCAGCGGATCCGTCGCGGAAACACTGTAGAGCAGGCTCGCGATCAGCCGCGTGAGCAGACACGCGAGGACGATACCGATTCCCAAGCCAAGCAGGGCGAGCTTCGCTCCTTGTCCCAGGATCAGGCGCAAAACGTCGCGCCGCTGCGCCCCGAGGGCCATGCGAATTCCGATTTCATGCGTGCGCTGCGAGGCCGAATACGAAATCACGCCGAAAATTCCGATGGCGGCGAGCACCAGGGCAATCGCGCTGAACGAACCCAGAAGGAACGCGCGAAATCGTTCCCGCGAGACCGATTGGCCAAGCACATCCGGGAAAGGTCTGATATCCGTTACGGGGAGGCCACTGTCAATGGAATGCACCGACTGGCGAATGGCGGCGGCCACGCTCGATGTGCTCAATGAACTCCTTACAACCACCTCCCCTCCATAAAGAGGCGCTTGAGCGAAGGGCACATACATCATGGGACCGGGTTCCTGGCTGAGCGTCACATCCCGCACGTCGGCGACGATGCCGACGATTTGGCGCGGCACATTGCCGTCTGGCGGAAATCCGAATCGCATTTGCCTTCCGATGGGGTCCTGGCTCGGGAAGTAGCGCCGCGCCAGCGTTTCGCTGATGATCGCTGCTTTCGGATTGGAGGGCGAATCCTGCCGGGAGAAAAGGCGTCCCCGAATGAGCGGAATTCGCATCACGTGGAAATAGCCGGGACTCACCGTGGCGTAATCGGCGGTCATGGATTTGCCGGGAGGAAGCGGGGGATCTCCGACGATGCGGAACGGAAAGGCGGCTTGGCCCTGGCGGTCCATCGGCAGCGGCGCCGCCAGGGCGGAATCCTGCAAACCCGGCTGCGCCTGGAGGCGCGCCAGCAGCTCGTCGGAGAATGCCTTCCATTGCCGCGGCGTCGAGTACTGAAACTGCGGAAGCGAAACCTCGGCTTCGATGAGGTTCTTTGGATCGAAGCCCGGATTGACGGACGTAACCAGGGCGAAGCTGCGAATGAGCAGGCCGCCGCCGGCCAGCAGCACCATGGCCAGCGAGATTTCCGCAATCGCCAGGGAACTCCTTAGATATTGGCCGCCATGCTGGCCTGTGCGCTCGCCGCCCTCTTTGATGCTGGCCTGCAAGTTGGAGGGAGTTGCAAGTAGCGCGGGCGCCAGTCCAAATGCCAGCGCGGCGGCCAGAGACAGCGACAGCGCGAACGCCAGCACCGGGCCTCCGACATGGATCGAACTGATCCGGGCCACCTCCGCGGGCAGGAAAGGCTGGAGAACCCGGACGGCGCACCACGCCAGCAGCACCCCGGCAGATCCGCCGAGCAAGCCCAGCAGCGCGCTCTCGGTGAGCAATTGCCGGACAATGCGGGCGCGCGCCGCCCCAAGCGCGATTCGCACGGCTATTTCCCTGCGGCGGGAAGTCGCCTGCGACAGAAGCAGGTTCGCCACATTCGCGCAGGCCATCAACAGGACCAGGCCAACCGCGCTCAGCAGAACCAGCAGCGCGGTTTTCACGTTCCCGACCACCACCTGCCGATAGGGCCTTACGCGGATCCCCAATCCTGAGTCTTCCGCGGGAAACTGCTTCGCCAGCCGCGCGCTCAGGGTGTTCATCTCGGCTTGAGCCTTCGTCAGAGAAACACCTGGTTTGAGCCGGCCGACAACCCCCAGCAAACGCACGCCCGGCTGGGACGTCAGAGGTCCGAACAACGGGTCCTGCATGACCGAAATCCACACGTCCTGGTGAGCAGCGCCGTCGGGATAGCGAAAGCTCTCGGGCAGGACGCCGACGACCGTGAAGGAACGCATGTCCAAAGCGATGGACCTGCCAATGAGGCCCCGATCGGAACCGAAACGGCCGCGCCAGAGACTTTCGCTCAGAACAGCCACGGGCGCCGCTCCCGGCTTGCCGTCCTCGGGCAGGAGCGTGCGCCCCGCCAGAGGCTTTGCGCCCAGCAGCGGAAATATCTCGGGCGTTACGTCCGCGGTGTTCACGATTGAGGGCTCGCCCGCGCCGGTCAGCGTGAGATCGTGAAATGTATTTCCCGCCATCTCGTTGAACACCTGGTTCTGATCGCGGCACTGAGTGAAGTCCCGGTAGGAAATGCCTGACAGCGCTTCCGGCTGTTTCAGTGGGACGTTGGACATCAGGACCAGCTCATCGGGATCGGGATACGGAAAGGATCGCAAAAGGACCGCATCCACCATGCTGAAAATCGCGGTGTTGGCGCCGATGCCTAAGGCGAGAGTGAGGACTGCGACGGCGGTGAAGCCGGGCGACTCCCGCAGCATGCGGGCGCCATAGCGCAGGTCCTGTGAGAAATCCTGAATCCAGTTCACGCGGCGGGCTTCCCGGCAGTTCTCTCTGATGCGGTCGACCGGTCCGAATTCCCGCAGAGCCGCGGCCCGGGCTTCGACCTCCGTCATACCCGCGGCGATGGCCTCCTTGGTGAGCTGCTGGATATGAATCTCGATCTCGTCTTGAAGTTCCGCGTCGACCCTGGAACGATGCAGCAAAGAAATAACGCGCCGCCTGATGATCCGAATCGTTCGCATGAATCCCCCCCTCGCACCTTTTGGGCTGCCAAGACTATCGACACTATACCTCGACTATCGACAACTCGCAAGAGGCAATGTAGGATGCCGCCACAGTTGACATGCCGGCTGCTGATGACAAAAAGCCTGAAGTGCACCAGTGCCAGAGATATGTGAGCCGGACGCCTTCTTAGGAGCGCTCCGCCCACTTCTTCTTTCGATCAGTCTTCATGCGGCGTCCGACTCCTCCCGCAGCATCCTGTGGCTCGGAAACCGCAATCGGGCTGCAATGTCCTCGGGTAGGAAATTGGCGTGGCCTCTGCCATTATCAGTTCGGGGTGGTGAGCAGCGATGTGCCCGAGGCCTTCAGGGGCGCGAGAGAGAACCACTGTCGAGGCGGACTATTGCTCCTGATGCCGAGCAACGAGGCCGTTTCCCTGAAATTGAGGAAGACCTCCGGGCGCGTCTTGAGCTCCGGCAGCGGACGGTATTGGCGAAGATCTTCGCACCGGAATAGGTGGCCTGTGATGCAGCGAAAGCGCTTGCTGTATCCGACGGGCGCGAGACTTGAGCGCGGTCACTCTTCCGGTCGGGCCATTCTCGCCATCGCGGTGCCGGCGGCCTCGCCTGCGATCATGCGATCGGTCGAAATCGACCCGGTCGCCATGCTGCGCTCCGAATAGCCTGCCTATCTGGATTCGCGCGCGCCCCGTAGACGCTCGATCGTCTGCCGCACCTGCGCGCTCGGCCTCAACTGCTGGACATTCTCGAATTCGGCCAGAGCCTCCGCCTCGCCGCCGGGCGTCTTCAAAAGCGCCGCCGCCAGGTTGTAGCGCGCGTCCGCGAAGTTGGGGTCGAGGCGCACAGCCTGCCGATATTCCGCGATCGCTTCCGCCAGCCGGCCTGACATTTGCGACAGCGCGAATCCCAGGTTATTGTGCACGGTCGCGGAATCGGGACGGATCCGCAGCGCCGTCTGGTATTCCGCGATGGCGTCGGGCAGCCGGTCCGGCACTTGCGACAACGCGATTCCCAGGTTGCTGTGCGCGCTCCAATAGTCCGGCCGGATGCGGATGGCGGCCTGAAACTCCGCGATGGCTTCGGGAAGGTGGCCATCCGCGGCTAACGCCCGGCCCAGATTGTTGTGTGCTTCGGCGAATTCCGGATGCGCGCGCAGCGCCGCGCGATACTCGGCCACGGCGTCGGACAAACGGCCCGGAATTCGCATGAAAGCGTTGCCGAGGTCGTTGTGCGCTTCGGCGTTGTTCGGGTCGATCCGCAGTGCGGCCTCGAGCTGAGCGACTGCGTCCTCGATCCGCCCGCCCTCCAGTAGAGCATTACCGAGATTGGTGTGGGTCCGTTCGGAATCAGGAGCCAGCCGGACGGCGGTTTCGTATTCCGCAATCGCGTCGTTCATCCGGCCGGGCGTCTGGAGCAGCGCATTCCCCAAGCTGAGGTGCGCCTCCCAGAAATCGGGCTTGAGCTCGAGCGCGGTCCGCAAGTGTGCGACCGCTTCGGCGCGCCGGCCCGGCAAATCGATCAGAATGTTGCCCAGGTTGTTGTGCGCCAGCCAGGCCTTCGGATTGGCCTCCAGCGTGGCGCGGTACAGCGTCTCCGCGTCGTGGTAAGTGGCCGACTGCCGCCATGTCAATATCGCCAGAAGGGCGGCCGCCATGGCGGGAACCCATAGGCCGCTTCCCTTCCCCGGCATGATCCTGGGGATCCCGGTCGCCAATGCCCATGACACCGGCACCAGGATTCCCAGGCTGGCAAGGTACGCGAAGTGATCGGCAACGTAGGAGTACCGGAAGGGATACACATTGAAAAAACCGAGGACCGGGAACAGCGTGCCCGCGAAGAACAGAAACGCCGCCAGCGGCCCGCGATGGCGCCGCGCCAGCCGCCAAAGCCCGAATGTCAGCGCCAACGCCGCGACTGGAAACAGGTACTGCCACCATTGGCTGGGATCGACGTCCCATCGCTCATAGAAAAACGCGAGATTGGCCGGCCAGATCACTTTCAGCGCATAGAAACAGATGACGCGTCCCGCCAGCAACCACCGATCGATCGGCGTCAGCGCGAAGTCCGCGCCGCCGGCGCCGACATAAGTCTTCTCCACCCACGCCGTAAACAGGCCCGCGCCAGCCCCCAGAATGAACCACGGAAGAAGCGGCCGTACGTCGTGCTTCCAGTCGATGCGCCCACGCCGCCACCAGAACATAACCAGCAACGCGGCCGGCAATGTCGCGGTGACGGTCTTGCTGGCCAGCGCCAGCACGAATAATCCCAGGGCCCCCAGATAGCGGGACGGCCGGCGCGACTCGTCAAAGTCCAGGTACAAAAGCGCGGCAGCGAGATAGAAAACGCCCGAGAGCACGCTCTTCTGCTCGGAGATCCACGCCACCGATTCCACCGAGAGGGGGTGCAGCGCAAATATGAGACCGGCAACCCAGGCGCCCGGGAATCCTAGACGGCGAACAATCCGGACCACCAGGCACGCCGCTATCGCATGCAGCGCAATATTGACGAGGTGATATCCGAGTACCGCATCGCCCCAGATGGCGTGCTCGACCCAGAAGGCGCTGTGCAGCAGAGGATAGTATTGCTGGGTGGCGCCCAGCGAAAACCAGATGCGCCACAGGCCGTGCAGCGATTGCAGGTCGGGACGGGTAACATGGCTGCTATCGTCCCAAAGCATGCCCCCGCGCAGTGCCGGCAGATAGGCCAGGAATGTCGCGCAGGCAAGGACCGCGTACACGCCCCAACCCTGGGTCTTGGCCGGTTCAACTGTTGGCTTTGCGGGTGCGGTCGATCTCCGTTTGGACATCTGGTCCGATTCTAGCGCCCATACAAAAAAAACCGCTCCCCGACGGCCGGTCGCGGACCGTCCAGGGAGCGGTTTTGCAAGTACTCTTAGCCGCTTACCAGCGGATGTGGCCCGAAATCTGGATGAAGCGGTTCAGGACCGTGGATCCGGAGGTGATGGCGCCGAAGGTGCCCACCCCAGCCGTCGGGCCCGTGTTCACGGCGCCCATGAAGGAGTGGTTTTCGAGGTTGAGTGCATCGCCTTGCACCAGGAAGCTGAGCGGATGTTCCTTGACGTTGAACCGGAACTCACGCTTCACACTGGCGTTGAGCTCACCCGCATTGGGATTGCGGACACCGGGGATGTACATCGGCATCACGCGCGCCTGGTAGGTGCCGGGCTGCATGGCCGTACGCTTGTCCCAGCCGCTGGTGCAGGGCTGGCCCAGAGGAACCGCAGTGTCGCCCGGTCCGAGTGTCTGCCCCGGCAGGACGCAGCCGGCCGTGTTGAACCATTCGCCGATCGTCGGGTTGGAGAGTTTGATGCTGTTCGGATTGCCGTTATAGAATGCATTGGGCATGGCGATCAACGTGCCCTGCGACCAAACGTAGCTGCCCGATACGTTCCAGCCGCCTACGACCGCGGCCAGAACCTTGTTCTCGTTGAGAAGAGCCCGGCCTTTGCCGAACGGCAGATCGTAGCTCCAATAGAACGTGAAGCGGTTGGGATTGATGTTGTTCGGCTGCCAGAACAGCGATTGCGGGCTGTTGGGATCGTTGGGAGCCCACGGCTGGAAGTAGCTGTTGGCATACCGGCTGTGGAAATAATCGTAGCTGAAGCTCCCCACCAATCCGTGCGTGAAGCGGTGGTTGATGCTGGCGTCCAGATTGTTCTCGCGCTCCTGGCCGATGGGATTCGGCGTGGAGTAGTAGCTGGTCGGATAGGGTCGCAGCAGGCTGACCTTGCTAATCGTCGAGCTGGTGAAGAAGCCCTGGCTCGCGATGGCCGAGTAAACCGCTGGATTGCTGGTCTGGAGAGCGGACAGGTTGCCGATATAGAACGGGTTGGGGACGTTGTTGCCGAAGTTGGTGTCTTCCAGGCAGCCGCCCGCGGTGGCGTTGGTGACGCCGGAGGCGCACGAAATAGTGGCGCCGGAGGAGTTCACCGGGCGCGCCAGACCCAGGTAATAGTAGCTGGAGGGCAGCAGGAACTGGTTGACCTGAACGTTCATATCCGACGTCCAGGCGCCGGTGTACCCGAAGGTGACAACGTCATGAGTCGAAATCTGCCGCTCGATGCTGGCGCGCCACCGCTGCATGCGCGGGTGCTTGCTGGGCGGGATGGCCCACGGGCTCGTCGTGCTGGGCGTGCCGCTAATACCCAGCAGGCCCATCAGACCGTAGGTGTTGCCGACCGGCACGTTGAATTGCGTGCTGCCGCTGTTGGGCCGGACCGGGAACGGGTCGCTCAAAGGAGAGGTCAGTGTGGTTCCGAGGTTGCACCAGGAGCCGCACGCGCCGTTCGATCCCCAGGTGACGCCCTGGTTCGTGGTGAACGTGGTAGCGGTACTGGTGGCGAACCCGGTCTGATTCTCGCCATAGACCAGCGCGTTCACGTCCAGGCTGTCATAGTAAATCCCATAGCCGCCGCGAATCACGGTCTTGGAATCAAGCTGGTAGCCGGCGCCGATGCGCGGCAGCCACATCAACTCGCTGCCCCACGCCCGATCCGGAGCGCCTTGCGTACCCGCATAGATCGGACCGCCGGTGACCACGAATTGGGAAGGCGAGACTTCCGGAACCTGGCTCGCCGTATTGGCCGCGAAAGCCGCCTGTGCGGCTGCGCTGATGGGCAGTACGGCGGTCGGGTTCCAGCCCACGATGTAGTTGTCGTGGCTTCCCTTGGCGCCGTTCTCCCATTCCGCGCGCAGCGAAAGGGTCAACGTGAATTTCGGCGTGACCCGCCACGTGTCTTGAGCGAACCAGGCCGCGAACTGGTTGGAGACCAGGTAGCTGGCGTTGTCCGAGACCGAGGCCGATGACGGCAATCCCATCATGAACGCTGCCCAGCTCAAGCCAAGAGTGGCGGGGTTATAGTTTCCGTTCGGACCGCCATCGTCGTACTGGCGGAAGTAGGTGTTCTGGAAGCCGAAGGTTCCGTCGCTCTGTCCGGCGTGGTTCGAACGCGTCTCCTGGCGGAAATCCGCGCCTACACGGAATTCATGGTTCCCGTGGATGTGATAAACATCGGCGTTGTAGTCGTAGAAACGGTTGTAGATCGGGTTTGGAGTGCCGCTGATGCCGTTGGTGGAATATCCGGAGACGTTCATCTGCGGCAGGTAGCACCAGCTTCCGCAGTAGGTGTTCAGGTAGGAAGGCAGCCCGGCATCGGACGGGCTGAACTGGAACGCGTAGGGATACGTGGTGGTGTACGACATCCAGTTGCTCACCGATCCGGCGGCGTGCAACATGGTATTCGAGTTCAGCGTATAGACGAAGTCCAGCACGCCGTTCTGGTCGTCGCGGGTGACGCCGGTGCCATTGGCGCCGCTGTTGTTGTAGCCCGTCACGATGAAGTACGTCCAATCGCTGCGGTACTCCACAAAGTGGTTGCGGGTGTAACGGCCGAACACGCGCAGCTTATCGGTGAGGTTGATATCCATGCGGCCGCCCCACTCCCCGAAGAGCCAGTTGTACGGGGTGGTGACGCCCATGAAGTCGGCATTGTTGCAAGTGGAAGAAGAGGGGCACCCCGAATTCTGCGCGATGCTCTGGTTGAACCAGTTATTCGGATCCGGCCAGTACTTGGTGTAGTTCTTGTAAAACGGGTTGCCCATCGCCACATACGACGCCGGCAAGATGTTACCCGGCAGCGGCGTGCGAATGTAGTGCGTACCGCTGCGGCTGGAGTCCACTCGCACCGAAAGCGGATCGAAGAGCTGATAATTCAGACCATCGGAGGTGACGTTGAACAAATCGGAGAAATTGCCGGTTTTCTCGGCCGCCGATGGCACCACGTGGCCGTAGGAGTTGGCCGTCTCCGGTTTGGCGTCGTGCTCTCCGGCGTAGGTGAGAGTCCAGAAAACCTTGTTCCGCTTGTCGATCACGTGCGGAATCCAGATCGGCCCCGTGGCCGTGAATGAGTACTGGTTGGAATGGCCGGAGGGCTGGATAGGTAGACCCGCGGCTGCTTCCGCTGCCCCGGTCTGTCCCTTGGACCAGAGGGAATCGATGTTCTGATAATAGAGCTGCTTGGTGAACAGGTTGCTCCCCTGCCACCGCTGGCTCCAGTAGTTTTCGCTGCCCACACCGTGAAATTGGTTGGTTCCGGACTTGGTCGTGATACTGATGCCGAGGCCCACCGAATGTCCGAAACTGCCGTCAAAAGTATTGTCAAGGACCTTAAGTTCGGAAACCATGTCCACTGCCGGCAGGTTTGAGGTGTTGCGGCCATTGCCATTGCTGAAGGCGCCGTCGATTGTCCAAACGTTGCCGCCCACGCCGCTGCCGTTGTTGTAATCGGAGCCGCCCTGTGTGGAGTGCGGGCCCAGAATCTGCAACGCGCTGAATCCGGCGTTCACGCCGGGCGCAAATTGGATCTCACTGGTTACCACGTTCGCCATCACCGGAAGGTCGCGAACCGTTTTGTCGTCCAGCGCCGTTCCGGTGTCGGTACGCGTGACATCAACCAGCGGCGCTTCGCTGGTTACCATAATGGATTCCGTGGCGGCGCCGACCTGAAGCGTAAAATCGACGTCCCGCACGTCCGTCGTTAAGAGAACAATTCCGTCCCGGACCTCTTTTTTGAAGCCCGTCGCCTCGACCGAAACGGCGTAATTGCCAGGCATCAACAGCGGAGCGATATAACGCCCGGCTGCATTGGACTTGGTACTGACGATGGTCTTGGTATCGAGGTTCGACACCGTCACCGTGGCTCCCGCCACCAGGGCTCCCTGGGCATCTTTGACCGTTCCCTGGATGGTGCCGCGGTTTTCTTGGGCGCTCGCTAGGCTGACCAGCATCAGCAGCGCCGCCAACGCGCAAACCAATTGTTTCATTGAGCTTCTCCTTGGACGCGCCGCACGCAACGGGGCGGCAGACAACTCTAATAAAATACGCTTCCGTCTTTTTTAGAGCCTAACCTCACCGGTTGAGTTAGTTGTATAGCAAAACAAAATCGGTGTCAAGGCAAAAATCGCATCCGGCGGATTCCAAACCAGATACCAGGACCGGAAAGTGCGTAGGGAAGGCCGCCCGTTGCCGACGGCCAGCCGGCCGGTCTGACCCCAGCCCTCTCCCGCCCTATCTCGGCGCCCGTCCCCGCGGCAGAACCGGCATCGGAGGCCGTTCGTCCCGCCCTTCGCTGCCGATGAAGGCCCGCAACTGATTGTAGGCGCGGTGTGGATTATTGGCGCTCCGCGCCGAACGGATCCAGGTCTCGTGATACCAGCGGTCGAAGGGCGGGTATTCCCCGCGAGCGAAATCCGTTTCGAGCAGCTCGAGGTAGGTGTTGGCTTCCCGAACGGACCGCCACATTTCGGCCGTATTCGTCGCCCGCAAGGCTTCCGCCAGCTTGAGTGCCGCATGGGTTTGCCGGTGCGCGATCTTCACCCCCAGGCCGTCGTCTATTGAAAGGAAACGCTGTTGCGACATCGTCATGCCGTTTTCGGCCGTTTCTTCGGCCGCCAGCGCTTCGTCCAGCAGTTTGGCCCGCGATTCGAGCTGCTCCACGGTTTCCGCGCTGACCGGCTCAAAGCTCTTCCCCGCCACCTTCAGATAGAGGCGGTCGACGATCGTCTGTATCTCGTTCATGGCCGACCACAAGGTGTCCGGCCGGTTGAGCAGCGCAAAATACTGGTTGTAGGCATTCTCGGCCGCCGCAGCGGTGGCCGCACCCCCGAAGTATTCCCGCGACCACCAGGCCGTGTACCGACTGGCGGCGTTGGGGGTCTTGTAGACCGCCGGTGCGTCCCAACATATGTCGGAGATCATGCGCGCCCCCATCACGTAGTCGCGCACTTCCGAGACGTTGACCAGCATATATTCGGTGGCGCCCGCCTTGACGATCTTGTCGAATTCGTCGGCTACCACCGAGGGCGTCTCGGTATGGGTCGTCTGCTTGCTCAAATTGCCGCCCAGGTACGCCAGGTGGTAGTAAACCCCGTGCTTCCATTTCCCCAGCGCCGCCGGCAGGCCGCGCATGTGCCCATCGTTGTCATCCGGCCAGATGATCATCACGTCCTCCGGCAGATCGAACGCGGCCGGGTTGCGCTGGTATTCGGGCAGCATTTCCGAGTACATCGTGAAGGTAAATAAAGGCTTTGGCAGCGCCTGGTGAACCATCTTCACCTGCTCCTGGATCACCTCGCGGAAGGTGGCGGCTTTCTGCTCGTCCGTCGTCCCCGCGGGGAAAACGAACGGCCGGTCGGCGGTCCCGCGCATCCCCACCGGCCAGATCACGTCCAGATCCTTGTTCTCGGTCAACCCGCCGCGCCAGAACGTGAGCATCCCGTCGCGGTTTGTAAACCAGTTGTAATCCGGCTTCACGCCGCGCTCCGCGGCCAGGTTGAAGGTCGTAATTCCGAACGGGTTAGACACCAGGATGTCGTAGTGATGGGAAGTGTAGTAGAGGCCCCAGTCGCTGGCGAGCTTCTGCACTTCGTAACGGCGGTGGACCCGCGTGTAGGGCGCCACCATATTCATCCGCAGGCGCAGAGCGGTCTCGAAATAGCGTTTGTACCACTCCAGCGGCACGTCGCCGGTTTGCAGCGGATAGCCGTTGGCATCGAACGGGCGCGGCAAAATGTCCTCGTCATCATGGAAGAAGCCGCGATAGTGGAACGTCGGCGGCGCTTGCGAGAAATTGGTCCGCTTCAATATCAGCGGATCGCGGCGTTCCGGCTGGTAACCCGTCCATATATAGATAGGGTCCACTCCCAGCCGCTCGGAAAGCGTATAGGAAGCGAAGGCGGTGCCGCGCGGATTGGAGCCCGCCAGCCAGACATTCCGCCCCTCGGTGACCACCCGGTAGCTCTCCCATTCGCCCTGCATGGCCGCGGCGTTGACGACGGCCGGGATTTGACCGTGGCCCAGCGTCACCAGGCGGACATTGACCTTGTCATCGCTTGCCGTTTTCACCAGCGCCGGCCGCAATCCGCTGATCCTTTCGATATCGTCTGCCAGAAACTGCGCGGCCTGGTGCACCGCCATATTCTCGTCGTCCGCCACCACGATCTGGCACACTGTGTCTTTCGAAGCCAGCGTGACATCTCCCGCCGCCGCCGGCCCGGTCTCGACCCACGAGCCGCGAAGCTGACCCGTCCAAGGGCCGTTCTGCGCGACGGCGGACGCCGCCAAGAGGAAGAACGGGATCAGGCGGCCGCCGCGCACTGCCCTTCCCCGAAGAGAAACTGCTTGCCATGGTTGAGCCATAGGTTTTGCCTTCCGTTTGTTGTACCATGAAACAAAATTTGGATCCCGGTAACGGCGCCGCTGCCGCGCGGCTCTCCTCCAGCCGGTACGACAGATTCGGCCGATGGGAACCTCAAAGGAAATCTAATGCTGCCGCAACAGTGGGAAATCTTTAAAAAAGCCGCCCGGCTGGAGAAACTCGACGCCATCCCCATGGCCCTCATCATCGACAGTCCCTGGATGCCCGGCTACCTCGGAATTCCGCACCTCGATTACTATCTCGACCCGGAAGTCTGGTTCCAGTCCAACCTCAAAATCATGCGCGAGTTCCCGGACATCATCTTCGTCCCCTCCTGGTGGATGGAGTACGGCATGGCCGCCGAGCCCTCTGTCCTCGGCGCCAAAATCAAGTTCTGGCAGGACAATACCCCCAGCGAATACCACACCCTCTACCGCCTGGAAGATATCGACCAGTTCCCCGAATACGAAGTCGAAGCCGACGCCTT